>Ga0181612_118066_pt1 | contig 10498 bp, 5 predicted proteins | sample HoacroProtozoa21_FD_119630 | JGI IMG/M metagenome (GOLD analysis project Ga0181612, IMG submission 119630) | Hoatzin crop microbial communities from Cojedes, Venezuel. Combined Assembly of Gp0051906, Gp0051904, Gp0051908
CTTGTATGTATATGTAAATTGTAAATGTATATGTAATATGTAAAAAGTTTTAGACTGAAGCATAATTGTTTCAGAGATTTAGAGAAACTGAGTATCTGTTCTCACTATCACTGCAAACTGTGCTGTGTTAATTTGTGAGTCATGTCTCTTTTAACCACTGTGTGTCTTGCAACTGTATTTCCTCTTGGGGGGGAAATTTCTTGGTGTATAAATAATGAAGACAAAATGTCTTTCTGATTTGCATGTAAGGTATCATTTCATACTAACTGCATGTGATCTGCATAAGTATCAGATTAGTCAGTGGTGGGCATCCTCCATTGTGACTGACTTCTTCCTCTGAAGTCTCCACTTTCCATCTACATGCTCATCAGAAACATGCCAAACTCAAGTTTCTGTAACAGCTTAGTGACATATACATTATATTTAAAGTACCGTAGGTTGTAAACTGAACATCATGTAGAAAAGAATTATCAAAATGCCAAAACAGTGCTGAAACCAAATAGTTAACATTTGCCTGGATAAATACAAGCATCATTTTTATGATATGTCAGATATACTAGAGGGAGGAGCCGAAAGAGGAGTCCAGAGTACATTTTATTTATATTGTTATAGGGTAATGTAATCGCACTGAAATGGCGATCTACATGGCAGCTGGGATATTTTGGTTGTTTACAAAGAGAGGTTGCTGTCTTAGCGCTGGAGTCTTGGAAAAAAGACACAATGTTTTTGTGTTGGCTCTTTGGAGAGACAGTAAAAGGACAGGACTATTCTAGTATGTCAAGTACTTTTAAGAAGAAAATCAAAATGCAAACAGTGTTTTCAGATACAGACCGTGATACTGAGGCTGTTGAGCTAGTATTTAAACATGCCACTTCTGCTATTTAAATGTAATTTTACAATCGCTTAGCCACAAGAAGGAGAGGACAAGAAAAAGGTGAATGAATAAAAGAAGTCTCTTACTTCAACAAGGATGTAGAATACATATGATCTATAACATGTATGCAGTTTTGAGTGCCATTAATAGTGACACTCTCAAAGTTGCTTTTCTTGCTTTTGTTTTAGTCTGAAGGGTAAGCATGTCACAGCTGACAACCTATTTTTTTTGCAAGTTGTTAACTGCTAAGCTAAGTAGAACTGATTGTCTTCTAGGGAAAAAAAAATAAATCTAATTTTAGATGCTAAGTATCTACATCCCCTTGGAGGGACCTGCTTAATTTCCATAAACCCAGAATCTGTTTCAAGAATGTGGTGCAATAAAGGGTCTTTGAAGGTAGGATCTGATCCTGCATTTCTGGTGTATTCTAAACCCCCATTAGAGTAAGGTACTGTTCTATGTATGAATTAAGTGGCTTAGGAAGCTTTGGTTAGCAGTGGCATTATTGTAACCTACAATTAAACTCCTGTGGTATAAATCAAAGGTTAAGTTTCTTCAAGCCCTAAGTCTTAAGAGACTGTAGCATCTGCATGGAAAATGTAAATAAATATCTGCTTATATTTTAATTAGATTGCTACCCTATGCTATTAAGTGTGACTTCTGAGTATGCATAGCTTGTAGTCTAGTACAAAGCATTTTCAGTTGTAGAATTTTCCAGGGGGGTGATGGCGATGATAAGCTTTTGAGCATCATGCAGTCCCATTCGTGTGTGATGCAGATTTTCCATGTGTGGAGGCTAATGAAATGTTTGCTTTGGCTCTCACACTGATATGTTGATTCTGGCAAGATTTTAATATGTGATGTTGTTAGTTTAACAAAAATGTGACATCAGAAGAAACGAGACCCTGAATTCTCATATGGCCTTGAGCAAAATTGGCTGTTTCTCTTCCACACTTTGCAGCGCAAGTATTGGCTGCCTCCTTTAGAATAATGGTGCCTGTTTTAGAAGTAATAAGGTCAGCTACTATTTGTAAGTGTAGAATATCCACTGTACTAGTCTGAACAGTTGTAAAATTGATAGAAGGGGAAATGGACAAAGATGTTGTTCCCAATAAGAACTTTTGAATCTGAGTAGCACTTTCTGTATTTTGGCTGCATGACATTTCAGTTTTCAAAAAACTTAAGGACATGTTTTTGAAATACTTTCAAATTATCTGTATTAGTTGAGAAAACTAATGTTACAATATTGGTAAAAGAGAGGCAAGTAGAGCTACTGAAATAAAAGAAAGAAAATAGATACAGACAGCTATATAGGAAATGCAGTTTTACATGGCTTATTGTTAATTAATTTCTGGGGGAAAGAAAAATTAGGGTATTGCAAAGTGTGCCCAGTATAGAAAAAGACTGCTAAGTTTCACTTTTGAAATCTGAAGTTACTTCTTTAATCAGATATGTACCTGAAATCTCTAATTACATAAATTTGTAGAAGTACACATTATATAAATACTAAACAATTGTTAATTGCAAATGATTTTAGGTTCAGCATGACTTCCTATGCTGGTAAAGCAGACTTATGAATGTATACAAATGGCAATTAGAGAAAGATAATCTTATAGAATTGAGTCTTGCTTTTATTGGCTTTGGGTTGCTTTATCAATATTGTGTACTTTTTGCCCATCTCCACTGGTATTGCATTACATTTATGTACAGGGATACATGAAAGTGGTACTTATCAAGGATTAGACCTTGCTTAGTTTATAAGCAACTATAAGACAGCTAGAAAGTAAAGAAACTGACCTACACTAATTCTGAAGTATCTAGTCACTTACAATTAACTCATATAAAAAATCTTGTGGGGTTTGTTGGTTTTTTTTCCAGAAAAATCATGAAAGGTGCTTGTGCCACACCTACAAATCCACTGAATCTGAAGAGGACAACCAAAATGCAGGGCAGACGGGGAGACAGCAGGAACTCTAGGGACACTAGGGATAAATTTCTTGTATTGGAAACTGCTGTTTCTTTTTTTCTTTTGCTTGACTTTTGCTTGTGACTCAGCTAATGTACAGATTCTGCTGTTTAATAATGAACAAAAATTTGTAACAAACCGTCCTGAAATTTGTATTAAACACCAGTGGAAATCACTTAACATAAATTTTGCTACTTCATTTTTATTTGTGGTGTGATCTTTATTCACTGCTCTGGTGTGCTCCTTGATCTGTTGACATATGCCTCATTTCCCCTTTTTCCTATGCATAGTAGACAATTAAGCAGTTTCCACAGGAGTTATATACACAAACATTTGCAGTAAAGTTTGCTGGCTGGGTTATTTGTAGCATCGAAGCAAGAGAGTTTTATTTCCTTCTGTACAGAACAGATTGCTTTTTCTTTTTGTGTGAATGCAATGAATTGCATAGATGGTAAATTAATATAGGGATATTGGCTGTATTTTTAAATTATTTTAAGCCCAAAATACCTTAGGGTATGCTGTTTGTAATGGCAGTGATAATAGTAGACAGTTTGTACATGAATAATTTCTTCTTCATAAACCGTCTTCATAATGGGTGGTTAAACAACCTTGGAAATAAATCATGTGTACATGTTATAAAAATATTAAATGTTGCTATTGTTAATAATACAGGTCACTTTGCCTTTCAGTATCTGTAAATTTCTCTCCATGTTTGGAACAAAGATTGGACATGAGAGGTTTTTTACATCAGTTATGTGCCAGTTGCTCTCCTCTTGAGACTCAGCCAGAGACTGGACGAGTCTTAAGTCTGCTAAACACAATTACAGTTAGTATATGGTCAGGAAGAGCTACATGGGTTGCCATGGGCATCTGAGCCGGTTCTTTGTCGCACCTGCTGGTCCAGGCATATAGGTCATGCCTGGACTGGGCTTTGAGCTGAGAAGGGAACTTCTCTGTCCAGTGACCATCCTCCATCCTGTGCTAGTACCAAGCAACTAAAAGAACTTGCCTGATTTGAAAGCAAGAGCCATACAGGCGGGAGGGGAGGAAGCTGAAGATGCAAAGGCAGACAAGAGAAGGGGTGGGTGTTTCCTTTGGGAACTGGAGTAAGAAGGAAGCTTGGATGGACTGACAAAGCAAGAGAATGAGATGCAGAACCAAACCGGGAACTGAGGAACAGAACACCGTGAGCACCGTATAGGGAGAAGATATATAACAGAACACCATGTGGCAGGGTGAGGACATTGGGCCTAGAAACAAGTGAAACGAAATGGAGGAGGCAAGCAGAAAAAGGGGACTGATCTGTCACAGAAACAGGGTGAAACCTGGGTAAACAAAGAAATTGGGGTAAGGATTAGAGGTGGAAAGACCTATCTTCGAAGTCTCTTTCTCCCAAGTGGTACTGTATTTTCACATTTTAGCAGAATATTACAGGCTTTGTCTTTCATCCGTATGTGCACAAAGTATTTCAACTTATTACAAAGATAGAATGTTTCATTTGTTGTAGTCTGTATGTGCTATGCACATGTTTGCAACAGTGCAGGCAGGTTTATGATACACCTGCTTTTGCTTTTTCCTTAGGGAACAATGTTTTTACTTTCTTTTAAGTAAAACTCTATAGTGACAGAAGCTACACTCCTAGCCTCCTGGGAAGCAAATACAAAAGAATAACAGAAGTGTCTGCATCCTCCTTGTATTCAATCCAGGTAGGACAATTAAACGTACTCCATATGTTCTGCTGTTGTCCCACTTAAATCAAGACCATCTCTGCAGATTATCACCTTGAAATGCCTCCCAATCTCAGTTTCTGTTATACTTGCATCTGTTCAACAGAACTTAAATGAGTTTGTATAAACTAGAAATACAACTTAGAAGGAAAATAGCAGAATAATCTTTATGCTTTATCTGGGATTACAACAGTTTAGAGAAGGAATATGTTTATTATTTTAAATCAGTGTCATGGTTGCAAAGGAGCACTCATCCAAGAGCCTGAAAATTTGTTATTTGAGGTATAATGCACATTATTGGCAGCATTAAACCTAATATCTCTATTATGCAGCTTTGTATACTTAATGTTAGCCAAAGGTGTCTTGTCAATTGTTACTGTGAAAAAGGAGTTAGCAACAAGATAGTCCTATTTTGAGAGGATGTTTTATTGTTCAGGTTATTACAATTTTGAAGGGAACATGAAAGATTAAGAAAGTAAGTGAATTAGTTTAATGATGGCTAAAACTTACTGATGACATAGCAATAAATGCTCAAAGAATAATCTGAGCATTCCTGTGTATTGATACAAAATGAACTTGTAAGTTCATTAAAAACACAGACTTGGTGTATGCTGCTAGTTATAAAAACAACCAAAATGTTTAAATTTATAAATATTATGTAAAAATAGAATGCTTTATAGTTATAAATGTGATGTAAAAATAGAGTGCTCTATAGCTACTGCATAAATCCAGTGCATAGTCTTCTCTATAATGTGTTCCATTCAGCTAGAAAAAAGATGCAGTAGAAATAGATGGTGAAAAGTCCCAGAGACATGAAAAAATTCAATATGAAGACAGGTTAGGGAAATAAACAATAGGCAATGTGAGGATGGCCTATAATGTTATGTTTTAGTATTTAGAAGGTCTAGTTTATCCCTTTAATGATACAAAAAGCAAGGTAAATTAGTCAACTTGGCAGGCAACAAACCTACATTGATAAACATATGCAGTATGTCCTATAAAAACACGAGCAATAACAATGTTCAGAAGGCTAGAAGATTGGTGAGTTACTAAAAATGGGTTATATTAGATTTTTCCATTTTTATTTTATATATATGAAAGGGGAAATCTGCATATTTAGTGTTTAAGATTTAAAAAGCCTCAAATAAAAAAAAACACAAAAACATTTTGTTAGATCCTAACATTGCTCAGCAGAAGAGCTGGATAATAAACCTGAACAGAAAATGGGTCTAGTAGGCACAGTTTATTGAATTAAGAAAAGATAGAGGGGAAAAAAGTAGGAAAAAAGAACATACTAATTGGCATGACAACCTGTAGTCCTGTAGCAATCGTAAAGCACAGAATGCAGTTAGTATTTTATATAGCATGACAAATTCAGTACAGTGCCTGAGAGGAAGAGACATCAGTCTTACTGCTCTTTCCTGTCACGACAATATCGCTGTAAACTGGCATTTGGACAAGCCAAAAGCCAAAGAATAAAAGTAATTGGTTTTGTAAAAGAGCATACAATTGGTTAATTATGCTTAAGTCAGACTGGCTGTATTGGAGCGTTTCATTGCACAGCAAACATTCATTTTTTCTTTCTTTAGTGTCAGGCACACTCCAGCCTCCATTTCCTCCCAAATAACAAGTGCTTTTTAAATGGAGGAGCTGCATCTTTGAACTTGAATAAAAGGGTTGTTGTGCAGCATAGGATTTAGCAGATGGGCTTAGAGAATCCGAACCTACCACTAGCCTTTTATTCCACAGTAGGAAAAGCTTTGCCATTTTTAATGGCTCTGTTTGCTACATACCCTATTAAGCACAGTAGTCAGATGTCATTCTGAGGAATCAGGCAGCTTAGTTTCCAATGACATTGATTACACTCAACAGTCAGAGGATGAGAAAGAGTGGTGGGTGGAGAAGTGAAAAGACAGTGTAAGGCATTTCAGGGAGGAGGTTTGCACTCCAGTACTTGCATGTGGGTGACAATCCCTCTGAGAAACAGTTTTTACTGTGAAGTGGAGCAGAGTTGAATCTTCTGCATTCACTTCAGGTTTAATCTCCATCCCCGTAAACCACCAGTGCAGCCTGTAGTTAAATGTACATTTACTTAAAATGAAGAGAAAATAACAGTAGCAAGAAGCTGCCTCTTTACAATGGGGCTGTGATTTCACGGAGAGAGACCCTGGCATGTTAATCCCTGGCATAAATGGGTGTAATTCTCAATGACAGCGCTAAGCCTGTTTACACAGGTGCTGAACTAAACCCAAAGATGATACACAATGCTGTTCAAAATCAATCATTTAATCCTTTTAAAATTTTTGTGATCTAACAACTGAAGATGTTTGTGTTAATAAAAGATGGTGTGACAAAGCTGTGATTGTCACTGAGCATGACTTCCTTTGAGATAAAAATTACGACAAACACATAATATTATTTTTGATAAACATTTCATCTTGTTATTCAAGGGTGAATATTAGTGAGTTGAATAAATCCTTGGTGATAGTTACCAAACTGTGAAATAAGGTCTATTTTTAAAATTGGAAACAGTCTGAGCCAGCTTATACAAAGAGAGAAGAACAAAATCATGCTCGCAAGAAGTCTACGCTTTATTTTACTGAAGTGTACAAGAAATCAATGTAATCAACCTTGGTTTTAGTTTCTTTTTATTTTGCATGTACTTGTTTTAATAACAAATGAAAGCAGATGAAAAAGGAAGCTGCATGGGACACAGTCTGCAAAGCATGTAAGTATTATCACTTAAGATATTAAACAAACTACTAAACCACACAGCTTCTTGCATCAATTAGCATAAGGCTGAGTATCAGAAACAGTAAATATTTATTTTACTTTAAACAATTAATGTTAATAAAAGGCCTCAGGATTAAATCTGAAATTAAAAAAATCTTTGAATCTTTGATCCAGATTCCCAATATCATTTATGTCAACATAAGTTCAGAAGACTCTTGAAGTTTATGGAGTTGCTTCAAGATATAGACTAGTTACTTGCAATTAGAATCCACATTAACTGATGCCTAATATTCTTTATAAAAATGAAAATGCAAACATAGATGTACAAAAATATTCTGTCAGCAAGAATATCTACATTAAGCATTAAAAAATTGAATTCAAAGTCAATTGCGCAGAGACAATAGCTTTATTTGCTACTCTTCCTATGTTAAAGGGCTGAAATTTGGTTTGGATTTAAGATGCTCACATATCTGTGTTTATATCTGAGTGTAGGATATTCAGAAATTTTTTATCCTATAACATGCTCTAACAAGTAGTAAGCATTATGAAACTTGACAACCAACCAGATAAGCATAGTTGATTAAGATAAGTGGTTTACAATAAAAGGCTTAAGATATGTTCATTTTTGCTATGTTTCTCTCTCAAATACTTGAGAAAGTACCTGTGAGAAGGTATACCTGTTCTTAAACTTAACAGTCCTTTGAAGTCCAAAATAAAAAAATTTGTGAAGATAAGATTGAAGAAAACAGTAAGGGGAAAAATGGCTTTTTTAACACGTTGTCAGGAAGTGAAAATGCACATTTGTTTCCCTATCTTTTTAGATTTCATAGCTATTGTATTGTTCCATTACCACAAGACTTTGTATATTTGTATGTGTTTCTAAGGAAATACCAGTAAAGCAGTGTAATTTAAATTTACGTTATGCTTGGAGCTTCCTTTTTTTTCACAATTGTTTACTCTTCTTTTCCTAAATCAGTCCATCAGATTAAAAAAGAAAACAAACATAACAACACTCTTTGAGAGCCACAAATTGTTGATAATGCAGGCAAATATTAACTGAGTGTTGTTTCCAGTGGATTTTCCTGCCATCCATGAGATCAAGAATGGGACAGTTTTACCTGCTATGTTACCAGCATTTTTTTTTCAATAGAGGTATACTATATGTATGTTAGTAATACTTCATATCATTTTCATGTTCTTGTTTCCAGCTACCCTGCTTTCTGATTTACGTTAATAAAGCTTTTGGAGATTCCCAAGTGAAGTGTAAGTAAGTATTACTTACATATTACTTACATTATCTAAGTATTACTATTTGTATTCATAAAGTGAATAAATACAAAGTTTGACATAAATCTCCATGTGTAACTACATGAACAGTGACAGCTTCAGGCCTCTTGGTTTTCATCCCCCATTTACTAGGCGAGATCAGCAATGAACGTGCGAACTTTCCCCAGGGGAGCCTAGAGCGACCTTTTTTCTCTCTCTGAGAGTGCTGCCAAGTATTTCACTGCTCCCTGATTTAAAAAAAAACCCACAACCCACAACAGAACAGTTATTGCCAAAGAGAAGCCTAAAGGGCTTAGATTATATACATACATATATATGTATGTGTGTGTGTATGTATAAAAATCAAATGAGAGCATAGAGAACATCAGCAGGCTGGGAGGTAGAGAAATGGAAATTGGCCGGCATCCAATTAAAGAAAAGTCCAGGCATAAGAAAAAAGAAATTCTTTAAAGAGGCATTTAACATAAGGTAAAAGAGAGAGGCTGTATGCTTAGAAGCCCTTCCTAAAACCAGTGGTAGTATAGGATGAGAAGAAAAAGGAAAGTTATTAATGGACTTTCAGTTTTTGGTCTGGAAAAGTGTATAAGCCATAACTTTCATGTTTGGACTTTCCAAACACTTTTATGCAAGGGGCCTGCTGGGGATCCACATTCTTCTACAGTCAGCATGGGTGCTGAGTCATCAGGAAAGTTGGCCATTTGGTTTTAGGTTTCTAAATATAGAGGTGAACATTTAAAGCCCTAATCTGGCGACAGTGGACACTCGTATGCAGCTTTGGTGACCTGAATGATCTCATTCTTAACAGTGCTCCTATCAGAACCATAGCTGCGCCTGTATTACACGTACTCCTGAAAACTGTAGCTCCCATGACAAACAAAACATTTTTAATAGAAATAAAAAAATAATTCAAAGAAATATAGAAGAGTGGCAAGTTTCAGTCTCTGCTAAGCATCAAAGCTCTCTCAGGATAGTTCGTGTGCTGTTGCCCTGTGCAGAGCAGGTGGAAGAAGTAGACTTTGGGGGAGGGAACAGAAGAGCAACCTAACTTGAGGAAGGAACCTTAGTTTAAGCCTTGGAAGGGGTAAATTTTGACTCTTCAGTTGGGTTTTAGCTACTGTGTTCAAGGCATAAGGAGTGTGAGATTGTGGGAGTCTGCCTGGAAATTGTCAGTTTTCTGAATAAATACTATCAGAGAAGATTTGTACTAACTTTATGTTTGCAGTTGGTATATTATACCAACATTCTGTACATGGATTGGTGGGGTTCTTTCAGTTCTAATGAGCTTCTGCACACTTCAGTTTGTTTGTTTGGAAGCTTCGCTAAAACAGGACCTTTGACATTCAAAACACTGTGACATAGAATCAGAATTACAAAAAGGCGTTTTCACTTTCACTGTAGATAAAACTGTATAATGCAGTACTATAAGTAGGAGCTCCTTCTTAAAAAAGCAAGAGCGAGTGCCCCAGCGAGTCGTGAGGTCTAGTGGGTGTTGTTCTGGCAGGCTACCTATAGCCCACGGACACACCAGTGCCTGGCTCTGCGTGAAGCGGAGCAAACGCTTCATTATTTCGGTTGATTACGGTCTGGGTAGGCAGCACTCTTGGTGATTTTTGAGTTAAGAGAAGGAGATCTAGCAAGTGGATAGCAGCAGAGGAAAGACTGTTTTGAGGGAAAACAGTTTTTTCTATAAACTTTCTATCAAACTTTCATCCTGAGTACCCAAAGTGTGTTTCAAGAGCTATTTTTTGTACACCAAATAGCTGGGAACAGAACTTGTTAACAGTGTGCAACACCTGTAGGTAGCTATGTTAAGCAGCAAAGTGCTAGCCAGTGCATCCAAGATGCAGTGCTTTTGTGTGGTGGCAGTTCACATGCAGCTGATCGGTTAGCCAAAAACAAACAAAAAAACCA
>Ga0181612_133263_pt1 | contig 10498 bp, 3 predicted proteins | sample HoacroProtozoa21_FD_119630 | JGI IMG/M metagenome (GOLD analysis project Ga0181612, IMG submission 119630) | Hoatzin crop microbial communities from Cojedes, Venezuel. Combined Assembly of Gp0051906, Gp0051904, Gp0051908
GTTAAATTACCAGGAATAATATATAATACTATACATATTATATAATATTATAAAGTAAATATCACAAGGTGATTTAGGTCAAGCAGTTTAGGATGTTGGAGCATACTGAGAAGCAGAGAGTGCAACTATTTACACTCAGGCTGTCAACACAATGCATGCTACTAAGTCATATAGCTCATTCAAAACATCGTGATGAAAGCTGAAAGACTTTTATATTTGGTGTTCCTGCTGTACATAATCAAGCCAGAGTAAGATATTTAAGTTTTTACTCACAAATGAATCATCTACATGAATGCTGGTGCTGTTTGTTCCATTCCCATATGTTCCAGCATACTATTTTGTCCTACTTTTGTGTGTGTACAAAATTAGAATAGTAAGTTGCATCAATTTTAATCTTTAAATTTGTTTTATTTACAACCTCTAAAGTTCCTTGATTATTTCTAGTAGCATTTGCATCAATGTATGCTTAAATTATTCATGACATTTCAGTTATATCGTTGGGTGCTTCAAAGTAAAACTCAAAGTAACTTTTCTTTCCTGAGAACAAAGATGTACTTTCCTTGCTCTCAAGCAGAAATTCATAGGAAGATGAAAGAAATGCCACGAATTGTTAATAAACAAATTTGTGGCTTAAATTATAAACAGAAATATGAAAATATTCCCAGTAGAAATAGAAAACTATCTCTAAAAAATGCCTCCAAAAACCAATTAAGCCTATCCAATTAGGATATTTGATTTATCTAGGTCAGGCCTCAAGAAATTTTTTGCTGCCTAAGTAGCATCTGAATCACATGCTCCTCACTGTGTGGGACATGCCACTGGAGAAAGTCATACGGCCACCAGCCAGGTGCGGAGGAGCAAAGAGCCACTTGGAGACCAGCTGGGTGCTGCAGAGGAGCTGCTGGCACAACACAGAGCCCCAACAGACGAAGGGATGCTGCTTAGGGCTGTGCCCCCGTCCGCTTCAGCCCCAGGGCTCAGGCCCGAGGGATCTGCGGGGGTTCAACAAAGCAGGAGATGGGGCAAGTGCAGGGACTGCAACCCCCTTTCATGTCCCTGCTGTCTTCCTCCCTCTGACAGACAGATACATTCTTTTCCTTCAATATATGTAAAGCAAGTGAAACTATGTAAAAGCACATGACAACAGTATTTGCATGCATTTCTGCTTTTTGAAAGATGGGAAAGTGAAATTGTAATTCTTCACCCTTAAATTGCTGGAAAATATAAAGCAGGTATCAGAACCCTTCAGATTTCATTAACCATAAGCTTATTTTCACTTTCTGACATTAAGACAAACATCATATTTGTACATCACAATGGAAGAGCAGAACATTATGAAACTTCTCATTCAAAGCCTTCAACTGATACTCTAAATCAAAAGCTTTTTTTCTTTCAGTAAATATATATAATGACAATTTCTAGTGAATGTAAGCAATTATATTTATGAAGGAGACACAACCTCACATTAAATAAATCAAATACTCAATGTAACATAATGAAATTGGTGGTAACTTTTATTTCATATGGCTCAGGTGAGTTATTCCTCAAAAAAAACCAATACAACAAACCACAGACTTATTTCTGATAGTAACTTATCTTCCTCAGAAGGTTTCCTCAAGTGTATGGTTAAACATATTTATGTTTTCACAACACATTTATGATTTCACACAAAATCATGTGAAATGTGAAGTTTCATATGGCTTTGAATCACAACCAAGTGCAAGTATGTAAAAGGCTGCCAATATTTGCCTGAAACTCCACATTGTGACAATAGCAGTTGATCCTGACATGCAAGTGATAAACAGGTCACAACCACTTACTGAAATAGGTGGTTTCTTATTTCACCAAGAGAAAACAGAAAAATACGGTTAAAAAAAAAGTTTGGACTGAGCAGCCTTCCTTGAAGAACGATTTCATTGAAGGGTTGAAAAAAGGCAGCAAACTATTTCCCTTACCATCAGCTTTTGCACTAGAAAGCTAAGCAGCAGCAGTTTCTAATTAAAATTCTGATAAAAAAATAAATGGTCTGCTTTCAGGATGCGTCATCCCCCTTCCTTCTCCTGTATTGAGTCTCACTAAGAGGTAATGTCATAACACAGAATTTATGGAAGCGAAGAATAACCCAAGGGACTGGCGACATGACCCGAACATCGGCCGTACAGGACACTGTGGACACGAGGCATGCTAACTACAGCTCCGATAACGGACCCCCGGAGTAGATCCAAACCAATTTCTTTAATTCAGCCAAAGACTTCAGCAGTTCTGCAAGAGGAAGGCTTAAGGGAAGACAAGGCAAGACAGACAAAGGATTACAGTAAGATATTTTTGCTTTTCCCTTTCTTGTTTGCCATCTTTAAACTTACCAAGAGAAGAAAAGAATCATCAGGGAGGAAATATTCTTTTTAGTGATATTTCCATTAGCCAAAGTGTGACTGATATTATCATCATCTGCCACATTGACAAGAGTGGGTGAAAGCCTTAGAAAGAAAACACATTTTAAAATTTACAAATATTTACTTTCTTTATGGTAATGGAAACAAGGAAGGGATGCAGTGAAAACATATGTTAAGTTGTTAAAACTGTTCAGGCTTAGAGAGATACTGAATCTTGGCAGGTGCACACAGATATCTTAAAAAATAACTATTATACTGTGCTAAAGATCTTGAAGAAATGGTCAGTAAAGAGAGGGACATCTGCTAGGCATTATCTGAATAGAAATAAATGACCAATGATGTAAAGCTAAGGCGACAGATGGTCCACACTTCACAAGCCAGCCTGAGATGCAGAATGAGCTCAAGCAGTTCTTCAGGCCTAGACTGGTAGAATGGCACAGCAGGAAGATACTTGCATTTGCCTGAAACGTTTTGATATTTCCTTTATAAATCTCTTGCATTTTCTTACAGTGATGTCTGTAATCCTAACACTTTTATTTGATTCCAATATAATTAGAAGATGCCAAAGAAATATTAAAAGGCTACAATATAACCAAAGGAAAAAGGTGAGATGGGGAACAAATTTAGTTCTTAAACTACATATCATGAGAGTGAAAATGTCCGATACAAGCAAACTAGCAAATTAGAACTGTACTAGTGGGAAAAATAAAGTTTAGATTTTAAAATGTAGAGAGTGGAAGAATTTTAAAAAGCAGTATATTAACATTTCTTTCTTAAGATGCCGTTCAAGGATACTGTTCCAATCTTAAAGATCAGTAAATTAAAATTTACTTCAATAAGCACGCTCTTGTAGCTACATTAGAGACTTACTCACAAGGTAACATATAACTTCAGAGATGAAAACTGCCAACCTAGTTAAATTTTATTAAGGCAGTCACATTCTTTAGATACGATCACACTGCAAGCATTGCCAATTAAAATTAGATCATTTGACCTTCATTGGAGCAAAAACCTCCTTCATTTAGCTAGAACAAAACTTAAAAATTATTTAGATATCTATACACAGAAGGAAGACAAAGGTTTAGTTATACTTCATAGTTCAAATAGCCATTATTCTTTGTGCTCTTCAAGATCTTGAACCAAAATGTAGAAAGTCAGGAAGGTTTTCTAAAGCAATTAATGAGAAGGGAAGCATCCCATTGCCTAAAAATTAAGATTTTCTCATGGCCTGCAAGTAAGTCAGAGTTGAGGTTCAATCTTGACCAACAAAACGTTAAAATTTATCCACATTAGTATTTGGGATATCATATTTATTTTCCAATCTTAGCTTTTGCAGCAAATTGTGTACGGCAACCACTAAGCAATCCCAAGAAATAAACATTTGATTTCAGATCTTTTGTTCCTGAACTCTGGCTTGTGTGAAAAGACTTGCGAGAGAAAATTCTGCAAAACTAAGCAACATCTTATAACAACTTCTTATGACAAAGAGCTACATTAATTGGAATATTATTCTGGAAACATGCAGCACTGACTGTTAGCGCTGTTTCTTGGTACATGGGTAGACCAGAGAGCTCACAGACACTCACACCAAAAAAGCTTTAGTGACATATATTAAATGACTAGTTCTTCTCTTTTTCTCTGTAATGTTTTAGTATCTATCTTCTTTCTGCCGCACTAAAAGGACTTCATTATAAAGCTGAGAAACCATTTCTTTTGTTGTCAAGATAAATATTGATCAAATCAGCAAAATAAAAGCCTTGGGTTTTCAGACATATCAATTTGACTCTAGTTGCACTGTATTAGGCACTGCATGAACATATATATTACAATGCATCTTCTGTTCATATATTCACAAAATAACTCACTAGGCATTTGACACACTCCGTACTAATAACATCAATATTTCAGGTATTTTTAAGGATTCTTCCTAGAGAAAAAGTAGAGTATTCCTAGAGAAAAAGTAGAGTAGAGAATAGCAGCGGCAAATGACCTTTGATATGCATGTGTGTGCATTTATATACTACTCGCTGTCAAGACAAGAAAGCTGATCCCACATCAAAAGCATTCCCAGATTGTTTGGGGGGCGGGGGGGGGGAATCAAACAAACGCCATACTCCTTCAGTGCATGCTTTCTCCAGTTACAAAATAAATAAATAAAAAAAACACAGCAGCAAGTGAGTTAGTAGCCATTTATCTGGAACAAGGAGGAAGAAAAAAAAGAAAAAAGAGCCTTTTTTCCTCTCCCTCTCACGACTCGCATTCTTTGCTTTACAAACTTGACTCTTCTTCTGAGGACATACGATGCAGCTGTAAATAGCAGTCCTTGTTATCAGGGCAGGATCATATCAGGTCTATTTAATAAAGCAGGAATAGTGGTTACTTCCTGTCTCTCTGATTTGTACATTTTCTTTCTCCCCTGAGAGCTCTTCGGTGTGAAGCTTTCTTTACCTGGAATTGCTCCAGAGCAGTCGCCCACCATTTGTTCAGCGTCTGGTTTTGAGCTGGCCCCAAGGTGGTTAGGTGGTAGGACTAAGAAGTACCACCAAGCTCCAATAACTCCACTCTAATTAATTAGGGACTTTGGGGCACAAAAGGGATGCTTTACTTTCAACATTTTTATTGAAACATCTGCCCTCTCAGATAGTTGTCTTATAGGAAATCCTGGGCTAACTGTGCCCTTTCAGCTGCCAGAACTGACATTTCAGCTTGTCTTCTACTCCGCAAAGTGAATATCTCATTAGGGACTGCTGAGGATCTGTTCACGTGCCGTGGTTTTGAGGGAATTTTTACTGCACTTTCTGCAATAAAACATTTGACAGTGCTAAGGCACACTGAAGTTCTGGTTCAAATAAGTATGTTCATTGAAATTGCTAGAATCCTTGAAAAGCAGCTTGTGAAATGCTTGTGAAAGCAGCTTATGAATATGGTAAAAAAGTGAGATATATGAAAAAAACAAATAAAGCACGGGTGAGTAATAAACAATGAAAGCTCAGAGGGATGCAGCTCCCCAGGTTGCAGTAGTCTGTGCTACGCACCTTTATTTTACAGGTAAATAAATAACTATGGCCTCATTGCTTTACTATCATGAAAGCATTATCTTTGACCACATGATAAAATACAGAGGCAAAAAAATCTACTGTTTCCAGAAAGAAAAAGAAAGGCTAATCCTAAAGTTCCTGAAAAAGGTAAAGACTGAAAATCCTCTGGAAACCCTTAAGTACTGTTCTTATGCCCTTACCTGCCTCACACGCAGTAAAGAAAGAGAAGTATGTTGTGCTAAAGTTAACTGGTTATGTTTTTTAAATTCTCAGTGTAGACTAAAGCTAGAAACAGAAGCAAAACCTGCACCATTCTTGCTGCCTTGGTAGTGAAAATGCAACCACAAAACGTTCTCTTAATCTCCTTATTCGTACCCCTAAACCCGATGCGATGCAGTTTTTGCTGCTATCGCTACGGCCCCCGCTCCTCAGCCACTTCTTTTGCCCTCCTGTCAAAAGCCTTTTACTCAAAGATTCTTTCTAAATAAAGAACCCCTCTACTGGTCTGGACAAAGGTCCCTTTCAGTCCCTGGTAGGATACCCTTTAGATGCTCACAGCATCTTTCCCGCACCTGCAAGGTTTTATCGCTGCTGTGTCTTTTGCTTTCATCTCTTTCATGACAGCAGCTTCCCCAAGCAGCAGTGACAGGGCACTGACACGATTTTGCTCTCTTCACAAAATTCATAATATGAGGATAATATGGGGGTACAGCAAACTTCTCAAAACTTGTGTCTAAATGCCTATGTTACAAAAAACTGCTTGTGACTCCACAAGGAACAGACTTGCCATAGCTACAAGGCCAGGAAGCTCCGTACAGGTTCTCGCTCATTGTCTAGAAAGGACTACTCAGGTTCTAAAGACTACACATTTCCAGAAGTCCCAATGCTTCTTAACCAACAAGCACCTGTGCCGTTTGTCTTTAAGTGTTTATGTCCAAAGAGCTTGGGCTGTACTGATGGGGTTACAGCACTTCAACATCTTTGGAAGTAACTGGGTAACTTGCACTAGATCCACCGTCACATGACAAACTTTCCTGGTCCAAGCATACCTTCCACAACCCACCTCATTGTTGTAAAGTATTAATGCAGAAATTTTCTACTTGCAAAATCAATGTTATTTAATTAAACAACAAAAAAACAAACCTTACCTATCAAGTAACGAAAACCAAATAGCATTACTAACTTGGCTAATGGTTTGCCACTGCCTGTTCTTACCATAATACAATCCAGTAAATGAAAATCTGGTGGAAAAATCCAAGTACCATACCTTAGAAAGACTCATTCTTACAAACAGCTACAGCTTAGAAATGAGTGTCCCTATTAACAACCTAGCTATACAATCCTGTGACGACTTCTACGCTCACTATTTGATAAAGTTTGACAACACAGAGTTCAGCTGCAAAACTGCATCTAATGAGAGCAGGCTGTAACATTGCACCATCTTCCTTGAGGCTAATCACTTTATAATGAGTTTAGTGAAGAGTACCTATGCAATAAGTTGTAGCTGACAGCAGCCCAAGGGAACTTCTAAGTGCTAAAAATTAGCTGCTGAGGGATGTTGAAACTCTTCTTTTTGAAGAGACAAAACAGGTTTCTTTCTAAAATACACGCAGTTTAAAGTAGACATAAATCAGATGACAAAAAATTTGTTTTGCTATGGGCTTTATCCTGTTTGTATTTTTTCACTCTTACGAGGTAACAGATACTTTAAAAAGAGCATAAGATTAGTCATCCTGCTAGCGATCCAATTATACTGATTTGTGACACTATACTACCTGGGATTCAAAGAAGACTCCGTTTTGAATCAGCTCACCCTGGTGAGCTACACAGCCCAAGTGAAGGCCTCTACCCCCTTCTCTGAGGACACAAACTCAGGGGACAAAATGCCTCCCAACCAGACCCAAAGAGTGGAATTATGCCTTTTTTTTTTTTTCTCCAACAGAGGTAAAATTTCTCTGTATCGTCTGTACTGCCAATACATTGGTTTGTCAACCAGAACAATTAGTTGCTATCATTATATAGCATATTACACAAATTTAGGTTATCTAGGAAATCTTTAATATTACACTTCACTATTACAGAGCACAAAGCTAGGGAGAAGTGCAGCCCTTTGGAATACAGGGCTATGAACCATGAGGAAAAATAATTCTGAAATAATGAACTAGTAATACATGCAGACGTAGAATCTCTGAATTACAAGCCTGCTAATTCTTACATGAAAATACTGCTTTTGCTACTGAGACCACTGTAATTAATGATGGACACTGCACCTATCTTTGTCAGTATCATTTCAGGGTGATAAGTGTTTATAATAGCTACTGGGGAAATGGAAAGAGCTTACAATATCTGCTCTGGAAATTTGACTAATATCTTTCAAGGCTATTAAATAAATCACTTTACAGACTAACCCAACATATTACATTTCAATTTACCCCCAAGTGCATAAATATATAATTTAATAGAAACAAATAGCCAGATACTTGGGTATTAATTGACAAATATGGACAACATAACATAAATTTAGAAAACTGTAACTGCATCTAAAATAATAATTCCAAGCTCTCTACAAACTTGTAAAAAACTATTGTGTTTTGACATACTGTAATTATACCTGACACAACTACATAGTTAACTGTGATCCTAATTTGCCTATCTGCCTACATTCATAAAATATATACCTGCTTATTATATTTTACTCCAGGTCGCCCTTTTATCTAAACAGTTACAAAATATAAACCCACAATTATTAGAACAATTTCTTCTTCTATAGGGTAGTAGAATGTTCAAATGGTAAGGAAAAATACTTCCATTTTGCACAAGGAAAATTGTCTTCCAAATTTTTTGAGAACAAATAACCTGAATTTTAACACTTTTGAAACAACGACTTGGAATTAATTCACGCTAAGTTTTGTGTTCTCAAACCCTGCTGAGACATGAAAAAAAAATATTTAAGAGCTTACTCCATAAATTTTTCTCTTTTCCTTTATTTATGGTTTTCAATGAGATCTGAAGACTTATTTTCAGAGGCACAAGAAATCTTTAAAGAAGTCTGACAACAGCTTAGTTTTCCAGACCCAGAGCATTCAAAATAAGCTTCAAATACGAAATACTGGCTGCTTATCTGAATTGGAATCCATGTCCAAACCATTTCGAGTAAGTCATTATATCTAGTGGCCTTTAGGTTGCTTTAGTAATCGGCAACACAGACTTCATTTGGAGATGGGATGAAGTTCATCATTCAATTACAAGGATGACTGCCTAATCCACTGAATAATATGGACATAAAAGATAAAATAAACAAGATTCCCACCTTAGTTTAAGGAGATTCTTTGGCATAAAAGAGGTAAATTTAGTCCATTCGCTCACAAATAGGTGCTGAAAATATATTTATCACTGAAGTCCAAATTTACTTATAGCATATACTCAATTTAAACAGAGTGCACTAAGTTACAACTATGTTGTAGTAACTGAAAACATGATTCATCCATGCTTAACAGTTAACACTAGTATGGGAAGAAGAAGAATATTTGAATAATAACTACTATTTGAACTCAGGAGCATGCTAGGTAAAACTCTGCTATCAAATACAGTAGCATAAAAATTGCAAAAACACTTCCTACATTGTTGCAAATTAAAGCAATAGTTTTTGGTCTATTTCCAGGAAATATTGATTGCTAGAATCAATGCTGCAATTAATATCTACCAAGATGCATCAATGTTAATTAGTGTAAATTAAATCTCAGAAAGATAATAGCTATTAATTTAACATTAGAACATCAAAGAGTAAAAAGTGGGAAATAAACAACAGTGAAACAAGTTTAATTTAGTAAGGCAGGAAGAAATTCTAATGATTATATGAAAACTGCTGTGATCTCATGGCAGATATAACAGATTCTGTTCAACATGCTTTGTAACTGTTTTACAAGGTCACCAAACTTCAGTCTGAGCAAGGCAAGGCCATACACCCACAGCAAACAAACAGATTTCTTTGAGATTCTACGAGCTCTTACAGTTAACAGCACGCCACTGATCATGGCTTACGCCCCTATGCTCAAGAAAATATTTGATTCTGATCTACTGAAATAGGACACATTTTGGAATCTAAATCCTGCCTCAGATCTGCCACACAAACATGGAGACTATCAAATAGGGTGTTATTTCTGATAAACCATTCCAAAGCACAGTAAACTCTGTCTTCACAGAAAAGCTTAGCAAAGAGAAGAACTGGCCCAAACCTTTGCATCAAATGCCTCTCATTTCATTAGAGTTTTGATACGTGCATTTATCTAAATTGTTGCTGTTCAGCAAATTTATGTTTTAAATTATTGGTGAGAAGTAAAACATTCCTACCAGCAGCATGAGACTTTTTCTACGTGGGGCAGGCATTTCCCTCCTAAAGCCCCTCCAGGTGCTCCACACTTCCATACTCCCTTCACTGTCCATACCGCAACTACTTTTCTTGGCCCTATACATTTTCTAGACTCAGCACCTTTGAGATGCAGCTCCTTTTCCTAGGTTGCATCTGCAGCTGGCTGAAAGACCCAAGTTTGCTCCAGCTCATTCCTTTTATCCTTCTCGCAGCAATATCAGAAAATTACTTTCGTAAAACAGAGGCTATTCACAGCATATACATGGTCTTTGACCTGACAGGTATAAATCTCTCTGACACAGGGGAAAACCAACCCCTACCTACCTTACTGCTTTGGAGGAAACAATTGTTCTCCTTAGGTATTAGCTCTCAGTCTTAACTACATCATTAAAAGAGGTAAGAGAAGGTACCAGTTAGACAAACTGACTTTTGCTTATTAAAAGTATTACTATAAACCTGTAACACTTACTGTCACACAGAACAAAGACGACCAAAGAACTACATCACCGTCTATATTTCAATTTCTTACACAGCCATCAATACCATTATTTATTTTACAGTCTGTACATACTTAGATTGAAATGGGTCTAAACAAAAGCAATTGCTTTGTCACAGTCTTGGAAGTAAGCCAGATATCTAAACACTCAATAAGACTTTACAAAAGTAGTTCCTTCAGGAGATACACAGGAATTCCTGAA
>Ga0181612_145122_pt1 | contig 10498 bp, 6 predicted proteins | sample HoacroProtozoa21_FD_119630 | JGI IMG/M metagenome (GOLD analysis project Ga0181612, IMG submission 119630) | Hoatzin crop microbial communities from Cojedes, Venezuel. Combined Assembly of Gp0051906, Gp0051904, Gp0051908
AATATATCCTACAGTAAGTATCAAGCTGCTTTTGGGGCCCTTAAAGATATTTTTGTCTGCTAAGAACCATATTCCTTTCAAATAACTTTTGAGGGTATAGATGAGAAAGAACGTTTCTCAGATGTTTGGTTGCTTGTAATTCATTCTGTCTTAAAATAAGCTACTTCTGTGATTTGTCTTCAGGTTTTGATTTGAAAACAATGTACCCACTTGTATACCCAAAAATAATTCAGTTAGTGGCAGAAAGCTCAGCTTGTGGCTGAAATAAATTAATTTGAACTTCAAGATAACCTCCATGCCTAGAAAAATACAGACTAATAAGTAAGCAGAAATGCCGAAAGATCTGTAGCTATCAACAAGATATACATTAAAGAAAACACCTGACAAAAAAACTAGTTCCTGAAGTCCTATAATGCAGTTCATTAATATTGTCGTGAAATACTTTAGGATTCTCAGTACAGTAGGATACATGGTAAACTACGAAGTCAGTGAAAGGGAAGTTACATTGTTACTTCAACAAAACCTTGGAATAAAGGCTGTCTGAATGAGCTACAGATTTCCAAACAGCATCTTGAGTGTATCATAGTTACAACTTCGGACACTGATGCTGCTTTCATCTGTAAGCGGAGTAATGAAAACAAAGTCCGGTAGGAAAAATAATAATGCCACCTGTCAGCAGGTTCCTGAAATGCCTTGGCTTGTCTAGTGTTGGTCGTGTTAACACTGAATGTCAAAGATTGTTTTAGCTAAGGTTCTTGCTGCTATTTCCATATCTTACTTGTGTATGTGAGTATGCCCAGCTGTTTCCTTGAGGGAACACTTGCACAGCTGAAGTAAATGGATGAGCCAGTTCAGGGGAACAACATGTTAACAACTGTCCTTCTCTATATATTTCTGTGTATATATGTGAGAGTAGCTCCTCACTCTGCCTGTCACAAATCAACATAAACAACCAAAGACTGAAGTGTTTTTTGTCTAAGGGGCATTAAATCTCACTAGATCCTCTCAGGCTCCCTGTCTTCCCCCTTTACTTGCAAAGTGAAATTGAATATAAGCTTACGATATGTCTGTTTGTCTTCCTGCAAGCTGTGATGTATTATTTTTGCAAAAAAAATTGGTAGTAGTAGTACAACTACCTATTGTATAACTTCTTAACGCAACACAATGGAATGAACTATGCTACTCAAAGGCAGGTCGATGTGACATAAAGGCCATGCATATTTTGGAAATTATGAAAGGACGCAATATGAGATGAACTAGGATGTCACCAAACCAGACAGGTAGTATAAACTGATATTGGTTTGGATTATGAACTTTAATTTATGAACTTTAACTATGAGATAAGAAATATGTTCATTTAGACTTAGCATTGAAAGGCTAAAACCTTGGCTGGGAAAGACAGGAAGGTCAGGCATGAATTTCTGCAAGACTATGGGAGGGGGCCAACAACACAAGTTATGTCAACTGCTGATGTTTTGATTAAATCAATGAAGATCAAATATATCTGACACACTAGTGAGTGATGTCAGAAAAACTGGGAATTTGCTAACAGAAAAAGAAGAGGTAGGTAAAGCCAAATAAATACATAAACCAATAAATGTGGTCTGGAGTCCTGAACAGCTGACCTCACTTCCAAACAACAACCATACCACTGTTCGTGTTTCTGATGAAACTGGGGACTGCAAACAAGCCAGGTCTCAGAGGCAGTGTTTAGTTTAAATTCTGTTTGTTTTTTGATGCACGCTGTCATGTACTTCCGAATCCTTTTTCAGATCAGGTCTTTGTTATGAACATGTCAGGATCCTCTTTGAGCCATTCACTTTAATTTCCTTAGCACAGAAACGGAGATGTGGAGAAGAAAGAGGGAGAAGAAAGAGCGATGAGGGCCTCTTGTAGACCAGCACCTTACCACAGAAGCAAGATGTGGTTAGGGCACATATCTGAACCCAGGCTTCCTGGATGGGAAGTATTCTTGCGAGTATAGCTGCAGGCATCTTATGTTACAAACAGAAGGATAAAGAGTCTGATCGTAGCCTGGTCTGTCCTTAATTACATGCACTGTCTGAATCCAGAAAAGAGTCCAGTGTAAAGACCCATAATCTCTGAAGGATTTAAATCTAGCAACAGCAACTATTGTTGCAAGTGGAATTGACTTTTTTCTGGACTCCATGACTAGATTTAAAGCGAAAATTGTAATGAAACTGAGGGGTCCTAATAGAGGACATATCTGCAGATTCAGACTGAAAAGTGATTATTTTAAGTCCCTAGAAAGAGCCTCTAAAATTAGTAATGCATGTGATCCTAGGGCAGAGAGAATAAGTTTCTGTTAAGCATGAACCCCCACTCACATGACTTATTAGACTGGCTTGCTCAGTATATTTGGCTTTACTACTGGTTTCAACAAATTAATGAAAGGACTGACTTCATGACTGTAGTTCTTTGAATTTTGCCACCAGGGATGTGCTAAAGTTCTGATGCAAACTGCTTAGGAAAGACTACCAGCTTGTTAAAGCTGGCCCCATAATCCCATGAGTCAGACTGTAAATAAAATAATCACTGAGGCTGTGCCTTGCTAAGCCTGCCTACTGCCTTCGAGTCAGGAAGCAAGGCCAGCACTAAATTAACAGACCCCATTCTTGCTGCTTGGACCCTGCAGGACGAAGAGCATAATAGACTGGTTTTGCAATAAGAAAAAGCTAGGAACTGATCCAACAGAGTGTTGAAGTATAGGCTTTATTTCTAACACTTGAGTGTTGGTCCTTGAAAGTGATTCTCACAAGCCTAAAGGCAAGTATGTGTTGAAGGGTTTTGTTGAGTTGAGGTCTCAGGACACTACCCATGCTGTCCATGATGAATTCTAGCTTACCTCTGGGACTACTTTCCAGAAAAGGAGCCAGGATGTGATGCCCTGGAGAGGAGACAGCCTGAATTCTCCTTTTCACTGCTTCTATTGAACTCATTAGTGTAATTGAATTGAGACTCTACAATAAATTTAGCTTCTGTTTTCCAGGACGCAGACTGGACTGGTCCTTAGTTGCTGTATACTGCTTTACCACATCCACATAAGCTGTGATTTAGACTGTGTGGAGCATCTTCTTGACAAATCTACCATATGTATATCTAATAGGAAAATTCCAGACAAAACCCTGGACAACTGTCTGTTATCACTAACATTTTTTCATCTTTCCTTGCAAGATTTTTCCTGTCCTCTAGACATTTCTCTTTTTTATTTTTCTTTCTGGTAAAATATGTCCAGAATTATGTGCTAACACTCTTTAATTAAATCAGATTTTGAATCTGACTTTGATGTGAGGCCTCTGTACCTATAGTACTGAATTGCACCGGTCTTTTTAGAGCTGGGCTTTCACTATACTTTGCTAAAGTAATTGTGTCTTCCTTTCCTGCAGACTGCATGCCTACAACTTGTCCAAATTTTCCTTCAAAATTCTTTCTGACTTTAGAAATCTCTCTAAGCTTGAACCTCCAGGACAAACAACCAGGTATAGACTATCAGCAGTTGTTGGAGGCCACATACCCCAGCAACCTGCGTCCTGCTGCTATCTGCAGCTCTCCTCACGAGAAGTTACAGGCTCCCAGAACTTGATGTTTTTATCCTGCCTTCCTCTTGAGGGGGCTGTTGCCTACAACTGAACAGCTGCCATATGCATACCATGGTTGTACAAGATCAACAAACCTTATTGTCACTGACTTTTTATTTGTTCCTGCTGCTGGGCAGGATCTGTGAGATAAGGCAGCCAACTGACTGAGAGGCAGGGGTCAGGAATCTTTCCTGCCTACAAGTTCAGCAAAAATTAAGATCCTCCAAATTGTCTTATCTTGCAATGTTAGGTTCTGGCAAAGCACCCATTGTTAGAGAAAATATGGAAGATCGGGGGATGAAAAACATCAGTTCTTCCTCATCTGAATCCAAAGGCATGAAGGGTTGAGACAGAAATTGTACTTTATTGATTGGCTTTTCTGTAAAATTATTAATGTACTACAAAAGTGTCTTGACCAACTCAGTAGGAGAGTCGATAGTATCAGAATATGCCAGTGTGAAATGAAAAGCTGTAAATGCATCTTCAAACATGTTTTAATTACATGTTATATCTTTAATCTCTTTCTTTTCAGGTTAGCTTGAGCTTGTTTGTGCTGGCAATCCAATTGCATAAATCACATTACATGGACCGGATTACTCCAACGCTCTGAAGCGCAAATGATTAGAAGGTCCAGACAGAATCATTCTGGCAGCCAAGAGCAAAGTGTCTCCTCTTTTCCAAGGTAGAAACACACAGCATCTACATTATCCAAGATCTTTTTCCTTTACCCAGGTAATTCTTCCCTGTGAGAGTTGCAAATGTTATCGTAGTGCGTATCGGAACAGGGTATTACAGGTGTCCCTCAGGTAATTTCTCCATCAAAGCACGTCCCAGACTCTCCACTGAAGCAGCACCTTCTGCGCCAAATGGGCTGAGAGCCCACGCTGAGCCCTTACGTCAGTTTGGCTCCTGCACATCCCCCCCAAAAATGGTCCAAGTCTACAATGCCTGCCAGGCCCATTTAGACATTAAAGCGTACTGCTTGTCTATCAGTTTCATCATACAGCTGTGGAGTCCTTGGGGTACACCAAAACAAAATCACTGCTGGAGTGAGACTGTGATAGTCTCAGCACCACCAGCAACATACTTGGGACAAAATCCGTATGAGAACAGCTTGAGGTCTTGATTTCTTTTTCTTTTGGTTTTTAATTACAGATGTGTTGGCTTCCCTTGCTTCCCTTTTTTATCTGCCTGTTGTTTCTCACAAAGTTAAGGCAAGGAGCAGGAGAAGGCATGACTCCCAGGAGCAGAGGACAACCAGCGGTCTGGAGCGTAGGCAGGGATGTGAAAATGGAGGCCTGGGGATGTCACGAAACCTCTCCCCCAGAGCACCTCCCTCACGCGGTAAGATGTTTTGCTGGGTACAGTAGTGCCCTGTCAGGGTGTTTAAACTGTAGACAGCATTTACATCCAGTCTTGGCCTTTACCCTTGCGTGTGGAAATTTTACCAGGAAACTTGGCTCAAAAACGGAATCCCCTTGAAGCTTGAAGGGACTCAGACTTGGGGTTTTGGAAAAGGCTAAGTGGAAGATTGAAATCCAGCTCTGAATTCCTGAATGCCCAAACTCTGGGAAGTATTTGGATGTAGCAATATTTTTTCAGCTCAAATAAATGACGTTATGGTTGTGGATGCTCCACTCTTAGGCACATTTAGGTAGGAACTTTTCAATGTGAACAAAGAATCCTGTTCTTCCATTTCCATATTGAAGGTGCAAGAAGAGTATTTATTATCTTCTTTATTACACATTGTATTCATAAATTTTTGAAAGCAAAGGGAATATATATGCATTTCAAAGAAAGTCCTCCAGGAAGGAATTTTTTGGATCATGGCTAAATGATGTGAGAAGATTTTACAGAGGCCAAGGGGCCCTTATTTTTGTTCATGTGAAAGCTCAGTAGTAGAAACATCCTCTGCCAAGCTAAATGACCTTTCAGTAAACTATAAAAACAATACAACTAAAGGCACCAAAGTCTTGCAGATATCTGAAATCAAAGATACACAGAGAGAAGTTTTTTTTTTTATTTTTTAAAAAAACACCCTTTGGCTGAGAAATGTCTATAAGCATCTGCATGTGTAAAGCATCTGAATGAACAGAGCAGAAGCAACAGTGAATTCTGTATTTTTGAAAATTCTTTTGCTGAACACTATAAAACATGAGAGGGTTCTGTAGAAGATCCTTTCTGCTTGAAAAAGGTACCACAAGATGGCACCTTCTGAAGAGAATACTGAATACTTACATGAAAAAAAAATCATTTCATAAAAGTTATTGAACAGATGGTGGATAGAAATGAAAACTGCAACAAGGAGTAAGCAATATGATGGGGAAGCATAGTGTGATCTTTGGCATTTATAAATATGCAATCCATGACTCAAAACACTTATATATATATTTAGCTTTGTGACTAATCCAGTAACTATACTGTACATGTATATGTTACATACTTGTAACAAACGCCAAGTCTTAAAGTATATATTTCACCCCTACATAACAGACTTGGGCATAAGCTACTGAGCCTCCAAAATCTATACAGCAAACAAGCTAGCTGCAAAATACAAACAAGTCCCAGTTCCTCTAATTAGGAGATCAAAGTTTTATTTTGGTGAATGATTGTAGATAGAAACAAAAATTATGAAAATCCTGGAGATGGAGGGTTGGGGTATCAAAGCAAGTCTAATCGCAAGCTGCCCTGGTGTTACAAACTGTCCAGGAGAGCAGAAATGGGCGGGAATCAAGAGTGGTCTATGCAAGCTGATTTTCTCTTCAAAGGGAGATATTCAAGAAATGGAGTTATAAATAGACTGGTTCAGTGTTTTTGTCATTAATTCCTTTTCTCAGCTCTGGAGATCCTTGAGTCTTCTCACAAGTGCAAATAGGATAGATGATTTTCTGTTGGCTTTGGGGTCATTCTATTTGGAAAATGTTTGCTTATGTTACTGATGGAGCAGAAATTGACATGGGTTTTCAGATGTTAACCAGTGTGGTTGTCAGTTTGTCCGATGCCAGGAATGATGGCAATATATCTGTTTCCGGAGAAGGAACTGTTTGTTCATTTAGCCTTCCTCTTTTTACTGTGTACTCTCGCAGAAATAAAAGAAATGGTTTGCAGCGATACTTCTTACATAATTGACCCCTGGAGATCTGCCACACAAGCCAGTAAAATACACTTGAATACCTCAGCATAAACTCTTTGAAAGGCCTGTTAAGATGATATTATTAGGTCATTAAAACAGAATACAGAAGAGATATGCTTAAAACTGTGTTTTATTTCTTCCGCTTCCCCATGCAGGTTTCTACTTCAGAGCACTTCAGAACAATAACCCCCTGTGAAATTTCTTACATTAAATTTAAACACTAGAGAACATCCTTTACATAATTATGAAAGGTTTGTAATATTTCAAAATCTGAAGCTGAAAATTGCTTCCTTAAAACAATTTAATTGAATATCTCAGTTCTTAGCACATCCCCTTGCTATGAGGTCCTGTCATAAAATACAATTGCTTCACAGAACAGTTTACTGGCAATGTATTGTTTCTAGTATTATGGGATGAATAGAGCAATAACAATTCAACAGAAAGCAGGTTTTCTGAAAATTAGTTATTAAACTATGTTGCCACCATCTGTAGAATGATAGCCATTTTCCTATATACTGTAATTTTACATCTCTGCAAGACTATACAGATAAATAAGATAAATTGATACTGTGTGTTTTTCAAGACGTATTTTTAGATCAAAATGTCAAACACAAGATTTAAATATTGGTCATTTGCCAAACGGTTGAAACCACACAGCTGGCAACTTTTTCTTAGGATTAACAGAGGTCTTAGTTGCAAGTATGGAATTTATGGTGTCTGATAATGTGATAAGATAGTAGACTTTCATTTGTGTCAAGCACAAGAGATGAAAAGTGTATATACCTGAATGATTAATGGAGGCAGAGAAAAACATGGGAATAGATAAAGGCAAGAGCCATAACATTGTGAAATAAAATGTGGAGGAAAGTATCTAGTACAATCTGAGGTTCCTATCAGTCACACTGACCCCTTCACAAAGTTCTAAATTATGTCAGCCTGTAAAAATGGATTGCTTCACTTTCTAGATAAGTCAGTGATATGCGAGTTCACTGAACACAATGCCTTTATAATAGCCATCAATCTTCATGGAAAAAAATACTCTATGTTCTCTGGAATGCATTGCATCCATTCTCCTCTGAAACCTCATCTTTGTTCCTAGTAATTACCATCTGTTTCTAATTTCTGACATTCTGTGTCGGTGGCAGAGACTATTCAAGCTTCTGTGCACAATAAGAGCTAAGATAGTTAATATATTTTTATATAGTAAGGCCATATTTCTAAAAGCAATAAATAAAATTTAGCTTGTAAAGCAGAATATAATGTACATCTGCTGATGCCAGTTCAAACAAAAGTAGGAACTGGAGGCCATTTATAGATCTTGCTGTGAGCAGCCCATACATTCTGTTTGCATGTATGTCAAGATTACAAAAAGTCCTTACAGAACCAAATTTTCTTGTAAGAACAAAAGAAAACAAGACCCTATATCAACATTTTTTTCCAATGCAAGCAACCAGTTAATGTAAACAGCTTCCTTGCATAGAGAAGTCAAGTAATATTTCACTCCTGCAAGAAAATGTGGGACTTTCATTGAGAAAATTGCAAGATTTGCACTTTGGTCTTTGAAAATAATTGGGCACTCTCAGAACTTCTATTTTAGCATAGATCTATTTAAAATAAATGGCTAAAGGATCACACTGTAGCAGTTTTGACATAGAAGCTTCTTTCTTCCCTGTCTTTGATTTAAACTCTTGCAAAGCCTGCAAACTTGAAAAGATTTTTCAAAAGGATAGAGTAGCTTGACCAGCAGGTGGCTTCTATCCCAGGGCTCCTTGCCCTGCCTGAAGGTTTACTTGGCTTGTTTGATTTAACCCCAAATGGTAAAGAAAACCTACATAATGTGCCCTTCTAATCCACATGCCTTCAACTTCAAAGTAACGACTTCCCTACTGGCTGACATATTGGGTCAAGCTTTGGGGAAAATATGAAACGCCCCAAAGAGCTGGTTACATCACAGCAGATTCCATGAAAGATTGTAACAGTTAAAGAAAACATTTCAAGAATATGAACACCATGGTTTTGGGGGAGTAGGTGGAAGGATTTCTCCCTTGAAGAAAGCTGCCCGATGCTTCCAAAAAAAAACCACTTCCTCTATCCATTGAGCCAAGAACCTTCGTCACTCTGGCACGTCAGGTACTTTTGGGGCCTGATCCAAAACCCACTGAAACAAATGGAAAACATCCAATGGTCAATTTCCCAGTTGGCTCAGTTGAGCCTGTTTAGTTCAGGTATCGCATGACTTGTACAGTCTCTACTACACACACAGAGAAAAGGAGAAAAAGAAGGAACAAATAAGTGACAGGACAATGTGATAGCCTCCAGTTGAGAAGATTTTACTTGTTCTTACAGGTATATTAATTTTATACAGGTTGAGAATGCCACAGCTGCCCTATTTTGATATGCTGATGGACCCTGGCTCTCCCTGAGCGCACTTCGGCCTCCCATGAAGAAAAGAGCTCCAGGGCCTTCTTCAAGATCCTCTTCTCTGGCAGCACTTTCCAGTATACAGGAGCACTGAAATATTGCTCTTTGGATCAGGGCAATGATGAGTAGGATGGATGATATGCATGGGTAGGGAGATAACAGGTATTTGCCAGCCCACGTATTTCACTTATTTATCCCAGCTTGACAATGAGAATATTTTCTTCACCTGATGCCAAAGTGTTATCTTATGTTGGCTTTTCTTTGAATTGGGATCTGTATACTGTATCTCGAGAAATGCAACTGTAGGTAGAAGAGTTGTTTGTTTTGTCCTTTTAATTACTCACTATAAATATAAAATATATAAATATAAAGAGATTAAATAAAGTGGAAAGGGAAGGGATACCTAAGTTAAAGAACAACATTGGCACAAGAACTATCAAGCATAAACCAGCCAGGAACTTGGTCTGGAAACTATAATAATTCAAATAATAGAAGCAGTGCTATTCTGTAATTACTTCCCTGGGGGTGTAGTATGGACTAAATATCTAACCATTTTTGAGATAAATTTATGAACAGGATCAGATGAAGTGATTTCTGAAGCAGCAGGGCACTTGAATCAATGACACAAGAAGTACTTTCCAACCCTGGATCATAGGATCATATACTAAACTACTGCTGCTCTGCTTGTCTACTTCTCTACTTCTAAGCCAGTGTTGGGCTCCTGAATATTCCAGGTTGCAGGGAAAACATAACATAGGCAAAACACTTCTTAAAGGTGTGGAACCAGTACCCCTTTTAATGCATCACAGAGTGCCTGGGTCCTTTGCAGATTTTCTGGTGTCCAGTAAGTAGTAGTTTGTTTCCTTGCCTACATATAATGATATGATTCCTACATTTGTGATACACTGATGATATAGGATACATACATACATTACGCACCATACTGAACAAAATTTTAGAGCTGATGACAGACGTTCAAATCCTGAGGAACATCTTAAATTTGCCTCTTATTTGTCCTGCCCAGTGGCAGAGTCTTTCCTTCTCTGCACCAAATTGTTATGTTCTTTTGATCCCCTTCCACCCTTAACCATCTTGCCTCTTTCAGTACAAAGTATGGATGAGTGCAAAGATGGGTGATACATAACCAGCATGCACAAACATTTAATATTTAGAATCATAAAAGCACAGAATCATAGAATGATTTAGGTTGGAAGGGACCTTTAGACGTCATCTAGCCCAAATCCCCTGCAGTCAGCAGGGACATCTTCAACTACACCAGGTTGCTCAGAGCGCCATCCAACCTGGCCTTGAATGTTTCCAGGGAAGGGGCCTCCACTACCTCTCT
>Ga0181612_149854_pt1 | contig 10498 bp, 6 predicted proteins | sample HoacroProtozoa21_FD_119630 | JGI IMG/M metagenome (GOLD analysis project Ga0181612, IMG submission 119630) | Hoatzin crop microbial communities from Cojedes, Venezuel. Combined Assembly of Gp0051906, Gp0051904, Gp0051908
TCATCCAGCAAAGCTTCTACCCTCTCCATGACAAAAGAGCTACCACTTGCCCACCTATCCAAAGGACACACTTTTTTCAAGAGATGAGTGTTTCCCCAACACCTCCCAACAATCAAGTTTAATGAAAGTAGGTTAAATTAAAAAAAGAATCTTGACGCAGTTGTGGTAACAAGATTGGGTAACATTTTGTGCTAAATCTTGGATAGCAAGCAGAAATCCTGCTAGCATTCATAGACTACTCCTGCCCCAGACACCTGTGGTGGCCCCATTGCCTCACCCACACCAGGGCAACCAGGAATAATCCCAGAGAGGCTGAGGAAGCACAAGGCTATCTAAGAGTTCTCATTTGGTCCTCTACTATTTGACACTGTGTAAAGATGTACTACAGGGTGCATGGTACTATAAATTACCAAGTTAAGATGGCTACTGTAGATAACCTCACTGCTTTGATTTTAACCTAGGTGAAGCAGGTAGCTATATGTATGAAGTCTGTAGCAGGATAAGAGTCTTTTTTTATAAGCATGTGAATGGTCTAACATAACATGAGTCAGCTAATGAGGGATCAAAGCTTCTGCCCAGGACAGATAAGTTGCGCTCCAGGCAATTAATTATGTTTGTGAAACTCTTATTGACACATTAAAAATAAGCTGGTGTGTCATCTACCTCACACAGACCAAAATGATCCTATAAAGGTTTTATTGCAAATATAAAGGTCTTTCTTTTTAATGCTCCCATGAAGTTCTTGTTTGGCTTTTTGCAAATTTTGTGACTAAGTTTCTTCTCTCGGGCTGTTGGGTGAGCTGAGAGGTGTGCTCCCCACCAAGAACTGGCTACATTCTAGACAGATTGATTACCATCAGTCTAAGCGGTAATATGAGGGGACAGATGCTGTAAAAATAGTAAACACTATAAAGTACGTTCATGGCAAGTGACCCCCTCAGTTTGCTAAGGTTGAGAGCCCTTTCACTTGTTTGAGCCATAAGGATTCCCACTGAACTTTTAAGAGACTCCTGCAGATACCCAGGCATTACTGTTTCAATAAGCTACTGCTGATACAGCTAAGGTAACTCATGTTACAAGGTGTGATTTGTAAACATGGTGCATCATCAGTGGGTTTGGAAGAAATGTTCTTCCTTCAGCCAATAACAAATTTTTTTTAACATTACTTTCATCCATTTTTGTACAGCTGTTTTTTCTAGTTACATGATTGGATAAAAAAAAAAAAAGAGCACTGTCTACAAAAAGGTAGGCAAACTCCACAGGTAGGGTCTGATTTCTAGGTCTTGAATGGCTGCAAAAATGGGGGGATTATCCTTCCCTGTTGGAAGCTGGGGAACTAGGCTCTTGCCTCAGTGTGAGATGGAAAAAAATCCAGATCTGTGAGCATCATTCCTCTTCCTAGGACAGACCTGCTGGTTGACCTCCAGGAAACCAGTGAGACTCTCTAGCCTCAGCCACGTGACTCGGAATCTTCTCTATTTGTCAGGGAACAGTAGAAAGGTTCATTAACATCTTTCTAGTGTTCAGAATGATTTTCTACATTGCCAAATGCTAACATAATGCTATGTTATCTCTAAGAAATCCCTCCTGACATCAAGGAGGGTCCTCAGTATGGGTGACTGGGACCTGTATTGAGTTTAACAGAAAAGCCAGGAGACGCACAAATCTCTTTGGCTCCACTGAAATACTCTTCCTAAAAAAATTAAGTGTGCCTCATATTCAACCCCAATTCTTCATAATAAAAATGTGAATTCATGTGACTGTGTGTCAATCTGAATTTGTACAATTGCAAAGCAACTCGTGTTGGCATCACTGGGTCAAAGAGGCTGACGCTGCAAGCTCTCCTGGCAATCACATTCTCTCTCCCATACCAAGCCTCTGCTGAGGTTACCAGGAGCACCAAGAGTGACCCCTGGAGAAGAGTTTGGAGAGACGGGACCTGGTCCTAAGTATCTTATTCAGTTTAAATCTGCTTTTGTGCTATTTCTTTAGGCAAGCCACTGACAGCATTTTCTCTGTTAAATTTAGTTCAGCTGCTACACCTAATACCAAACCCAAGAAGAATTTTGGTCCAAAATTTTAATTGTATATTCTCTAAAGGCCACATTTTGATCACACTCTGTTTCGTATATAGATTGAGCAAAGTCAATGGCAAAGGCATTTCAGGAACCTGTACAACATCTTTGGCATTCACAACACACAATCCTTTACAAATACTGACAGCTATAAAATTTGCGCCCATGCAATTTAATTAAAAATGTTCCCTTTATGTGATGCAACACAGCCACAATCTGCTTTAACTCAATTGTACGTAACAAAAAAGGGTCCCAAAAGCTTTTCTCTATTGATATTTTAATCACCAGCATCTCCTACTATCTTGCTAGTTTCAGGTGATTTGTTTCCTTGTAGTTTGGTCACCAGTGCCAGCAAGTGGGTAGCCAGCTTAGACTTCTAAGGATGCCAGTGCATAGTATAGGGCCTTACCTGTATTCACTAGCATTTGAAGGTTAGCAAACAGTAAAATCAAGCCTGACATGAAGAAGGGTTTTGGGATCCTGTCCTAGCACCTTCCAGAATCCTTGAAACAGCAATGGCAATAAAAAAGACTCTCTGAGAATGGGCTGCTATTCCAGTACCACAAGCAAATGCAAAGTACATTAGCACTGCTGCTGCTCTAGCATCCTTCCACCACCCCCTTTTCCCTACCACCTCCCTGCAAGAAGGGCTGCACTTGGCTGTTTTACAGAGAACAGTTCACAGGTAGAACACTCTCTAATCTTATTGTTTCTTCGTTTCAGAGAACTGCCTGCTTGAAAAACAAAGCAAACCATCAATAAAAGGCTGTCTAATAGCCCAAAGCCATGCATTTGTGATCTGCTGATGGCTCCTGTTTCACACACAGGTGTGATATTGTCACACAAAGGCTTTCTGCCTGTACAGAGCATCAGCACCTCCTGGGGGAACAGGGCCCCCAAATCTACGCAAACGTAGTGAGTAGAATAATAAAGATATCTTACCCACATGGGTGATAACCGTGGTCAGTCGCTGGGTGAGCTCCTCGTGTGACATCTCTTCTTCTTTTAACCAAAAAAGCATTTCACACAGGGAATGCACAGCATCCAAAAAAAGATGCACCCAGAGTGGGAGGCTGCACACTCACTGCCTCGCTTGCACACAAAGCGAGGACCACTCCCACGGCTCGGCCCTTCCAGCTCTCACATCTTCCGCCGGCTGCTCACCTCTCCCAGTTTGCTGCCGCCCATGCATGGACCTAGAAAAGCTCCTTCCTAAAGGGGATTTTACCCCCTTTGACAACAGGAAGGGAGAAGGAGGGGGGAAATAACAAAGGAAAAAGAAGCAGGCAAGATGATTGCTTATGGCTTTTTTTCTCCCTTCTCCCGCGGATGAGGCAAAGGATAAAGAGACAAACCAGCACGCAGATACCTTCCTCCAGGGAGACTTTTGGATGGTGATGCTGTGAGTCAGGGAAAAATCCTGGAGGTAGGAATGGCATTGAGAGGAGTGGAGCTGGCAGGAGAGCTGTAACAACAGCAGCTGCTCTGTGACGCTCTCTTCCCCAGCGCATCTGGGAGTTGAGAACAACCCGCTGGCAGCCACCGGTGCTCCCCCTTGGCCCCTGGGGCCCAGATGCCATGCAGGTTGTCCCCAGGTGGAACCCCACAATGTCGCCAGAGACCCTCCTCCGACCCTCTCTAAAAGCCCTTGCCTGACAAATGGGGCTTCCCTACACGTGGAGGGGGGAGGGGGTCAGTGGCCTTTTTAGGGGTGTTGTGGCCAGAGGTTTGTTGCCCTCCCGCATGGGCAGGATCCCTGGGATCCTGGTGTGGCTGAGCCCACAGGACCCTCTCCAGCTGCATGTGGACAAGAAGGGTCAATTAATTAGCCCTGGGTGCTGGGCAGGTCTCATCTGCGATCATGGCCACGGAGCTCAGCGTGCCTGCGGGCAGGCAGGCACCGGTGGACATCAGTGGGCCAGAGCAGGTCTGTGGGGAGCAGCCTCCCCAGGGTGCCAGGGATACAGCTGAGCCTTGCACAGATGCGTGGCTGCCGCAGGGCAATTGGCTGCTGAACTGCGGGAAAGCTTCACCAACCCTCCTGGCTACAGACCCCAGCTGGGATCTGAGAAGAGGAAAAGTGAGGCAAGTAAGAAAGTGAGAAAGGGCAGGGCATGCCAGAGGCTTGTATGTCTCTGTTTCCTCTTTGCACCTTCTCCTTTGAAGCCTACCTGAAGCTCCATGCAAGATACTTCTGGAAACAGGGAAAATCTGTTACACATAAAAATGAAGAAATAAAATAGAGAAGGGTGCAGCTGCCTTCAAGGTCTGTTCTATTCCCATAAAATGGATTCAGTTCTAATTCCAGATTTCCCTACCCATCCATACGATTTTGCTTGGGTCCACCTTTCCAGACATGCCAAAGAACGTGACATCATGTATACACAAAGCTGGAGCTGTAAAATACCCCTGTGGGCTCATCAGATCTTACAGTACTAGTGCGTCAGTCCTGATGTTGCAAAAGGTTTTATCTACCTCTGTGATGGGAAAATCCTATAATCAGCTGGCTGACCTACAAGCCAGTCTGAGTATCTGTGCTGTTGTCCTCATTTTTGGATGACTGACCAACTGTGCTGAGAGGTTTCCTGCATACTTCTGTTGAGTCAGTTTAACAGCAAGTCTGCCTGAACACAAGTGAGGAGGATGACTTCAGAGCCACCCACCTCCTAACATTTTGGGATTGAAGCAAAAGCCTTTTTTTTTCTGAGATCCTCTTTTTAGTGCCCATCTGGGCAGTAAAATTCAAACTGTAAAGACCTTGACTAACATTAAAAGGATTCCCTCAACCAAGGAAGAGATGCCATTATCAGGAAAAAAAAACATATGGGAAGCAGACTGAAACCCAGACATCATCTTTGGAGAGGTCTGCAAGATCTGGGATGCTTTATTTTGCTCTCAGAGGTCACAGATTGCAGGTAGGAACACAGGACTAGAAAAGTCATCGTGCTTCCAGACACTTCACAGATTTTCTATGGTTTATTTTTTTCTTCAGGCAGAGGCACTGTATAATCCCATTCATAAATGAATTAAACTCCACTAAAAGGCGGTGTAGGTGGTTTGCTCTCAATACTCCTACAGCAAGGCTGTTGAATAACATCAAGGATAGCTAAGAGCCTTTGTCTTTTTTCTAGCTAAATTTATTCTCAGTTATTTTAAGACCATATGCTCCCTACACCAACATTGTTATTCAGCATCAGTAACTGCAGACGCATGTCCATTTGCTATTTTAAGCTCCTTTTTCTCTTATTATTTGTTCTTGCAATTTTATTGTGCTTTCCAGTTTTCCACTACACCTTCAATAACTTTTGAACCTGTCGGACAATTGCAACCCAGTCCAGGAGACAGAAATTAGTTCTTACAGGTAGACTGAAAATCAGCAAGGTGTACAAAGCCTGAAAGGGGACAGGATGGAGTAGAGACTGAATAATTATTTTGTGGCTGCTCCCTGCCCAGCTTATACTGTGGGGTAGACTACGTAGGAATCAGTCAGAGTTGAGGGAGCAATCCTATGATGTGAGTTGTAATGAACAAAAGGGGGAAATTGGAGTTATATTGGGGGGAAGGTTTGGGCTGCAGGACAGCCATAGGATAGCAAACTCCACTACTTCTGCCAGTCACAGGATGATTTCTTTACACTGCCAACATTCAGTGGTGCCTGCATTAAAAAAGGCTGCTGTTCATAGTGCATATTGCCATTACAAATTCCCAAATGGAGGAGCTGTAGGGGCTCAACCAAGTCAGAACTACTGCAAAAGCACTGGTGAGCCACAGTTCATGACTCAAGTTGAGACGGGGAGAAACAGGAGCCTGGACTGTACGGATCTATAGGAGACAGAGACAAATTAAAGCCCTGTGCCTGTCACTCAAGGAATGGCTTAAAGATGCTGAAGCAACGTAGTCCATCACTGTAATGGTAACAATTTCCAGTGCTGCATGTATTTGTGAAATTGAGCCAGCACTTTCACTACTACAAATATAGACTTCCCCTCTGAAAGTTAAAAGTCCTTGCATATATACATGTGTTAAAGGTAGAGAGGATGAGGATTTGCATTTCAGGCATGAGTCAGGGTTTCACAAGAGAGCAGGGCCAGGGCCTGTACGTACACCACGATTCCACTATTAAAATGATGGCCAACAGGCAAAAGAATTTGATTTCTCCATAGAGTGACAGCCTAACAAATCACCAGCCATTTATTAGATCCTGAATCAAACAGCTGAGGCCAAAACATTGTAAGCAATTTTAATCAACAGTAAATTGCACACAGCAAACAAAAAATGTTTACAAGAGCCTGTGGCCTGGCCAGATGGAAGGGGAAATTCTCACAGCAAAAAATATATAGAGATCAACCTAATCTTTCCTTCTTTTTCATCTTATGTAGCTATGTATCTCTTTCTTGTGTCAGCAAAAACCATTTAGCCAACAGACTGATCAAAATGAGATCCATCCATGAAACTAGCCTACCTTCTTCACTGTATTGATTATCTCCATTTTCTCAGTTCTACATAACCTTCATAGGCTGACCCATCTCTTAGTTTTTCAGGAAAATCTCCTTCCAGAACAAGATCACAGCCTTCTGGTGTACCTTCTGGAGTGCATCTGAAGACACTTTCATACCAGAAAACAGGCAGGCTGATAGAGTAACAGAAAAGTTTAGAATCGCTTTCCCAATTTTCTTCTTTACACACAGGCTACTTTGGTATCATAGCTCTTCGTCCCTTAGCTTTTGTCTGTAGACTGTCTGATCCCCATATCAAAGGCTGGGGGTCTATTACTGGCTGGGAAGAACTGTAACACTGTTGGCACAATCAGGAAAGGTAACTACACTGTTACCACTTCTGACTGGTTATGGTTGTACTTCAGATCTGCAGTACATTTCCATTAGCAGAAGAAACTGGTAAATGAGTCACATTCTTCTTTGATGCATGCCTGCAAAGAAGGCACACAGAGTGCCTTTTCCCTTCTGTAACATCAATCATATAGTAAAGGAAAACACCACTCTGTATTTCAAGTTTCCTTACTTTTGTAATTTTTGGAACACTTCAGTCAAGAGTGCTCTTGCTTCGCTTTTAAGAGGGTCACAGTGCTGGAGATTCTCTGGCTGTTCTTGTCGTTCCACTGTCCTCTCAGTCAGCATCTGTGATAAATCTGGGCTTTTCTGCTGAAAATTGCATGTACACTCTTCCTCCCACACACAGCTCCCCCAGCAATGCCCAGGTCTCTGCTTTCACGCTTAGCCTCTTGGCTAAGCTTTGCAAAGCCTGACCTGCTTTACCTCAGATGCTGTTTCAGCTACTTTACTTGAAAACGAGCACAGCTGCTTCTAGCATCCATTCTGAAGGAAAAGATGCTGCTGAAGACACTAATTTTAGCAAAGCTCTCTGCTCCTCTCTCTTTCTTCCTTCCCCATCATAAACCTTTTTGTCACCATCATTTACATCAATCATTGGCTGTCTGTGCTCCAGAACAGCTGTCCTGACATGGACTGGGGCAGTAGCCCATCTGTGAGTAGGACCATTAATATACCCTTAGGAAAGAGCGTATGAAACTAGGCACTTACAGGGAGAGTCCCTCCCCAGCACTCCCCTCTCACAGTGCAGCAGTCTGTAGCTCATGGACTTTCTGAGCTTACATTTGCATTTGCCCAATCATATTTAATACTCCATTTCTTCATGAATCTGTCTAGTTCTTTTTTTGAATCTATTTATAATTTTGACAGCCATAAAGCCTGTTAGCAACAAAGTTTGCAATCTAAATATGCATTGTTTTAAAAAAAAACCAACTTATTTTGGTTTTAAATCTGAAGGCTGATAGTTCAATTTCAGGCCTCTGGTTCCTGCATCTTGAGAAGTCATCTCAGCCATGACTTTATATGTAGCGATCATATCCCTCAGTCACTCTTTCCTGAGCTGAGACAAATGCTGTCCTAGTTACTCTCTCTTCATAAAAAAAGCCAACTCATACCTTTCAACATTCTTGCCATCTTGCTTTGAACCTTCTCTTGTTTACGCAGCTTGGACTGTGTAAACTGCCAGTTTCAGTCTGCTCTGTGTTGCTTACATAATGCTGACAGAAGTCTTCCGATGCTGAAAGTTATTACATAAATGTTTGCTGTCAAACTTTTAAGAAAATCAATTTCTATCACAATCATATCTTTCAACTCTTTTTAGCATCTTTCCTCATTCAAAACAAAGCCTGAATTTTGGACAAAGCTGTTGGACAGCGATTCTGTAACTTTCAGGGTCAGCTCATTTCCTAAACTCTATGTAGTTTATTTCATGGACTTTCCGTGTCAGAAAAAAACCCCAAGCTCATCTCTCAGGAAGCGTTAATATCAACTGGCTGATAGATTGATGGATGCATGGGCAGTTCTCCATGGCAGAAGACAGAGTAACTTAAAAAGACAGACGTCCTCTCTCTAACCAATTCTTCTGCCCTGCTACTGTCCCTAACCACTGACACACTGGTTTTCCACCAGATGAGCTCTTGAACCCTCATTCCGTGGTTGTACACCTGCAAATGCCGGCATAAGAACACTGGGAAGGAAGGGGACCAGGCTTCCGATTTAGATCAGCTCAAGCTGCCAAAAAACTGCCCTGCCACCAAAAGATGCAGTCTTCACCTCCCTACCCATCCTACCACGCGCTCTCACTTCTACCTCCTGTCTGCTGTAGTAGTAGTGCAATGTAACAGATCACTTCACTGAGCTGCTGGATCTATTTGTACCAGCTGTGAAACTAGACCTGAGGTACTTGGAAGACACTAGGGTTCAAGTGTGGCTGGAGGACCTGTCTATGATGAGAGTGAAGAAGGTTGCCTTCAGCCAGTACCAGTAATGAGGTGTCTGCCACTGGGGTAATACAGTATTTAAAAATACTAACGCATCATGGGTTGTATAGCTTTTTAAATCAAAATAAATAGTCTTAAATAGTCTTACATAAGAACAAATTCAGCATATACCAAATGATTGGCATTTTAAAGCTAAACTGGCCTTTCTGTGCATTAGACTAGCAGTTTCTGCAGGCCACATTTGAGGACCACTGATGAGGCTAGTGAAAAATATTTTTTGCCATGGGAAACGCTGGGGTGACACAAATGAGAGGACATCATAACCATCTCAATTTGATCTGCTGGACCTTAAGATGGTGAGTGAATACAATTCAATAGAATAGAGCAAGCATAATTTTCAGTCCTTGTATATCTGAGGGGGAGGGAGAGAAAAACAAGGAGCAAGAGAGAGGAGCTTGGGTCTCATTATTCCTTTCTGGACTTTTTAACTTTTGTTAAGGTAATGAAACAAAAAGTTGCATGATGAAGTTAAGTTAATGTAGCAGACAGGAAGTTCCATTGCTGAACTGAACCCGAGGCTCATACATAGTTGATAAAATGCTCAAATGCCAGGTATATTTGAAGCGGCCCCACTAAAGGGAGTAGACTGAACAAACACCACCAAACAGAATGAAGCTTTAAAAATACAACAAAGCTTTATACAGTTTCAGAAAGAAAGCGAATAATTTCTAGCTGCCTATACATCCTTACCATTTCCAAGTCACTATGACTTGGAAGTATCAAATATAATCACAGGAGGAAAATAAAAATAGCATTGCATCCTCATCTAGAACAAGACAACTTCAGTAATTATACGTGTGGGCATTTCTTGCTGCTAAGGCTACGACCTGGATTTCATGCTTCAGTAGCAGAATGCCGGAGGAGAGGAAATAGCTTATTTAAAATTGCCAAGACAAGGATTACAGGCTTGTCTCACTGATAGAATGATGTATTTTCAGCCTATATTCTTTCCCGCATCTCCCTTTCCAAAGACTGCTCATCTGTTGCCATAGAGACCATTTCCAATCCACTCTTTTCTCTTGCACAGGTTCTATTCTGGGTGATCGCTACCTCGGCTGCCCAGGCTGCTCCAGCTGTGCCTTGTGCCCAGGAGTAGCCAAGGGGAAGTGGTAGAGCAGAACATCTGCAACCACACCATATACAACTGCTGGTAGCAAAATTGCTTTATTTTTCTATCCACAAAACTAGTACATAATTGGGAGCATAAGCTGTAGCTACCCAGTGCATGAAAATAATGTGGGCGTGCATCACGACTGCCTCATCTACTGGGATGCTTTTTTGTCCTTTAAAGGGAACTGTCACACCAATCACACCCCTCATTTTTTTTCCTGGCTTTGCTGTAATGGAGATCATTGAGAATAACGGGAAAACAAAGCTTCGGTTTCACTGGTAGCTTTCGCACGAACAACCCCGCGCCTGTACGCCTGGGGGAGCTGCTCGCATGGCAACACCAAGGGCCGGAGGAGGTTTGGGCAGCGATGACCGCAGAACCGCGCATAGCCAGGGGCAGCCGGAGCAGGACAGGGCTGGGACAGACTCCGGCTTCCCGGGGTTTCACCTCCAGAGACCCCCGGGA
>Ga0181612_102812_pt1 | contig 10497 bp, 7 predicted proteins | sample HoacroProtozoa21_FD_119630 | JGI IMG/M metagenome (GOLD analysis project Ga0181612, IMG submission 119630) | Hoatzin crop microbial communities from Cojedes, Venezuel. Combined Assembly of Gp0051906, Gp0051904, Gp0051908
CCTCCAGCCGCCCCTTAAGAGGAGCAGGGCCACAATAAGGTTACCCCAGCACCTTCTCTGCTCCAGGCTGAACAGCCCCAACGCCCTCGGCCTTTCCTCGCAGGAGAGGTGCTCCAGCCCTCGGATCATCTTTGTGGCCTCCTCTGGACCTGCTCCAACAGGTCCGTGTCTTCCCTGTGCTGAGGGCTCCATAGCTGGACGTAGGACTCCAGGTGGAGTCTGACCAGAGCGGAGTCGGGGGGCAGAATCACCTCCCTCGACATGCTGGCCACACTTCCTTTTACGCATCCTGGGATACAGTTGGCTTTCTGAGCTACAGGCACACAGTGCCGACTCATGCCCAACATTTCATCCACCAGTACCCCCAAGTCCTTCTCGGCATGGCTGCTCTCAGTCCATCTCTCAGTCGGTATTGATGTTGGGGATTGCCCCAACGCAGGTACAGGGCCTTGCACTTGGCCTTGTTGAACTTCGTGAGGTTCACATGGGCCACTGCTCCAGCCTGTCAAGAGCCTTCTGGATGGCATCCCTTGCCTGTAGCATTCCGGCTGCGCCATTCAGCTTGGTGTCATCCGCAAACTTACTGAGGGTGCACTCAATCCCTCTGTCTATGTCATTAATAAATTAGGAGTGAAATGAATAGTCGAAAGAAAAACACTGCTCTTCAACGCTTACGGAACTGTACTGACACATGAAGATATAGGTATCTGCCGTACGCGCTTTGTGGCAGTGGTCTGTGCTGTAGGGCCTTACACTGAATTGATGTGGATATCAGAGTTTAGGCGTGTTTGTGTGTGGAGGAACTGTTCACTGGTAAATGTGATTATTGTAGACTGTAATTGGAGGAAGTGTTTTTTCAAGATTTTCTGAAAAAGTTCTCTTTGCAGAAAGCTAGGTGCGTTTCATTAAGTAAGGAGGAAGTATCCTAAGATCAGAGGGCAAGATGGAGCGCGTGGCATCGGTAACAGGAAATGGTCTGTGGCAAACTGAGCTCCGCTGAAGAAATCGAATTGCAGATTTGGTGATTTTTGCAAATAACTTCTTGAGGTTACGTACATTTCAAAATGTTTCACACATAATTGTTGTAAGATCATTTGGTATTATTGGTAAATAAAAGAAGCCATTTACGTATAAAATATTATTAATGAAAAAACAAGCTAATTTTCCTATCAAATGTAGAAAGGTAACTGTAAACGTTAGAAAGACAGCTGGCCGTGTTTGCGGTGGGGAGCATTTAAGCTACATTCTAGCAATCAGTACATTTTTTAAAAAGTTAAAACTAAAATTAGACAATAAACAAGTAGTTTTAAGCTCATTTTACTAAAACAGAGCAAGACCAGTCGAAACTTGCTGAAAATAGCCCCAGAAAAACTAGAGCCCAGCCTGGGTTTTAGCCTTGCTCTGGGAGCGCAGCAGGAGGAAAGGCGATGCTAACCCGGGTGCAGCTGCACCAGCACCAGCGTGTTACAGGAGAGGTGGGTGTGCTAAGTCATGGAAAGCGTAACCGTAGCTCTTAGCTTGAGAGAGAAAACCAGTAACAAAAGTGTGTCTTGCACCTCGGATAAAGCCATCAGAAGGAAAGATTACAAACCAGTCTCCTTATGCTGCTGCGGTCTTGCGCTTTAGCAATATTCAGTATAGGACAGCAGTCATCTATCACAGCAGTATCAGGGCTTCTTTCAGCTCTCTCCCCTTATCATTACAGGTGGGTAGGGATTGTGAAGGCAGATTAAGCTGCTGGGCATTAAATCTTTGCTAACGTTGATGGAATCTGGACGCTTACCTGAGACACGCAGCACAGTGCAGAGAAGCCTGGCCTGACGCTGTGGGTGGTGGTTCCTCACAAGGAGCAGTAAAACCACATCACGGAGCTACTGTAACACAAGTTATTAACTCCTGTCTTTCAATAGCTAGTAAGCCTCGTGCAAGGTTTATCATTTTTGCTGTGGAACTGTACAGGTGCAAAAACTTTCTTTGAAACCAATCGAGCTGAGAAGATCTCGGCTGTGAAGAGGAGAAGCAGTTGTTCTCTGTGCTGCTGGAGTGCTCACAGGGGAACCTCACGAACGAGGTGCTTTGCCATAAGTACTCCAGATAGGTACACAGGGTAGGTATGTGGGCGTTGAAAGTGCCCGGGGTTCTCTACAGTAGCTGACAGCACCAGACTGATGCCTGTTTGCCTGAATCTTTCCCATTTTTGTTCCAACTAGTACTTTGGTGGTAGCGTCTCAGGGCTTGTTGGAGTTTGTTCTTTGGGTTGCGTTCCTGCTGTAAAAGAGGGAAATGAAAATTCGAAGATGTCTTCTGTACTGATATCTCTTTGTCTTTTTGTTTCTTTACAGCATTTTGTTTGCAGATATTGTGGGGTTCACTAGTTTGGCATCACAGTGTACTGCCCAAGAGCTGGTGAAGCTGCTGAATGAGCTCTTTGGCAAATTTGATGAATTAGCTACAGTAAGTACAACATTCTCATTTCAGTTTGATTGAAGTTCCCTTCTGAAAAATGATGCATGTTACACACACTAGAAACCTGTAATAGGCTGATTTAGCCCTGTATGTCATGAAATTTCTAAAGCTTCCATTTTTTTGTTAATATTCTGGAGAGAAAACCGTTTATTTGAATTGTTTAGGAAAGAAGCTTAAGTTGCTATTTTAAAATATACTTTTCTTCCCCCTCCTTGGAGGCCATCTATGTTCCTCATTGGTTTTGTTTGCACAAAATAGAGAAAATATTTCAATATTTATATTTCTCACCTGCTTGGAAAAAAAAAGGATAATGGAAAATATGAATATTGACAGTACGGCATAAAACTACTTTCTATGATAACAAGAAGCTAGAGAGTAAAATTAGTTCTTCACAGAGAGAGCACTGCTTGTCACAGAAATCATAGCAGTTTTTCAGAGAGGCTATTGTAGGCAGAATGAGATCCATGTCATAACTGATGCTTGTGTTTTGGTCATTGCACCTACCTTGTGCCAGATTCCCCAAGGAAAAAGAAAATGAAAGAAATGTTCCTTGCCTATAGCTCCTAGCAGTCAAATGGTACCACAGGGATCTGGCAAGAAATGAGAGGAGTGGATGTGCCTGAAAAAGTCAAACATCTTGTTTCAAATTACATTTAACAATCTGCTGAAAATGGGTTTTCCCCTTGAACAAAGCACAGCTTCATCAAATCTGTCTTGTTTGCCAGCCACGTCCTCAGAGCCTTCATTGCTGAGAAGTTGTCACCTCCACATAAATTACGTTCCTCCACTATCTAGCTATCTTGTCTTCAGACTGCGCAGTAACGTAGAGAACATCTTTCTTGAGGTCCTCGACATAAACAGCATCCACATTTTTTCAGTCCAAACTCACTTCTCAATGTAGTCTTCCACATGAGAGATCTGAAGCCTGTGAAGACTTTGCATCCATGGCTCCCTCTTGATAAACAGCTCTCAAGGACCCCAAGGAGAAAGAGATCATCTGCTCTGCAAGATGCCAGGGCTGAGGAATACCTATTCTTACTTAAATGGGTTATTGTTTGATTAAGTGCTGTGTCCTGATTTGTACTAGGACAAGTCAGAACAGAGAGGAACTGTTGTGTGTCCCCTTTTGCTAAGAAAAACAGAAGATTAGCTTAGATGCCGAGTAGAGATGCAATGGAGGTGCTGGGTTTTGGTATGAGTTTGTAACACACTCATAAGCCTTTGTGTAACCAATTCATCACTGGAACTATGGAAGTGCCTCATAAAGAGCGCAGGTCCCCAGCCCAGAATACTTCAGAGATGTATACCTTAGAAATGAGACTGCCATGTAGATGATTATTGGCAAGAGTTTAAATGGTTTTAAAAGTTCAGACAGTCTCCTTACTTTCATGTCGTTACTGAATTTCATCCTCCAAATGTCAAGCAGCCACCTAATAAGCTCTTTTAACGCTTATAATGCTGTGATTTGTGGATTCCTCATAGCCGTGAAACCAAAGGCTATGTAATGACCTGGGAGTACTGTGACATAAAGCAAGATGCCACGTGTGCGCACAGAAAGGCATGTGGCTCTGACATGTGGCAAGGCACTGAAGCCAGGGAGATGGCCTTAGCAGTGGCCAGATGCAGCCAACTGGAGATGTCAGTGATGCCTGAAGCCAGGGCACCAGGCAGATGCCAGCTTTTGGTGTGAAGTCAGTTGTTTGTCAGGGAAGAAGCAGACTGGAGATAGCAGAGGAGCTAAAAAGCCTTAACTTTTGTGTTCAGTCTGCATGCATGCTTCTTTCAAATTTGAAAATAAATCTCGTGGTTTCTTTCGGCTGTGTGAGAAAGATTTGTTATTTGTTTGTCCTTCTAGTTCAGACTGTGCTGTATCGGGATGTGCTTCAGGACAGAAGGTGTGAGCTTTCCTTGGCGCCTTCTGATGTGGGAAAGGAAGGCTCGTTACTGTGTCTCCTGCAGTCAGACAAAGTGTGCTGAGAAGTGTCATTTTTCAGAAGGACTCTGATCCCTTGGTTCAAACAACTTCTAGATATTCATTATTAGGTCAAAATAGTGGACTGGGCTGAAACAGTTCTGTGCTTTAGTATTCAGAATGATGAAGGAGGAAACTGCAGGGACTGTAAAGAAGAATGTAGTGGTGATAGGTATGTTCCCGGTGCCTACTGAAGTGGGATCTGTGAGTGTGCGAGCTGTGTGCTGCTTCTTAGGAAGCAAGGTCAGCTGGAACGGGCAGTTTATCAAAAACATTGTTAAAACCATTGTCCTGTCTTAAAACTGCAACGTTTAAAAAAAAAACTCCCTGTCACCACCGTGAGAAGCGTAGCAAGGGTGAGACAGCATGTATTTGCTGGGAGTCTCGTGAAGAGCCTTGGCATTTTGGCACACTGGCACATTGACACATAGTAGGAATACTAAGTCTTTGCTTTTTGGCAGTACAGCTCTAAAGCTGACCAGAGGCAGGTGCTTCAGACGAACATAAAAAATTCTTGTTGAGACATCTGGGACAATTTAATCCTAGAGTTTGCCTTTCCGACATTTAGAAGCTGGTTTATGCTTTTCAGCATTAGACTTCTCTCTATGTATATGCTGTTGATTTGATTTTTTTTGGTAAGGCAGATAGTTTTGCTCTTTTTGAAATGCTACTCTTTTTAAAAATTGCAATAGCTTCAAATATAGTTACAGTTTGTGACAGGGAGTTCTGAAGGCAAACCTTAGGTTTCAATTTATTTTCATTTGAAACTTTGCTTTTGCATTCTGTTAATATAGAGGGAAGAAAATTCCTAATCTTCTTACTCCCTACTAGAAATAATTTGTACTTTTATTATGTCCTTTCTTTTTTATTCACCTCTAGAGAAAATATTAGTTTCAAATGCTTATCTTGTACAGGTTATTTTACCTTGTAAATCGCTGAGTCTTTGATCTTTGTTAGGAGAGGAGGCGATCAGAATACAGTACTTACAGTGATGGCATGTTTTCTGTTTTCACAATAGCACTGTTTGATTTCTCAAAGAAACAATCTTAGGAATCTGCATTTTATATAGGTCTTTGTGGTCCCCTTAATAACTGTTGAGTCTATGGGCCAACTTCAGTCACTTTGAAGAAAGAAAAGCGAGTCTCGGAAATATAAAACTTAACAAAAAGGAGTGAAAATATTAGTATCCTTGCAGGACGGTAGCTTCATCCTAGACAGACATCAGAGAATCCACACAGAGAGGCGCTGTTATGGATGCCGCGGGGTTTGTTTGTATGTCTGGTTACTGTAGTACTTGCAACGTCACAGTTTTTAGGCACCCTCATTTTCTATAAGCATTATGGCTAAGTGTGCCCATTCTGCAGAGGTTCCCTTGGGACTGTACACAACGATAGCAAACCACATTCCTGAACGTATGAAGTTACTTGAGTTTCTCATAAGGCCTGTGAATAGTTCAGATAGAAAGAATGACTTTGCACTAGTTTCTATTGGATTTTATCTGCTGTTCGGTCTTAGTTTCTTTTAGTTCAGGTTGTAACTTCTGAAGTTTCTCAGTTTCTTCCAGTTTTGGTTGAGTAACTTTGTGCAGTCTCAGATTTTGCCCTAATGACAGTCATTCTGTATTACATATTGTCAATGAACGCTTTAAACAACTGATCTTTGCACGAGGTCTTCAGATGCCTTGCAATTAACTTTCCACACTATAGCTAGCTTACAGTTTGTCATTCTTCAGCTTACTTGTGAGAGAGACAAATGTTAATGAGATACAATCATTCGCATCATGTTTTTATGTTCTCCAGGAATTCGTTGATGCATGACACTTAGACGGGGTGCCTTGTTGCTTTAATACAGTATATTTCAGTGCACTTTCTCTTCATGCTTCAGCTGTGGCATGGATTTACTGTGAACGAGGGCGATTCTCAAGGCTGCAGTCACCCAAGTAGCATCACACAGAGTTGCACATGTCCCTGATCAGGTACTATCATGGTCGTAGCTCCACTGATACAGTTCAGCTATACCCAAAATATTTTACTTGTAATCCTAATAGAAAAGAGGAGGCACTTCTCCAGCATCCTGCATCATAATGAAACAGGTTTGCTTTTTACAGAAGTTTGGATCTTCTTTAGTTGTTCTTGTCTTTGGTAGATTTTTCTCACGTGCTTCCTGCATCAAATTGACATGGAGAAGTAATAATTTGTGTTCACAGATTCAGTTAGTTTCCTTTCAACTTCCATGTTACTGCATCTTTGTCACCCTTTGGAGCAAGGCGGCAATAAACAGTGTGGCAGATGGTCTCCATTAACCGCCGCCCTCCCACCAGGGAAAGGAAAAATGGAGGAAAAGGGAGAGAGACACTTACAAACTGAATATTTAAACAACTAAATACTAGTAATAAGAGGAGATAATGCAAAATGTACAAAACCAATACTGAGTTTCCTGGAGTTGGGTGCCGCTGCCAGGCAGCCCCAGGCAGTCCCGGACTGGCCTCAGCAGTGGATGGGAACTGAACTCAGGAATGCATAGATTGGAATCTGGATCAGGATCGCAGGCAGGACAACGAGCAGGGTCCTCTTCAGAAGCCGGCTATGGACTAAGAGAGCGAGACCCTCGCGATCCCCCAACTTTAAACTGAGTACAACGTGCATGGCGTGGAATACCTTGTTGGTCATTGTCGGGTCACCTGTCCTGTCTGACCCTCCCTGCACGTGCGACCTCTTACGACTCCTCACTTGTGGGACAGAAAAGGTCTATCAGTGACCTTGGCTGCTAGAGTAATAATTATAAGCAGGGGCCTTTTTCTGCATTCTTTTCCTACTGTTAGCTCAGTAAAACTGTAAATGTTAGGTGTTACCAGCTTTGGAGCACACGATGTCTGTAAAATATGCAGCCAGTTTCAGAAAAATGTGGTTATGTAGAAGAACTTGGCTGTAAGGAAGATTCACTAAAAGAGAATCGGTTCTGTTTGAACCAGAACCAGGACAATCTTGGACTTTCCTCTTACAGGTGGATAAGGATAAAAGAAGTTTCAGCTCTTTTCAAAGGACATCACTAGAAGAGGATTTTGACGATCTGAATGAAAGATCGTACTTGTTCATGCCACTTTTGGCATCTCATCTCATAGCCAGACTGACACACACGACTTCCTTCTCCTTTCCATTTGCAGTTATAGATACCTTCAGGCTTTGTCAGTATTTGTAGGCTGAGTCTATATTTATTTCTTTCAATTTTAATTTAGTATCCTTTCCTGATTACCTTCTTAGCTTTTAACAATTTTTACTTTCCAAATTTCAATGTTACTGAGGTGGCTTTTTGTACCTGTCTATCCTCAAAGGTATTGAACTTAACAATGTTGCTGCTGAGCCTTAGGTAAAGGGTCGGTAAGTAATGTTTTTAATCAGCTTCTCTATTTTTTTTAACTGAGTCAAGAACAGGCAGTCCTTTGCTGTGCTTTGAACTATCTATTCCTAGAAGCAATTACTTTAAGAAATTGATTCTGTTGAATCCGTAGAATGCTTTTAGTTTACATGAAGATTATTATGGTGTATTTTTAAAATGTAAGATGAACAAAGTTTTATTGACTGGTTAAGATGGGAAAGTTAGTGCTGGAAAGAGTAGATATAAACTTACAGCATGTGGAAATTGGTAAGTGTGCACTAGGGGGGGATATTTACAAAGGCTGATTTTAAGGAGACTTATTCTCCCCAAGTTCCCTTGATAGTGCAGATACAAGATCCCACTGAGGCAGATCATGCACGTGAGCTCAAGTCTGGTTCTGTACAGCCATCTGAAGAGGTCTGCTAGAGGAACCCAAGGAAGTGAGCTTTCTTAAATTTAAGTGGTCAGAATGACTGTGCCTGTGCCTCTATAGGATCAGGGACTAATGACGTGTGTATGGTGTGAAGCTAAAGGTAAGCGTCTGTGGGACAGTTTTCCAGGAAGGAAGATAGTGTCACACACTTCAAGTATTGTAGGAACACATAAATGGATAGGTACCCCAGAGGTTAGGTCTTGCCTAACCTCCTTTATGGTACTTTTTAGGTAAGAGGATACTGTGCTTGGTATGCCAGTTCTCTGTCATAACTTGTCATGTTTTGCATGCTTGTGGTAAATTACCAGATTCTTCCTGAGTTTGTGTTCTGCAAATGTGAGATTTAAGTCTTTGTGTAGGAGTGTACTGGATTATTCTGGTCATCTGCAGATGCCTACAGTGTGGGCATGAAACTAAGTATTTTGACTCCTTGTACAGTTAGAGAAAGGTGTTTCTGGAGTTCACTGTGCAGTTGGCGTAGAGAAAGGTGTTTCTGGTGTTCGTTATGTGCCATCCATGGGGGGTGCCTGACTGCACTCCGGAAGTGCCTGCTTCACTGCACTGCTCCGGAGACTGATAACCCAGGTGCATATTTCAGCTGTCTAGTGTACTCTGCATACACAAGCCTACCTTGAGTCCTTTGCCTAGGGGCAGCTCTGTTGAGTGGGGCATAGCGGTGCAGCAGGGAAACGGCTGTCGGACCTCTCCTCAGCCTGGGGGGGACCATGCCCCCTGCACTAGAGCCCAGAAGCACTTTCCTCACGGCAGGCAGCTTTATTCTTCTCAAGCCAGACTTTTTATCTCCTTGAACTCAATGGAAATCTTTCTGTAAACTGCTTTATAGCCAGCTGTATGCAACATCTTGCTCGTTCTTCTCAGGCCATCATTTTTCAGTAATTTTGCCAAGCAGAGGGGAATGGCGATTTCCAGTGATAAGGTCTTGAAGATTTCCCGTGCTTTTTTGTTTGGAGCAGAACTGAATTTCATACTTTTGGTGGTGCACAAACATGACAGTTTTGTAAAATACTCTCTATTGTGTTGTTTCCAGGAGAATCTGTAAAAATATCAATTTCCTGAAATTTAGAGCTTAGTTTTTCAGCATTTTATAGAGTATTTGTTTTAGGCGTGTTTCTCCTGGGATAGTCCTCTTCATAAAAAGACAGCATCTTAAAGGGTGGTACTGAAAGCTGGAAAGGACACAAGCTTGCGTACCAGTTCTGATGGTTGTATAAAAGACTCTTGCTAAAATCCTTTTTTATTTCCAGGTGAATTAACATAGAGGACTGTTGAATAGGTTCTCACTCTCCAAGACTAAAAACATTTAACCTTCTAGTTTTGTAAAATTACTCACCGTGTGGGGTAGGGAAGGAATTGATTGTGAGAACAGGAATGCACAGAAAAGGTAGGCCAGGAACCAGTAGGTTATTACAGGTCAGAGTATATAATTGCCAGTAAAGTGGAGGGAAAGCATTTGAAGCAAAATATCTTCCTTCTTTTAGCTATCCTGAATAATTATACATTTATTCATGCATGATATGGCTCCAATGATGGTAGGTAATTTGTCATGAACTCGCAAATACATTACTAAATTACAAGTTTACATATACCCATCTGGAGATGGCCAGCTTTCCTCAATCAGAGCCTACCAAGCCATTTTCTGTGGTACTTCCTATACAGTAACCAGATTTTTTTTCCTTTCCTATTATTTGTGCCACTCTATAGAAGCTCTTCTTGTTAAGTCTATACTCACTGTTACTGCTATGAGGATGTTTCCATGACTCTGCTAAATTGAACTCTGTGGAGTATTGCAGTTAGCTCATTCTCAAGGTTTTTTTTTTGCTGAGACTACTAGATGTGCAAGAACTAGTGTAAGTTGGGAAATCAATATTTGGAGACATTATTCCATTAAAAGATTATCAAAATAGTTCTTTCAGTTTTTAAACCCACATTTCAAAACCTGGGTGAAAAGAAATGTGAAAATGTGTGTGTAGTATTTGACAGGATTCAATGAAATTTTCTAATGGACTGGGCAGTTTTCAGAAGTGTATAATCACTGTTGACATATTGCAGTGTAATGGAGCTGGTGGTTTTTTCCATGTCACTTCATTACACTCCGGATTTGACAATGAAGTTTCTCTGATAAGCTGGCTTTAATAACCTCTCACATGTTGTGGCCCACATTCAGCATAGTTATTAAAATAGGTACTACACAGAGAAACTGTGTTGGTGAATCTTTTTGTTTTACTGAAGA
>Ga0181612_139544_pt1 | contig 10497 bp, 4 predicted proteins | sample HoacroProtozoa21_FD_119630 | JGI IMG/M metagenome (GOLD analysis project Ga0181612, IMG submission 119630) | Hoatzin crop microbial communities from Cojedes, Venezuel. Combined Assembly of Gp0051906, Gp0051904, Gp0051908
TATCTATAAGGTCTCTTCCAACCCAAACCTTTCTGTGACATGATATGATAGAGGGTAACACATTTGATCTAGGGTTTGCTCCCTATAGTACATAGGGAGCAGCACATTGTGTTCCGCCTCCCACACTGTGCCCAGCAACTTGCAGCAGATTGAGCGGTGCTGTCAGGGCAGATGTCTCTGCTCCCAAACAACGTCCTGCTGCGTGTCCAGTGCTGTCTGCTGCCTCATCCCACTGCGCCAATAGCTCAGCCAGTATCACCTGCCATCACGGGTGACAAACTGCATGCCCACTGACCTCAGAAAAGCGGTTTATATGAGTCGAGGACTGCATCAGCCCTTGCCCAAGGGAGGAAGCTTGCTTGTCCCCCTCCCTGCAGCAACCCTTTTACAGCATTGAACTGGGGGCCTCATTAGCAATACAAATAAGTTTCCAAGCAGAAAAGGGAAAAAAGTAAATCTGATCTCATCCTGGCCTCCTCCCCCACTGGAAGAAACAGCGGCTGGGGCCAGCGCCCATCACCATCCTGTCCCCATTCCACCGGGATGCCATTGAAAGGTTATGAAAATACTGCATGGAAGGGAGAAGGAAGAAGGGAGTTATCTGTCTGCTCCCTTCGCTGCAAGGACCTGCCTCCTCTGCAAGCCCATACCCATCACAGAGGGGGAAAATCTGCTGAAAACAAACCCTAGCTGCTCCCAAGGGGCAAAGACATGCCAGAGCAGCCGGGACAGCATATCCCGGTATGTGCAGACTCCTGTGCTCGATCAGAGCAGCACATTATCCACCCAAAATTAACTCCTGCTCTGCAACTTGCAGGTTTCTGGGGCAGCCGTGTTTGCTAACCACTGAGAGCGAGAATTTTTATTCAAACAAAATACCTGTGCACTTCACCTGCAGCTACTCCAATGGCAGTCAGGCAAACAGATACTCAAACTCTTGAGCTCCCAGAGCCCTTTAATATGCAAGTGGCATTATAAAGGTTTTTATTGGCTACAGTGATGAATTTCACCACCAAAATGGTCGGTTTTCAGGTAGCAGATGTCATACCCCTCCAGCTGCCAAAGATGGGTGAACAGCATTTTCACCACCTGACATTTCAGAAGGCAGAAAACATCGCTGAAACCACAGTCTTCTTCCAGAAAAACTACGAGCCCTGAAAGCCTTGGCCAAAGTAGTTCATGCAAATCCCAGAGTTAGCCCTCATAAAAGCTGTCACATTTTCCATTGAGGGCTGACTCACCTGATGACCATCCGGGTAGTCGCCATCTGCCCCAAGGTGATGCCCCTGCCCCTCCTCGCAGCGTAGCTCCTGTGTTCCCTACTTTCCCCTTTCTCCCACCATATGCCCTGCAACTTATCAACATGGATGTTTCTGTTGTCACTCTGTGTTGGATACTAATTTCATCCCGCAGCATCTCATTATAGTTAGCTCTTAATTGCCACTTAACATAGGGATCATTTTGGAAGACCATAACGATTCTTGCTAGAGGAATTATTTGAGGGTTGAAAGCTCGTTATGTGCCCCTATAAACGTTTTGGGTCATGAGCATGATTTCAAGAGGCAAATTTAAAACACCGCTGCTCACACAAGCTCTGGATTTGCACGGTTTCTTGGAGCGCTACTAGCATTTCCAAGGAGAAAACCACACAGGTCAGTGTGTTTTTCTGCCAGTCTCCCTCCCTCTGGCACCCACCATGTCTTCATACTGGAAGTGGGAACATTTTAAGGAGCACCTGTAAAATGTGAGGGGTAAATGCCATGTGACAGTTGCATGGCCCCCAGGCACTGCTGCTCGTCTGCTGGAATTGGTGCTCGAAGGCAGGTGGAAGCACGCAGGGCAACCCAAAGACTCTGCACATCAAGGTAGGCAGCCACTCAAGGAGCCAAGAGATGAGCAGACTGTTAAACGAAACTCACCCATAGGCACATATAGAGAAAGCTTCTTCCAAGACTCGCTTTGTTCCTGAACAAGTCAGACTCCTGCAAGATTTGAAAACAGACAATTTGCCAAAGTCTTACCAAGATCTCCTGCGCTCTCGCAGCAGAAGTTACAACTGAGTGCCAGTCCACTTTATTTAGTCATCCACGTGCCAGGGCAGCAGTGAGGTGACACAGAGAGAGGACTGACGGTCTCTTACCAGGTAATGCCTCATGCACACTGTGCCTCTTAAACCAGCCATCCTACCCACAGCCAGTTTAATGTCTGGTTGCAGCACTCTGGAAACCACCACACTGAAATAAAAGGGGAGAAATGGGTTATTAGTTTGTCAGATTCTAATGCGAGTCTTCTCCCACCCACTCCCCCTTTTTTTTATTTTTAATATTCAGGAGATGTCATTAGTTTTGGTAGGGTCTGAATGGCTGGTGAGCTCAAGTACCTCCTGGGAAAACACTTAGAGGCTCCGTACAGAAATACTTTTTGGAGAAGTGCCCGTGATTCACAATCCTTATGACCAGTGAGTTTCTTCTTTTTGAAACACACTTAAACAGGCCTCTGAGCGTGTAGCACAAAGTAAGATGCTCAGAAGACACACTGATGGCCTCATACAACCACCTCTTTGGCACCAGCCTCTCAGCCAGCAGACAGACCCAGAGCTGATATGAAATACCAGCTTGAGGAAGACCCTGGCAACACCTCCCTGCAGAAGCCAAGCCTGCACAACCTATTTAAAATCACGTGAAAGTCTATAATGTGCCTGTTAATACACTGATGTTGGTATGCCTAAAGGTGGTCTTAGGAGGTGGATTTCCAAGAAGCCATAAGAATATATTTCTAAAAGCATTGTACAGCACAGAGAAGTCTTTTGCAACAGAAATAGAGGAATGACTCATTTCCTCTGTAGCTGCTACTCCGGTGCTTCGCCAGCAGGAACTGGGAAAATCAGGAGCCGTTTGCAGCATACATAAACCTAGCTGAATTTCGACGGGGACTTGTCTTTAAAACCAGTGATCCCAGATTGTCATCTGGGATAGCAGAGGAGACAGCTTTGCAAACGGTTCTGGAGCACTCCCTCCCTTGATGAGAATATTGTATTTCAGCATTTTAATTTTGCACAGAATAAAACAGTGGAAGAGCCAGCCAAGAGTTGCTCTCTCCCTTGCCCTCCCCTGAAGCATGGCTCTAAGCACGCTAATTTGCCAGTGAATTCAGCTCTAAGTTTCTCTTCTCCCCTGCTTGAAACTGGAAAGGAGCAGACTGAAATAGCAGTGGAGAAGTGGTTTATCTTGTTGGAGTTTGCTTCTGTTCTTCCTCTGTTTCTGCAGCTAGCCGGTTTCTGTCAGAACAGCAAGACTCTTCAAAGCAACTCTTCCACTTTCTCCACTAGAAATCCATCACAAGGGTAATTTTTCATCCTTAATTTGATAGTTAGTAACCTTCACAGCATACTCCCCGCCAGTCCTATCTTCTTGATTCCTTAGCTCCCTTTTTTAATTTTCCCACCCAGATTATTGTATGGATTCTTTGTGGCAGCAAACACTTATAACAGCCGGTCCGGCCCTGAGAACTGATTATTCTGTATGTAGCTTTGGTCCTGGTTTTAGGGGGAAAAAATTCCCAGGGGTTTTAAGAAATGCACGCCTGTAACTTGAGTACGCAGAAATTTTCTGAGTCTCTGAATCAACATTGCTATCCTTTAAGGGGAAAAAAATAAGGCTTCCTTAACACAGAAGACTGGTATACAATGACATTTGATGCATATATGTTTGTAACAACCTTTAAGACTTTTGCACGTAAATCGTTATTTGAATCCTAACAGACTGTCGCACAGACACAGAACATACGTTATCTATAGCTCTGTTGCTGATCGAGCATTACAGTGCTTTGAATCTCTTATAAAGGAGTTGCAAATTTGCCAATTCTTGGTTACATGTTTAAAATAGGACTCTACAGGCACACACATGAGAGCACAGGTAGTCTCTTAATTAGGCATACCATATGCTTGAGAAACCCACGAGGGTAATATAATGTACAAGCAGATCTATGTACAGTCAGCCCTCCACTTCCTGCTTATTTTGAAGTTGTGAGCTACTTGGAGCCCTCGAGTAAGCAGCCCACTGTGCTCTGAAGCATCAGCAAGCACTGAAGGCAAATCCTCCTGCTTTAAGGGGTGCAGGTCCTTGCCCCTACGTCGACTGCCAGCTTCCCAGTGCTATCGGTCCAAGGGAAGTGGGGCTGGCTGCTTTTCTGCCAACTACTCAAATTAATTGTCATCAGTTAGAACGTCACTTACTCCAGGGAAGACTCACCAGGCAGACATTTACAGAGGTGATACAGGAAAGAAACCAGCCTAGGAAAGCAAATTTCTCATGCCTGAACACTTTTGGGGCCTTATGAAAATGGGATGCACAAACAAGAGTCCCCTCCCCGCCAGGCAGCTTTAACTTGCACAAGCAGTACTTAATCGGCGATTCACCACTGACCTTGGCTGCACTACAAGGGAGGTATTTCCACAGGTATGGAAAGATTATAAACAATTTACCCAATGAGATGGATGCAAGCAGGCTTTTCTTGAAACATCAAGCATGCAGGTCCTTAGGCCAGCTAATTTTCTGTTAACAGATTTATCACAAAAGGAAACTCCAATGATTCTTTAACGATTTGCTGCAGAATAGAAACTCAGGCTTCAAAAAGAAATATTTCAGAGAAAGGAATGAATCGAGACCAGAGGATGGCTATTGCTTTTAAAGGAAGCCACTAATATGAGATAATGCTATTAAAGAGGCAAAAGATCTAAATATACTTCCTCCGCACTGACTTGGCTGACTGCGTGTTGACACTTCAGCAATGACACTCTTGCCAGCGAGAAGCCCATTAGCCAGCCAGGTAGCTCAGTGCTGTACCAACGACTACTGCCCCTCCCTGCAAGGCAAGAAGCAGGCACACAAAGGTGTGGGGATAGTTCTTTCAGCCTAGCTTTTAATGACTAAAAAGCTAGGGGTCTTGCTGTTATTTCATTCTTTAATAGGGAACATCAGCACAAGCCATGAGTGTAGAGTTCTGGCATCTTACCAAAGACTAATAAAGGACAGGTAACTTGCTGGCCCATCCACAAAACTCCTGCTGGCTTCAGCAGGACTTTTTCCATATTTAATAAAGCATGACCAACGCAGTTTGGAACAGAGACGCGTCTGTACATGCCACGCTGAAAAGCTCACACAGATACTGTGAAATGAAGATGAAGTCCTAGCTCTTCACTAAGCACCAGAAAAAGCAGATTTTATGCAGTGACCTGAAACTGGAGCCAGAGAAACAAGAACTGATGCCTTCTTAACCTCTGAGCGAGACAGCCACAAACCCTCAACGTGCTCCATTTCAAAAGGCAGCAACACCAGAGAGGTGCCAGCCGCGCTCTAGTCCCTCTCCTGGCTCGCCTCCCGTATCCGTCTGCACAACTCCCAAGGCATGGACTTCCTGCTTTCCTGTGGTTTTGCCACTTTAGTAGTCTCCTCCTAAAGAGCACATAAACCTGCTGACCAGAGTTTTGTGGCTGCAGGTAGCCTTTACTGAAAAAAAGATAACAAGGAATTTAAATCTTGAGGCATAGATGCTTTAAAGCAGCTGTTTATTACTACAGTGAAATATTAAACAAAACTACCAACTTTTTATGGAAACAATAGAAGTGCAAATGTATTTTGATATTAAATAGGCAATGAATTTATAAACGTTTCATTAAAATGGGCTGACACTTTGAGCCTACAAACACTTTTTTTTTTTTTTTTAAATAATAGCAGCCGAACACTTTTATTTAACCTTTGGTCTGATTATTAACCAGCGAAAAATAGTTGTACCAAGAATGTCCATTGCAAACAGACACTTAAAATTTACATTACTCTGCAGAGATTCAAATTCAAAGGAGGAATGTTTTCAAGATATTTACGTCAGATAAGAAATAATAATACCTTTGAAAAATACACAGCATTTTCCAGTACAGAATGAAGTCACATACATGCACTTTTGGTACTGTAAATAACCATATTCTCTTGCAGGTGTGACTCCTCTTCCCAATCAACGTTCAAGAAAAACTTCATTTGCACAGTCTTTGCAAGATTAGGTTGCAGATAAAGAGAAACAAGAACCCACGTTAGTGCTAAATAACACACTCTTTCATCTGTGTGTGTGTTGCAGTTTACACACACACAGGCAACCACGCTGAAATCTATGGTACATTATAACAGTTACAACCTTAACAAATACATATTCATAACCTTGTTGTGTGTACAGCATCCATGGGCTGGGAGAAGAAGGAGGAAAAAGGCCCATGGGATTACTCATGTAGGTCAAGTTCTCTGTACACATTCTCACAGATAACGCCCTATAATAGCTCCAGGATGCTGCAGGTACCAGTGCTGTCACGTTTGTTGTGCAATAAGATGAACACCGTAACACAACCCAACTTTTATCAGCTCCTTTTGTCAATCATATTCATGAATGCATGCTTTACAGAGGCAAATACCCTTAGTGTCTCAGTTGTACAACAGAGCTACAAATTAATCTAAGAGATTTTCTCAGACTTCCCACCAGCTGCACGTACATTGTCTTACTGGCAGGAAGCCCCCTCTCCTCAAGAAAGCTTGCCCAAGCCTAAGGTTAAAGCCAATGCATACATTTTCTCCCATCACCAGCCATCACAAACTCAAAAATGCCTTGCTGAGCAAGAACTCACACTGAAGATCTGCCTACAAGGGTAATAAACTCAGGGTTTGCCTCACTGTTCAGCCCTGATGGGTTCAACCACTCTGGAAATATTGTCAAAGCAAAACTCACTTAAATCTCTTTTCCCTACACTCCAAATCTGCCTTGCTTTCAACAGCTCTCCTCCAAATTTTCCCCCTATGTCCTTTGGCTTGTTTGCAGTCCGTCTTCACTGAGAGCTTACCATCATTCTCACTCACCCCTCAGCCCCACTTTCATTTTCTAAACTATTTATATTCTCCACCATCTCTCCTTGTCGTGCATTTCCTGATGCAACTGTCTTTTTCTGGCATTACCGCATTTTAGTGAGAAGCCCTTACCAAGTCTATTACAGATTTCCATGTATTGCAGCAATACTAAATACACAGCAAACGTGGATCCCTTTTCAGAGAAAAGACTGCTCTTCAGAGACAGAGATGCACAGTGATGTAAACAAACCGACAGCTGACTGAAGTGGTTAAGATGCCAGAATTAACAGCTAAAGGGTTCTTATGTCACGAGTTCAACCAGCCACAACACCCTGGGCCGGTCGTCTAGTCCTTCTTTGGGCAAAAGATTCAATGGCATCGACTGCAGAACTGCATTTTATTCCAAATACCAAGTAACACAAGTCTGCAAAAATAGTACGTATCATGGTCTACTACCAAAAAAGAAATCAAAACACCAAGGTAGCTCACTTAGCCTTAAATACCATGTGCAAAGAACATTTGATCAATACTACCTATAAATACACTATTTGTATTTGTAGAAAGAAGCGCAGTGCTTCATATATAAAAATAACCCAACTTGCGGGTGTGACCTAGGCTATAATTACCTGAAAATAAGACTGCAAGAGCAGTTAAAAAAATAGATAGAAGTAGGCAAACATCTGCCTAGGGAGCATTTCCATTTAGAAAAATAGATTTTTATAAAGCTTCATAGATTTTGAAAATGTTTGTTTTGTGCTCTGATGCACAGAACTGTGATAAAGCACACTGGTATCTCTACATACATCTGGGAGAGGAGGAGTAGGTCAGTAACTTCAAGTTATCCTAAAGCTTCCCAGAAGTTATACTTGGTCATTGGCAATTCATTTCAGACTGCTCACTTAGGATGCAGTATAGTGGGCAATAAGGCACAAGCTCAGCTTCCCAAGAACCCAAGCAACACATTTTGGGTATTAATACATCAAATACTGGAGCAAGTGACCGAATAAAGCAAGGATTTGAAATTCTGAATTTGCTGACACCCTGGGACACATCAGGCTCCTGCACCCCAGGTACCTGCACCAGGAGCTAAGGACCCTTGCAGAGCTGGCTGCGTTACAACTCGCCAGGTTACTCCAGTGACTGGGACATAACCAGGCAAGAAGTGGAGATTATCCGGCTGATGTCTATACTCAGAGGACAACAGAATCCATAGCCTAAGACTGCCACTGTACCATGAACTTGTGCTAAAGAATTTTGAAGTACCCTGAAATATTTCACTTCCTCCTCCCTGCCACAAGATAACAATTTGCCATAGCACAGCAACAGAAAATCCCATCAGGTTATTTGGTCAAAATACTGCCCCAATCGGACAACTGGTTAGGCAGTCATCCAAAAATCCCAACAAACTCCTGCCGGAGACCAGGAGGGCGCAGCAGACAGCTTACAGCACTGAAATTTGGACTGGCTTAAGGTTTGTCCAAAAAAAACCCCCCCAAAAAAAACAAAAGAAAAAAAATGCCCACCAGAATTTCTTAGTTTCGTTGTTGGTCCTTGAGGTAAAGCAAATTCTAAGAAAATGATACTTGAAGCCGGAAAAAAAAAAAAAATCTCAACAAGAACTCACAAACGAACCTCAGAGTATTTCCTTAAAGGAAGGTTTTCCTCACTATGATTCAAACATCACCCCTTTAACAAAATACTAATGCCTCCTCTGTTGTAAGTATTTAGTGCAGCCAATTATCCTAAAAAGGCGGCCTTTGTGAAAATAAAGTGCTATGTGTTTCCTTTTATCTGTATTTCAATCCTTCAGTATAACCATCACTGGAAGACAGAAACATGCAACTAGATTCTTCATACCATTGTTGGAAAGGTTTTGCTTCTTCTCTCAATTTTACATTAACATGCATATTATATTTCTGTTCCGCACAACGTATTTGATTACACAGGAAATTTAAAGCATGTCACTGAACATTTCAAACTGTGATCAACACCCATGCTCCAGTGCTCATCGCGTTTTAAGACCATCTTGGTACACTTGGGGGGGGGGGTGTTTGCACTTACAGGATTTTTAAATCCCAAATGGATTTTGTATCATAAAAAGCAAATCTCAGAAAAAGGTCAATTTTTCCACTATGACAACAAGTTAACATGGATTTCCAGAAATGCCAGTTTGACCCTGTTGGGTTTGCAAACAGCCGACTGAAGGTAACACTTCTCAACTAAGGCATTTCCCCAGAAATTTCACAATTTTCCCATGAATAACCAACGAGATTAAAAAACAAGAATCACAATTTCATTAAGTCTTGGTCTCTGGTTTCCTAGTTTTCTCAGGTCAGGGACAAAACCACAGAACCACATTTAAACTGGTCCCACCTTCCTCGGGCAGACGCAGGCTCTCAATGGACTGCTGGGCTGGGAGTGTGCTGCCCTGGCAGGGTCCATGGGTGACGCTGGCTCATCCGGCCACCGGCTCACTCTCCTGTTGGCTCCTGCCTGGCCTCGCCGACGTGCCGGCACGGGGTGGGTGCTGGTCGCAAGTAGCGGGGGCTGCTGTACATCCTGATGACATGTGGGGCCTGGATCCAGGTGTTGATCAGCTGGAAGGCAGCCAGGTCCAGCGTGGGCCCATCAAAGCCGGCCAGCAAGTTCACGGGGGCAGCTTCCTTAAGGAACCGGGGCAGCGCCACGGCCTCGGGGAGGCTGGCATTGCCCAGGAAGAAATGCATCAGCACCTGCTTGCGCAGGCAGTCCCTGAGGTACAGCACCAGGTCCTCCAGCCGCTCCACCAGGAACCGCTCGTCCCAGGCCTCCAAGGGCCCCTGCAGCAGCAGGGAGAAGAGCGCCGTCTTCAGCACGTAGGAGGAGAGCACCCGGCCCCACTGGGAGCAGAAGGGCTCCTCCAGGCCCTGCCCGCGGAGGTCCCGCAGGCCCTTGAGGATCTGCAGGCACTTGAGGTGGCAGGAGGAAGCCGGGGGCTGGTCCTTCAGCCAGCTCAGCAGCCGCTGCTCCTGCCGCGAGGCGTTGAGGCCCCAGAGGGCCTCAGGGGCCAGGGCTGCCGGTGGGCCCTCGGGCGGCAGGGCCGTGAGGTAAAGCGCGTCGCCGAGGGGGATGGCGGGGATGAGGCGCACGGCCATGGAGATGTGGCAGCAGACGTAGTCGGAGCAGGGCAGGATGTGCAGCGTGGGCGGGCGCCCGGGGCAGACCGAGAGGCTGACGCGGCAGCGCTCCTGCAGCCGGTACCGCACGGCGCCCAGGCACCGCTGCAGGTGGCCCTGGAACCAGCGCAGCACCAGCCCCGAGGAGAGGTGGCTGCGGCCCTGCAGGTCCACGCAGAAGCCCTCGGCAAAGGGCCGGTAGCGGCGCGGCCAGCCGGCCCTCGCCCGCAGGCCGCAGACGAAGGCGCCGCACGGCCCCAGCCTGTCGGCAGAGCGCGGCCGGGGCTCCAGGAGGGGCGGCAGCCGCAGGGGCACCAGGATGTCGAAGCAGTCGGGGCTGCGCGCCTTGTGCTGCTCGTAGGCACTGCCGATGCGCACGAAGTCCCCGCGCAGGCTGAGCGCCAGCGGGCCGGGCTGCAGCCCCTGCGCCTTGGCGGCGCGCACCAGCTCGGCCACCA
>Ga0181612_152504_pt1 | contig 10497 bp, 10 predicted proteins | sample HoacroProtozoa21_FD_119630 | JGI IMG/M metagenome (GOLD analysis project Ga0181612, IMG submission 119630) | Hoatzin crop microbial communities from Cojedes, Venezuel. Combined Assembly of Gp0051906, Gp0051904, Gp0051908
CGTAGCGGTGGGCGTTTGGGTAACAAAGGCGATGAGTGCGCTGTGGTAGCTATTAAAATGGCAAAATTCTAATGATATAGCATGAAATTCATTTCATGGAACGTTAACGGCTTGAGGGCATGCGAAGGTAAAGGTTTCTCAGATATCTTCAATGAACTCAATGCCGATTTTTTTTGTCTGCAGGAGACAAAGATGCAGGAAGGACAACTCGACCTGTCATTCGAGGGATACCAGTCCTACTGGAACTACGCAGAGAAAAAAGGCTATTCCGGAACGGCTATATTCACTAAACATACTCCGATCAACGTCACATACGGTATAGGTATTGACGAGCACGACCACGAAGGAAGGGTGATAACACTTGAGATGGACACATTCTTCCTGGTATGTGTATACGTGCCCAACTCACAAAACGAACTGCAACGACTCGACTATCGTATGCGTTGGGAGGATGATTTCAGAGCCTACCTGAAAAACATAGAGAAAAGCAAACCTGTCATCGTGTGCGGTGACCTCAACGTGGCACATAAGGAGATCGACCTGAAGAACCCTAGCAGCAATCATCATGCGGCAGGCTTCACCGACGAGGAAAGAGGACGGTTTACGACACTCTTGGCGAGTGGGTTTACAGACACTTTCCGTTTAAAACATCCCGATGATATCGTCTATTCATGGTGGTCATACCGTTTTAAGGCACGCGAGAGAAACGCGGGGTGGCGTATAGACTATTTCTTGGTATCCAATAGTATCGCAGACCAGGTACAGGAAGCGAAAATACATACCGAGATCATGGGATCCGACCATTGTCCTGTGGAATTGGATATCTTTTAACCCCTGTTTTGTTGTAGAAAAATCCCGTTTCATTGAAGATATTTTACGATGCAGAAAATGTTGTATACCTTTGCATCGTCAAAAATATCATTATTATGAAAAAATTTTTACTATGTCTGGCATTGTGCGTCTCGACAGGTGCACTGGCTCAAGGAAATTTTGATATGCCTCCCGGCGGGTTTAACGGTGAAAGACCAAGCGGTCCTCCTCCCGAAAGTTTTAATGGACAGAGACCGCAAGGACCTCCTCCAGGAGGATTCCAGGGTGGACCTAACGGGAAACCAGGTCCCGGTGGCGGCGGTTCACAATACGTGACTGCAAAGGGTAAGTTGACTACAGACAAGGATGTCAGTTACAACGGCATTACCGTTAGCAGCGATTCTTCTGACTATAGTGCACTGCTCTGTAAAGCTGGAACAGTGTCTATTTCTAATAGTGTCCTCACCAATAATAACGATGCATCAAGTACCGATGATGCCAGTTTCTTTGGTATAAACGCCGTTGTATGCGCACAACCTGCTGACAAGACGAACGGCAGTGCAAAAATATATTCCGAGAATAACAGAATATATGGTGTCGGTTTAGGTTCTAACGGTGTCTTCGCATACGGGAAAAGTGTGATAAACACCAACTGCGACTATATTTACGAGACAGGCGGTAACTCAAGAGGTATCATGGCTTCTGGAGGCGGTACGATAAATGTCACCAACGACACCGTGATAACCAAAAACAGCTCTTCCAGTTGTATCGCTACAGACAGAGGCGGTGGTACGATAAACGTAAACGGCGGTATATACACCTGCTACGGTAAGAACTCCGCAGGATTGTATTCTACAGGTAATATAACAGCCACAGATGCTACGTTCATAAGCAACGGTGGCGAGATGATGGTTATAGAAGGTACGAACTTCATCACTGCCACAAACTGTAACTTCACAAGTAATCACGACAAGTGGGGCGTGCTCCTGTACCAGAGTTTCTCGGGCGATGCCGAAGAGGGTGATCATGCCACATTGGTGCTGAACGGTGGGTCACTGACCTATAACGGAACGAAGACGGGTATGTTTTATAATACCAACAACCGTGACTCCATATACCTCAACAACGTAACGCTGATAAACAAGAGTGACACATTGATAAACAGTAAGAAAGGCGGTTGGGGCAACCGTGACAGTGCTTCGAGAGGCGGTACACTTGGTGTAAAATGCGAAAACCAGATGTTGAAAGGCATCATAGCGGCAGATAAAGACAGTGAGATAAACCTGTACCTGTCAAAAGGCTCTTCACTCAACGGTTGTATCAACCCTGACAACAGCGCGAAAAAGGTCTCACTAATTATAGACAACACAACGGAGCTTAATCTTACTGACGACTGCTACATAAACGGTGTAATCTCACTGGGTATCACACCGTCTACGCAGGAACAGATTACCAATGTCTCGGGCAACGGTCATAATATCTATTACAATCCCGAACTGAACCCGGAACTGAATAAGGAAAGATATTCGTTCGTAAACGACGGCTGTCTGTTGCCAATAGAAAATTAAGACAAGAATCCCTGATGTCTCAAAGCGGCAAGGAATGTCTCCGACATCTTCTCATTGTCCGACTTGGTATACCGGATATCAGTAAAGATTTGCGCTAAAGTTTTTTTATTGTTAATATCGACGAACTGCTTATTTTCAGGCAGAGATTCTTTGTAGGCATATAACGTATCTATACTCTCAGGAGTGTAGTCGTTATATGTCTCATTATGTATTATAGCCTGAAGCGGTAAGCGGTCTGACAATGCCGGTTCCTCTGCCGGCCAACCGAGTGTTATCGTGGCTATAGGCATGACAAGACGAGGCAACTTCAAGGTCTTTATTATCTCCATCGGCATATATACCGTGGTACCGAGATAGCAGCAACCTAAGCCCTCCTCCTCTGCCAAATTGCAGAATGTCTGTGTAAACAGCAGTGCATCACTCGCGGCATTGATAAAAGAAAGGAAGTTGGAATACCCGGGTTGAGCCTCTCTGTTCTCCGCCCACACACTGGTACGGTTGAAATCCGCACAGATGGTAAGTACCACAGGTGCTTCCGTCACCATCGGTTGATTGAAATGTGCAGGAGCCAATGCTTTCTTCCCTTCCTCCGAGCGCGTCACCACGACACTATACAACTGAAGGTTACCCATCGTCTGTGTACGTTCCGCCTGCTCCAACAGTTTGTTAAGAAGCTCATCACTGATATCTTTATCCGCATATTTACGGATAGTACGTCTCGTCTCTATTGTCTTCATTTTTACAACTTTTATATCTGCAAAGGTAGTAAAGTTATCCGAAAAAGGCAACAAACGGGAGCTTTTCAAAATATTTTTTTGCAAAAAAGATTATTATGGGGGATTTTTATTAAATTTGCAACACAAAAGTATACGTAATAGAAATGGAAGAAAACAGAACGATAAAAGAGGTCGTGGAAGAGAGACCCACTGAATTGGAATGTGACGTAGTAAGATTCCAGAACAACAAGGATAAATGGGTGGCTTTCGTAGGTTTACTTGACGGTGAACCATACGAGATATTTACGGGTCTGCAAGACGATGAAGAGGGTATCGTACTCCCTAAGACCGTGACAAAAGGTAAGATCATAAAACAGACCAACCCCGACGGTACACATCGCTATGATTTCCAGTTTGAGAACAAAAGAGGGTATAAGACAACAGTAGAAGGTCTATCAGAGAAATTCAATCCTGAATACTGGAACTACGCAAAACTCATCTCCGGTGTGTTACGTTACAGGATGCCGATAGCTAATGTGATAAAACTGGTGGGGTCACTCCAACTTAAAGACGATAGTATCAACACATGGAAGAATGGTGTGGAGAGAGCGCTGAAGAAATACCTTCCCGGTGCCAGTGACAATACCGACATCATGTAAAATATGACGTATACCATCAACGACGCAAGAATATACGTTCGTAACATCCGTGTACATGCATACCACGGAGTACTGCCGCAGGAGAGAATCGTGGGCAACGACTATCTCGTGAATTTAGAGATAGTTTATCCCCTGCAGAAATCATTATCTTCCGATGATCTGAATGACACGCTCAACTATGCGAAGGTAGCGACAGCGGTTACGGAGGTAATGTCTAAACCATATAATCTGATAGAGCGCGCTGCGGGAGCCATCGGTGAGGCCCTCTTTGAGAAATTCGCAGGTATAACGGAAATAGAGATAGACATAGAGAAGATTAAACCACCGATGTCGATAGACTGTGACGGGGCGGGAATAAAAGTACATCTCACACGTCAATGATACCATAAACCACGGTATTTGTGTTCAAAACAGAAAAAACTTCTTGTCACGTACAAGTTTTTAATTAAAAATAAGTAACTTTGCAGCTGTATTCAATGGACAAGAAGATTCTCTTCATATTAGTTCTTTTTATAACGCTTGCATCTTCTGTTTTAGGTGCAAGTAAACCGTTTACTCTCGTATTAGACGCAGGACACGGCGGAAAAGATATCGGTGCCCCGGGTAAGATAACTAACGAGAAGACCATAAATCTTAAAGTAACATTGGCATTGGGTAAGTTGATCGAAGAAAACTGCAGCGATGTCAGGGTTATATACACCCGTAAAAAAGATGTCTTCGTTACTCTCGACGGACGTGCAGATATCGCAAACAGAAACAAGGCCGACCTTTTCATCTCGATACACACTAATGCCGTAGAAAGCAGAAAACCGATAAGTGGAATGGAGACGTACACGTTGGGTAACGGTAGGTCGAACGGTAAGAAAACGAATCTAGAGGTCGCAAAACGAGAGAACTCGGTTATCGTGATGGAGTCTGACTATCAATCGCATTATGAGGGATACGACCCCAACTCACCCGAGAGCAATATCATGTTCGAGTTCGTACAGGATAAGAATCTAGCCAACAGCGTGGATCTGGCCAAGATGATACAGAAACACGGCTGTCGTAACGCTTCAAGACCCGACAAGGGCGTACATCAGGCCAATCTTCTGGTACTGCGCTGTACATCGATGCCTGCCTGTCTCGTGGAATTGGGATACATCACTACAAGGAGCGAAGAGCAGCTGATGAACACCAACACCTTCGTCAGCAAGATAGCACGAGGTTTATATAACGCTTTCGTAGAATATCGTCAGAAATACGACAAAACGATAAAGGTTCCTTACAAGACGATAGAACCGGAAGAAGACATACCAACAGTGGCTGATAATGAGTACAGACCCACGTACAACCCGTCGAGTACAACCGCACCGCTGTATACTCCAGTGGTTAAAGACGGCGAAGATGCCATAGTCTTTAAGGTACAGTTTATGTCAAGCGACGTTAAGTTAAACAAGAACAGTAAACAGTTTAAGGGTCTGCAATCCTTCTCTTATTATAAAGAAGGAGGTAAATACAAATATACCTACGGAGAGGATGAAGATTACAATAAGATAAATAATCTACGAAAAGATATAATATCAAAATTCCCCGATGCCTTCGTCATTGCCTTCAAGAATGGCAAGAAGATGGATATAAGAGAGGCAATACGGGCATTTAGAGAAAGGAGATAAATATGAAATTTCTTACAAAAGAAGTGCAGATAGGAATAGTTGCGATATTGGCAATAGTAGTATTATTCTTCGGACTACAGTATCTGAAAGGAATAAACATCCTGTCTAACGGCAATGAATACACTATAAAGATGCCAGACGCAAAAGGACTGAGTACATCCAACCCCGTGTATTCCAACGGATTCCGTATAGGAACAGTCAGTGAGGTGAACTATGACTACGAGAACCACGATGATATGGTGGTAAAAATCACTGTCGATGATAAAATGAGAATACCTAAGGGATCTAAGGCAACGATAAACAGTGACCTGCTAGGCAATATCTCACTGAACATACATCTGTCGGATGATGAGAATGCGATAGAAAACGGAGGGGAGATAGACTTTGAACAGACCTACGGAACGATGACGAAAGTCGCTGATATGGTGCCGGCTATAGAAAAGATGTTGCCTAAACTCGATTCTATATTAGTCAGCGTCAATACCATACTTGCAGACCCTGCCATAAAGAACTCTCTTCATAATATCGAGACTATCAGTGGCAATCTCACGACCACCACTCGTGACCTGAACACCCTTATGGCTAGTCTCAACCAGAAAGTTCCTACAACTATCGATAAGGCGGATATGGCTCTTGATAACGCCAATACGCTGTTGACCAACCTCAACACCATAGATATCTCTAGCACCATGCAGAAGCTTAACGGTACTATAAACAACCTACAGGATTTCTCTAAGAGCCTCAACAACAAAGAGGGAACTTTAGGACTCCTCGTTCACGACAGGGAACTGTATAATAACCTCAACCAGACCATGCGTGATGCCGATTCCCTACTGGTTAACTTTAAACAACACCCGAAGAGATATATACATTTCTCCGTATTCGGAAAGAAAGATAAATAATAGTTAATAAAGAGTGACAAAAAAAATATCACGGAAAAATACTATTTAGATTTTGTCTAAATAGTATTTTTTTATAAAAAAATTTGAATGGATGGAAAAGTGCTAGAAAATAAGAAGTTACAAAACATGACGCACACGACCTATGCAGTGTGCAAAAACAACCTAAAAATTTATAACGCGCTGAGAATTAGAAACATTGAATTTTGCAAATGGGTGTATTTGTAATAATATTTTACCAAATTGCAAATCGCTGATTTTAAACAACTTAGCAACCACCACAAAAACGTGACGATTTGTCACGTTTTTTATTTTCGATATTATTTGTAACTTTGCATTCGCTCAACCTTAGAGAGAAAGTGAAAGCCTAATTATAATACAGTATAATGGTAGAAGAGTTTAAAATAGAGAATCCCAAAATCAAATGGGAAGAGTGCTTACGCTTCATAAGCCACAATCTCACTCCAGATCAGTATAAGACCTGGTTCGCTACCATTGTATATGAGTCATACTCTCAAAAAGATAAGGTGCTACTTCTGAGACTGCCTAGTCCTTTCGCGTACGAATATATAGAAGAGCATTATATCGACTTGTTGCGTAAGGCATTACACCGCTCTTTTGGTGAGAATGTACAACTTAAGTACAGAGTTGTATATGACAAGACCAATAATATAGCACCTGTGATGCAGGCTGAGCCTACGGCAAACATCGATAAACCGACGAAGTTGACGGGTATAAACAAGTCGCCGACTCTTATCGATTCCGTTACTCCACTCGACTCACAACTCAATCCTCATCTTACTTTTGAGAATTTTATAGAAGGTGACAGTAACAGGATGCCGAGAAGTATCGGTATGTCGATAGCAGAACATCCTTTTAAGAATATGTTTAACCCCTTCTTTATCTTCGGTCCCTCGGGTTGTGGTAAGACACACCTTATAAATGCTATTGGCGCCAAGATAAAAGAAAGATACTATGACAAGAGGGTTCTCTATATCAGCGCCAGACTGTTTCAGGTACAGTTTACCGATGCTGTAAGACAGAATAAGATAAACGAATTCATTCGCTTCTATCAGACTATCGACGTACTGATCGTTGACGATATACAGGAGTGGATGAATGCCACGAAGACGCAGGACACGTTCTTCCATATCTTCAACCACTTGTTCAGAAACGGCAAGAGGATAATTCTGGCCAGCGACAGACCTCCAGTTGATCTGGAGGGCATGAACGAGCGTCTGTTGACACGTTTCAAATGTGGACTGATAGCAGAACTGGAGAAACCTAATGTGCAGTTGTGCATAGATATCCTCAACAGCAAGATACGCAGGGATGGACTGCACATCGCACAAAACGTAGTGGAATACATTGCACAGAACGCCAATGGCAGTGTAAGAGACCTAGAAGGTGTAGTAAACAGTCTTATGGCCTACTCTGTTGTATACAACAGCAATATAGACCTTCGTCTTGCTGAGCGCGTCATAAAACGTGCGGTGAAGTCTGACAACCACCCGCTCACCGTAGATGAGATAATAGAAGGGGTATGTAAGCACTTTAACGTAAGTCAACAGAATATCGCGACAAAGAGCAGAAAGCACGACCTCGTGGTGGCAAGACAGGTTTCGATGTACCTTGCACAGAAATACACCAAGATGCCTGCAGCCAGAATAGGTAAACTCGTTGGAGGCAGAGACCACTCTACTGTGATACACAGCTGTAATACCATTGAGAAGAAAATCTCCGATGACAAGGAGTTCGAAAAAGAGATAAAGAAAATAGAAAAGTCATTTAAACTTAAAAACAACTAGATGAAAAACGGAAGCGCCAATGCGCTTCCGCTTTTTCATCTAATGGATAATTAAATGTCTGATAATATATCGCCGCGAAGCGGCTAACTATCCATTATCCATTATCAACTATCAACTAGCATTATAGCAGGAATTAAGATTTTCAAATAATGAAAATCTTAATTCCCGCTATAATGCACAGTCCTGGTTGTTCTACTCCTCCCAAATCATAATACCTATGACAGGTCAGGTTATCGGCCTGCAAGGAAATCTCATAATGCGGTTGGCGCCACATCATTTTTACATCGACCTTGGAATAGGGTTTATAACCGTTCATTCTCTGTTGCCAACGGTATGACCAGGTAGCAGAGAGATGACTAAAGATACGATGCGACAGTTGCGCCGTGACCTTATGTCGCAAATACTCCAAAGCATAAAGAGACCGGTATATCTCATGGTCGGTATCATGCGTCTGATGGATATAGGCATAACCGACCTTGATATTATCCAATATAAAATCATCCGTGATGATATCCCTGAAGGACAGTCGACCGTCGACAGAGAATCCTAAATTATCTATCTTACCGATATTAAGAGCCTGATAAACAGTAGACTCCTGTGTCTCGTAAACCCAGTCGATAAGATTTGTGGCGTGACTGTAAAAGCCGTTGACTGCAGCACTGATACCATGTCGCGTGTATTGACAACCTATCTTCGTCGTGTTATTCTTCTCTGGAAGCAAATCCAAAGAACCGCACTGAGCCTTGTTGTTCGTATACAGGTCGGTATATGTCGGAACACGCATAGCCTTGTTCCACGATGCAAAGAATTTCCATCTTCCATCCGGTCTGTACGACACATCAATACCGGGATAGTATGTCAGTCCCCCACCGATAAAACTGTTGTAGTTGGCCATGATACCTGCAGAGATAGTGATTTTCTTCAACAAGACATTATGTTCTAAGTATATGGTAGAATTCGTTCTACTACCCTTACGCGTGTAGTAACGGTCACTGCCCGATATCGTCTTCCAATCCGACTCATCCATTTCTGTGCCGTATGTAGTACTGATAATCCTATCCTTGCGTATATCCACTCCCAATGCCGTTTTACCGAGAATCCATTTCACGTATGAGTTGACACTGAAGCCGTATACGTCCATACGATGATAGTTCTCGCCTGCCGCTGCTCCCGTCATATCCTTCGTGAGTTGGTAGTGGTCATAATCGCGATGCCAATACACCGCAGGAGAAACAGTCACGATATTCTTCCTGTCATGGATATCTGCACCAAATGAAGTTATAAACCTTCGTGTCTCCTCATACTGATTAGGAAACTTAGCGGAGTAAAACGTTCCCGCTCCATAGTCCTTAGACACAAGACCTGCCTGTAGACGGAGACGGAAGAGAGAGGAAATATAATCACCCTGATAATACCCCTTACGCAGTTTGAATGACGTATTCTCCATACCGCCGTCGCTCTGGTCGTAACTGGTACTCAACTGATGGTGAGTGGCGCTGTTGGATATATTCCCCGACACGCCAGCCCCAAAGGTACCGAAACTACCACCTTGCGCACTTATCCGCAGTCCCGACTTCGGTTCCGTTTTCGTCACGATATTTATGCTTCCCGAGAAAGCGTTGACACCGAAGATTCTGGCGGCAGCACCCTCTAGAATCTCTATACGTTCTATATCATCTATGTTAACGGGAAAATCGGCTGCGTTATGACCTGTCTGTGGACTGGAGATATCGATACCGTTAAGAAGTATCGTTATCTGATCAAACGTACCGCCGTTGATAGAAATATCCGTCTGAACACCAAAACCACCGCGCTGACGGACATCCACGCCTGTGGTTAGCTTAAGAAGATCGTTGACGCTTTGCGCCTCCGACCGTTGAATCTCCTCGCGAGTGATTATCGTCACCGCTTTTGCAGACTGCAGTGAACTCATCGGGACTCTTGATCCCGTCACGTCCACCTCGTCGAGGAGTACCCCATCATCGTCATCAAGCGTTTTCTTGGTCTCAGCAGAAAGCGTATCTATGCCCATAGAGCTATTAGCCATAGCATGATTAGCAGTGGCAACACTCAGTACACCGATAAGCACCTCTTTTCCCAAAACGGAGAAAAGGGAGTAGCCTTTCCGTGAGAAATGCTTGAACACTAAAGGGTTACACTTAATAAAATCTGATCTTTTCACGTTACTTTTCGTAAAACAGATGCAAAGATAGTATAATTAATTGAGAATTGATAATTGAGAATTGATAATCGAGTAGGAGGTAAACACTAATTGTAGGTGTTTATCTCCTATTTTCGTGTTTACCGACCTCTCACACCACCGTACAAGCGGTTCCGCATACGGCGGTTTCTTATTGTACATGCAACCTTGTGTAGTAACCC
>Ga0181612_165649_pt1 | contig 10497 bp, 9 predicted proteins | sample HoacroProtozoa21_FD_119630 | JGI IMG/M metagenome (GOLD analysis project Ga0181612, IMG submission 119630) | Hoatzin crop microbial communities from Cojedes, Venezuel. Combined Assembly of Gp0051906, Gp0051904, Gp0051908
TGGGGCTGGGGGGGAACTGGTTTTTAAAAACTAGGGCAAAGGCCAGTAAACTACCATGAAGTTATTTTTACAATGGATATCAGAGGGCCAGCTTTGTGAATGGGGAGCTTATATGAGCTCCTGTAAGCAGAAAGAAAACATGTTTTGCCCCCAGATTTGATTATCAGCTGAAGGCAGCACCACTTCATTAATGAGAGATTTCCAATGAGAACTTTGCAGAACCAGGAAGGAACAAAAGTGAGGATTAACATGCCTTTCTGTTCTACTTTCTGACACCAAAAGAAACGTGACCTTTAGTATATTTATACACCTGCATCACCTACATTTTACAGCTTGTTCTATCTGTCCATGACTTCATCAGCAAAAGATGTTTAGCGTTTGCCCTATATTAAGTGGCCAGACAGAATGGCCAGTGTAGAAATGGATTATGAAATTCCACTGTCAAACTAAAGTAGTCAATAAATACAGTGAAATGCAAGTGCTTTAATCATATAATGCTTCATATATACTTTACTGTTAAAAAGTTCCCATACAGTGGGGTTTCAGTCTTATTTTGATTTCTTCCTCAACTAACTTTTCATTTTCGTCTGCCAGGCTTTGTCCTACCTTAGCGTGTAGTACAGCCAGCTATTGAGTTGCCTGCAACTCCATTGGGAACTGTCCCTGCTCAGCAAAGCCGGCCAAGTAACCCCATTGGGATCCTAGACCCAGGGAATTCAAACCACTCATGCAGTCAGAAGGATCACAAATCAACTCTATTTCTTCTAGGTAGAAAAGGACATGCTCCATGCTGATGAGAGGACTCCCATGAAAATGCTCCCCTTTCAAAACGCAAAGAAAGATTCAGCAGAATGCAGAAAACTGCTGCCATTGAAGTTACAGGATGCAAAGCTGTGACAGCCTCACCGCCTTACCTACCAACTCAAAAGCAATACTAGAAGGATTATCTTCAACTCATCTCCACTTCAACCAACCACTTGTTTTTAAAAATACATTGTTGCTGCCTTCCAGCACAGCCCAGTCTGAATTTGTCCCAGTAGATTCCCACTGTTCCTATGACGGATAACATCTGTACCCTTGATGAAAGCAAGCATTTGCTAGCCACAAAGGACCAGAAGATGGTGTGGTTTTTTACTTTCTAAGAATTAAAAGACAGCATCTGTAGAGACTTTTTTATTTGGCTGTTGGTGGGTTTTTTGTCTTCTGATCAGAGTTATCAGACAACATTGCTGTTCAGAGTTAGAACCACGCCAACCCCAGAAACCTACTTGTGGGTCTTCTTTCAGCAGAGTTATTATAAAGAAATCTTAAGCTTTTGATAAGGAGTTAAGAAGTCACATCAATTTTTGGGATGGTTTTAATTTGCTTCATCTCCTCACTTACTCTCATTAGGATTAACCTGGATTAACAGAACTGGCACACATTGGTCCTGCTTCAGACAGCAGCCAGTTTAAGTTTTAAGCTTCCATTCACTCTATAAGGATTTTTCCTAAATGTTCCTGCTGACAAAGCACTGAATGATTCTTAGCAACCAATCACACAAAAATTTATTAAATTCACCACACTTTCTCCAAAAGTATATGCAAAAATAAAAAAAATGCAGAAAATTCAAACTAGGTTTAAGGTTTAGATGTTTTTTAAGTCCCAATCACACTGAAGCCAAGAGTTTGCATTTAAACTAGATAAAGCAATGCCCTCTAGTGTTCTGCAGAGAAACCTGGCACACGGCTGCCCAAAGCCTTAAAAAAGTCAAGTTGAGGATTGCTGTACCGTCTCAAGTGACAGCCAAAGTTTCAAAAGCTTACGGCTCATATGCAGCGTCCTTCAAATGTTCTGCACAGAAGCGTGGCCTGCAGAGTGATTCAGGATACTTTTCTTTCCTCCATTGCTGATGCTTGCACCAGAATTTCATTTCAAAAACACATACGTATTTTCTGGGCATACACTGATGGCTTGAGGAACATCTAGAAATGAGGGGGGAATCAGGCAAAACCCTGATCCTTTCCTTTCCAGAGTTCACAAAATAAATGAACTCCACCTCCTCTCTCATTGCCTACAAATACCATCCGTGGACAGTTTTTTTACTGTCTTCCTACCTGTGGCATTTCACAAGTCACCTAACACCCACCCTGCACCTTCCCCAAGTACACACAGCATTTGGCACCCCGTATTAATAACCCATCACACAAGCAGGATGATGCCTTCAGCTTGAAGAGTTCTCTTACTGGTTAATAAAGGCATGGTTTCTTCAGAGGGAAGCTAGCTTGGCCTGTTTAATAGATAGAGAAGCTTAGGTCCTCAGGCTAGGAATCACCCTGCACCTTCCAGAGGCACTTACTCATAAGAACTCAACAAAACAACAAGTTTTGTTCATAAAAGTAAATTCTCCAAAGAAAAGCCTGCCAGTGACTGTAGTTCTGCAAAAATTATTGGACATAGAAGAAACATCCAGTGAGATCATACCTAGGGTAGGTTCTGGACTTGACCTGGCACTTGCGATGAGCCTTTTAGGGCACTATATTTGTATCCCTTGTATCTGAGGCTGCAATACAGAATTTGGATGTAGAAGTGGGATCAAATTACAAAATCAGGTTTAAGCTGAGGAACTCCACTTCTAAAATTTAAATCACGTGCCCCTCTTCTCAGAGGGCAACCAATACATTTTCCAGTTAAACAAGTAGATGCTTTTTTTTTTCCTCTTATGGGGAGTGGTTACTGCCAGCATCCTGTCCTACAAAGACATTATGTTTATCTTTTTATACTCGCAACCAAATTAAGGGAGAAAAGAAAGCAGCTTAGTGACTATCCAAAAGACAGCCAAGAGAGGATATCCAGTGTTTGTACCATCACACTAGTAACTGTTACTTCTTAGAGGTCTGACACAATATGTCTGTGTGACTGATTGCATGCACAGAACACTGTCCTGGAGAAACCACTTGTATATATACTTAAAAAAAACAAAGCTCTCAGGATCAGCTTCTTCCCTGCTGTACTGTCATTTTATTTGCAGGCGACAGTGTGGGGAAAGGACTATTCAAAACTCAGGGTACAAAAAAAAAGCAAAGGAAAGATCTGGAAAAGACAGGTATCATCTTAAGAACCCACAGACTCCAGCTTGACTGAAAAAAATTGCTTTTTCACTTCCTTCAGTTTATTCAACAGTCCAGTGCTTCTCAGACACATTCTCACCTTCTCCAGGGAGAAGCAGAACAACCTGAAAGAGAACAGAGGAAAATGCTCCAGCATTCATCATGGAGAAGCCACACACATTACCACATCTTAAGATGATGTGTATTGTTCTGCAAGGCTGGGAGCATTCTACTAGTGTTTCACTTTGCCATGAGTGTCCATATAAGATGCTGAAACTGGCTGAAGTGCACATCGTTTCACCATTGAAGCATAAACTGAGCTCTTCCATTCTTCCCTTTGGCCCTCTTCTTGCACAAGTGTTTTGCTATGAGACTAGTGCTGGTGCATTCTCCTCATTTTCTTTCTGTGTCACCATCTGCAGGTACTTCAGTCGCATGGGGGGGAGCTGCTCATAAAGGTCAAATCCTAAAGGGCTCTCTGCATTCAGCAGTCTATAGTAGAGTAGATGCTTTTTCAAGAACTGAAGAAAGAAACAGAGGCCATTAAGCATGTCTGAAAAGAATCTAATCTTTTCCACCCCATCTTCAACTCAACATAGCGACCTCCCAGACAGTACAATTCCATCATGCCCAACGTATTTAACTGCATCATCTTCAATAGCAGAGCTATAAAAGGTGAGCTTCTTCCAAGAAAATTCACTTTTGATTTGCATGAGATTTTCTCTTCTGAGCACAAACTCCATTATCTCCTCTACAACCCCTCACAGTGACTTCTTGCCAGAAACCCAAATGGGGTTTTGAATGGGATCCAAGAATTTACCCTGAATGCTAAATATAAAGGGCCAAACAACCCAGCTCTGTCACACAAATGAGACTTTGGCAAGTTCCCTGAGAAAACCTTACATCTGTTTTGTTCTTCTTGGGGGAAACACCCGACTAAGTTTAGGGAGATCACTGCTGACCACCTATTCTTAGCTGTGCTAGAATCATCCCTCTAGCACCTCTCACTACCTAGGTGTAACGCTGCTTAGGCAAGAGGCATGGAAATATGGTACAGGAGATTCATCTAGGTTCCAATGGGCTCAGTGCTTTGAATTCAATTACTACAAGAACTGGGTAACAGTATGTACAGCCAATCACAGGTCAAAATGCTGCTGCTAATCTCCTCTCATTGTCAAGTTAGTAAGGTAGTTAAACATATATTTCAAAAGCCATAGGTAAATCTGTAAAAGTACCGTCTGAAAAATTTAAGTCCAGTGGCACAGACTGAACCCTACAGATCCTACCTCATCCACCAACAGCCACGTCTTCCGCAGCATGCTTTTCCGAGCAGCATCAGTCTCCTGGGAAGAAAACACATACTTTGCTTAATATGGTGCAATGCTACCTTTGCCTATGGGCATACAGCACTCCAGAAGGATGCTTTGCTCATTATAATGATACTCCAAAGAGCAGCTTCTTCCATCAGAAAGGGCTTGAGACGGCTATCACTTGGATCCTGCCTCTCTCCTCCCTCCCCTGACATGAAACTCAGCTGACTTCTCACCTGTAGGTGAAGTATTAACACAAGTAACCATTGCTAGAGGCCCCAAGGCCATGGGAGGGCTTCTGCTTGGTTATTCAGGCAAGGTGAAAGAGCATTCTGTACCTTAATATTGCTCCAGGCAGAGTCTACAGAGCCACTATAGTTGCTGGCTTCGAAGGTTTATGTAGGACTGGCTACCATTAATGCAAGTGCTTTAGGGTATAATGAACAAGAGCTGCTGTCTGCATCTCACACACGGACTCTCAGACAGCTGACCAGTCCTCAAAACACTTGCTTACAATCTTTTTTTTGAAGCCCAGGGTCAGCAATTCACCACAATCCATACTGGACCTTTGAGAAGACCAGATGCCAAACCCAAAGCTTCCAGCCCTGAAGCTCAGCTATCCATTACCTACCTGCGTCGTGCTCTCTTGGGAGAAAATAAAGCTGTTCACATGAGCCACAGCCACCACATAAAGAACAGGGCACCAGTTGTGGCACAGTGCACCAGTGACCAGCGTTCGGAAATAGAGCCGCAGGAGGTTCAGGTTGTCCTCAGGAGGGAAAGTGTATCGCTCAAGAGGCACAGGAAACTGCAACAAACGCACCCAAAGGGAACATTACAATTTTTGTCAGGGTCTAAGTAGTGAGGGGAAGTTCATAACTTTAGGGTGCCCTTCCCCAACTGTTTGTGTGTGCACTCCCACATAACACGATGTACCTCAGTGGCATGATGCCCATCTGGAGCAGAGCTGTTACTGTCCACACTGACTAACGTGACATGCCTTTGACAAAGCATCCTCAAGACCTCTTCAGCTTTAGAGGGAAATGTTTTATTGGTTAAACCACTGCAGTTGCTTTGAAAAGTTATGTTTGTATTAGCAAACTTGAGGCTAGATTTGGTATTGTCTGTCAACTGAAACAGAACTTTTAAGCCAGCTACAATCCATCTCTTGCGCTCTGCTCATTCAAAAGAAACGCAGTCCTACACTTGACAGATCAAATTTTCTCACCGAGTTAGCCAGCAAAGCACAACTCCAGTATAACTTAATGTGGAAACACGGTTGAGAGGGAAAATGACTGTTTGTCTGTGCACTGGGCAAGCTGAGAAAAGACTTATTTCAGGGAAAGGTAATTGCTGGCAAAAGAACATGGGGTGCAGACTAGCCCTTCATACATATGGGCCATAAGTTAGAATGAGGTTCTCAATCATTAGACCAAGCAGGGTGTGGGATAGTTTCCACTGAAGACTGAACAATTTCACAGCTCCTGCCCTCCACATATACACGCTATCTGATCTCAAAACAAAGTTCAACAGGTTTCTGAAAATGATTATGTGACAGAGGCCTGCACCTACAGCAGCTGGACTCTGTTCTTCAGCTTGTGATCAATCAAAAAAATTAAAAAAAGAGAAATAAGAACAACAAAATGTATACAGTGTTGTCACAGCCCTAAATCAAAAGAACATTGCTCTCCATTCCTATTCTATTTTACATTCCATGCATTGGACTTTCTTCAGAGAGATTGAAAAGCTTCTAAGTAAAGAAAGTGTGATTATTCTACTGGACACGGAGGGATGAGGAAGAAGAAAGTCCTAGGAGGATGCCCAAATCAAGGTTAGAGAAACACAGACAAGAGCCCAGTAACCCAGAAATATGCAGTGACAGGCAGCTACCATAAGCCAGGATTACCTGCTGGAGTGGCACTCCCAGTGCCCGCAGGATACTTGTGTGCTCCCCAAAAACAGAGAGACGCAGATGAACGTTGAAACGCTTCTGTAGAGGTAAAAGAACAAAGACTCCAAAGAGTGGATCTCCAAAGGAGACACCTTCAAACTGCTCCAGGAGACTTATGTAGAGATCATGGAAGGACGCTAAACCAGGGAGAGGAACATCCAAGTTCAGGGAGTCCAGTGCCTTGGGCTGGCAATACACAGAGAGCAGGGCAGCTGTGTAGCAGTGGATCGGTGCTTCTAAAAAGAGGTCACCGCCTGTGAGGAAGACACACATAAGCCGTGCAAGTTTGGCAGCAGTAGGGATGCTCTGCATGGTTTTAGCACGCCAGGTTTCTAGCAACAAGACCCACTGCAGGTTCCAGGTCACAGTGTTGACGAGATCATGTGGAAGAGAGTTCAGTACAGCCCCACGTGTCTCTGCATTAGTGACTTTGTTGTAGAGGCTGATAAGTGGAAAGAATGGCCAGTCTGAAGGCAGGATGGGCCCTTTCACCTCAGGAAGCATCATTGACCGGATGAGGTAATTCTGTCCTTGGTAGGATGCTTGAGAACGCATAAGGGTAGGCTGCAAGTGGATAAAATGAGAAAGGTAGCAGGAGCGGATCAAAGGCAGATTCTGGTACGATTCTCTCAGCAGGAAACCACGAGTAGCCTTTGAAAAAAATGCTGCCGCAGAGCCAGGCTGTGCCAGTTTGGCACTGGTACCCAGATGCAGGATATCAGAGAAGTCAGCTGCTTCTGGCCCTCCAGCTTTCCCTTCACTGTAAGACAAACACCAGTTTAAGCACAAAAAAACCCCAACCAAAAACCAAAAAACACGCACACCCCACACACCACCACAAAAAAAAAACCCACCCTCCTACACCAAACAAAAAAACACCAGAGAAACTCATCTCTAGTCTTCCTGAATGAGAGTAGTATATGCACAGCACTCGTACCACTTTCTACAGCGTTCGGCTATGATAATACCGAGTGCCTGTAAAGCACTGGCTATCGTGGTATTTACAGGGAATTCACAGAACTATGTTTGGAGTTATCAACACTAAGGCCTTGCAATGAAAAACCTCCCCAGCAGTCTGGTGTGGAGGCTGCAACCCCTTGTCCAGTGAGGCAGTTTACTTACCAACACAGCTGTCAGGGTGCTGAGATGAAATACCACATATCATATACGGTCTACACGAATCAGTAAGACAATTCTCAAAGTAGTAGCTTTGAAGCTGGCAGTGGCAAGGCCAGGGGAACCATACAGACTGATAGTGAGAAACTGGGGGGGTGGTGTTTGTCAAATCCATGTGCCACAATCTCAGACCAGAGACTGACTGTGGTCTCAGATTACTTGCTAAATTCTCTCAAAATGGTACCTCTATAACAGGTATTTGTAAAAAACCCACAAAAAACCTCACAGAAAAAAACCCCACACAACAACCAAACAAACCCACCCACAAACTTTCCTTCTTTTAGGAAAACTATAGCATCTCCTTGCAGCACCTTGGTCCAACCTCCTACAGGGATGCACCATGGCAAATTTCAAAACAACTGTGATGAATAAGATAAACTTCTACCACTTTATTGCCCAGACATGAGAGGCTTCATGTTTGAGATGCTCATGATTTCTTCCAGCACAACGTGGAAGACATCACAGTTGTCAAATCCACAAAAATTTGTGTAAGCACTTGTAGAACAAGGGTTTGAGAAAGTTTTAATAAGGTTTTCAGGCTACATCAAATTCCCAGGTATTTTCTAGACACACTACTCTCAGTACAGCAGATGCTGGGCCTTGGTGAGAATCAGTTCTATCAGGAATCACAGGACTCTTGCCAAAGAGGAGGTCAGAAGACACTGGTCACTTTCTCAACATCAGTACATCCGAGAGAAATCTGCAACTACACTGCTGGTCTGATTAGAAGGCTCTATGACTGGAGAATATGCCAATGAGCAACTGAAATTTGAATACAGGCCAAAAATTATGACAAAACTGCAGTATCAGTATGTGCTTTTTCAATTCTCCCAAGTTTTCCCATGTACCAGACTACAGAAAGGAAAAAACACAAAGCTTACGGAAGAAACTCTGGATTAAAGGCAAGATCCACTAGGACCTCATAAACCAGATGCTCACTCCCTGGCAACAGACAGCTTAGCAATGCCATGGCAACAGTGTGATGGAGTGAAGCATGTTGGGTGTAATCCGGACAAGTGTCTGCCTGCACAGGAAACAAAAAAAAAGATAAAAGCAGGGTATCATTTGTCAACAAGGCAATCAACAAGGACAGGAAGGTCAGCCGAGACATAGATCTCCCTTGAAAGTGAGAGACTGAGGCAGACTGCAGCATTCATACCAAAATCTCTCTGCTTCCCCTGATTGTCTCAGACGGTCAGACATCTTTTTTACCGGCACGCTTGAAAACTTTGTTCTCATTCTAGCCCAAAGATGAGCAAAAATATAATTTTGCCATCCAAAGTATCTTGGATCTAAATCCCCACATCACTAACTGTAAAGATATTATCTGCTAATGGGGCATAAAAGACAGATGAAGAGTCATCAGACTTAAGTCAGATATGAGAACGAACATGGATGCAAAGACCAGTTGCCAGTCTGACACACTGAGGTGGAGAGGACAGGGTAATTAACAACCAGGTTTAACAGGTTGCTCAGAGAGACTGTGGACTCTCCTTCTCTAGAGGTACTCAAGACCCGCCTGGACGAGGTCCTGTGCAGCCTGCTGTAGATGACTCTGTTTCGGCAGGGGGTTGGACTAGATGATCCCCAGAGGTCCTTTCCAACCCTGACCATTTTGTGATTCAGTGATACAAACCCACCTGCCCGGGGAAGAGGAGTCAGGATACTGAGATCAGTCCCCAGCTCAGATGATCTCACGCAGGTCCTGCATCCAGGTGGGAAGGACCAGCAAAGGGAAGGGTGGCTTGCAAGGTGACTGTGGAGATAGGGCAGTGATACCTTGGTTGAGATTTGGTGTAACAACAGTATCTCTGCTTCTGTTCAACTGATCTTCCACCCCCTATGCTCCCTGGGAATAATTTATGGCATCTTTTTACCCCTTGCACACAACACCGCGCACCAAACTTTACTGAGGAAGTTGGATTTTTTGGCTGGAATGCAAAGGGGGAAAATGTCATAATAAACCCTGTCAGCAGAATAAACTGCCTGTGGTGTCTTCACAGGAAACTAAACTGCACTGCATCAGGGAGCTGCAGGGCTAGATCCCATCAGCATCTGTGTCAGAGACGCACCTAAAACACATAGGCTCTTCTACAACATGCATCTCAATATTCCTTAAAGACAGGTGACTGGATCATGCTCGGATTTATGCTGGTGTTGGTCTTTGTTCTAGTTTTTGCCTAGAGTGATTTTTTTCTTTCTTCCTGATGATGACGTGTCATCTGGAGTCTTTTCTGGTGTTTCCCTCCTGAGAAAGGAGGAGTGGGAATCTCACAGCAGAGCATGTTTTCATAGTCTCAGTCTTCATGGTGTTGGCTGAAGACTTCCAAGGGAAGGGACCAAGCTGGTCCAGAGGACTCTTTTCCCTCCTGTGTTACAGCCCCTCTGCTGGGCTACACACCATCCATGTGCTGAGGCTCCCGGGGCATGTGTGAGCTCGGTGGTGAGCACAGCAGAAGGATGGCTGAGCTGGCACCAGGCAGCTTGGTGCTTCTTCATAGAGTCACACAAAGCCATCGCCTGCCTTTGACTAAATAACCTGAAATCCCAGGGTAGGCAGAGAACCTGGGAACAGGGCAGGTCCCATCCTCTTCTTAGAATCCTAGAATGCTTTGGGTTGGAAGGGAGGTTTAAAGGCCATCTAGTCAACCCTCCCTGCAGTAAACAGGGATATCTTCCGCTAGACCAGGCTGGTCAGAGTCCTGTCCAACCTGGCCTTGAATGTCTCCAGGGATGGGGCATTTCTCACCTCTCTGGGCAACCTGTGCCAGGGTTTCACCACCTTCGTACTAAAGAATTTATTCCTTATATCTTGTCTAAATCCACCCTCCCTTAGTTTAAAGCCACTACTCCTTGTTCTGTCGCAACAAGCCCTGCTGAAAAGATTTTCCCCATCTTTCCTACAGGGCCCATTCAGTTACTGGAAGGCTGCTAGAAGGTCTCCCCACAGCCTGCTCTTCTCCAGGACGAA
>Ga0181612_151323_pt1 | contig 10496 bp, 5 predicted proteins | sample HoacroProtozoa21_FD_119630 | JGI IMG/M metagenome (GOLD analysis project Ga0181612, IMG submission 119630) | Hoatzin crop microbial communities from Cojedes, Venezuel. Combined Assembly of Gp0051906, Gp0051904, Gp0051908
AGCCCACCCCAGCCAGTGGAGAGCATGGCCACGGAGCTGGAGAACCGCTGTCCCATATGCCCGGACAGCTGGGAGGCGGCCAGATACGTGATGCCATGCCTCCACCGGTTCTGCTACGCGTGCATCCTGCGGTGGGCTGAGAGCAAGCCCGAGTGCCCCCTCTGCAAAAGGAGGGTCAACTCCATTATGCACTCAGTGCGGGCGGGCGGACGACGGCTTTGAGGAGCACAGGAGCACGTCATCCCACCCCCTGCAGCACCATCAGTCGTAGTCTGCCTAACAGGAGGAGCTTCTGAACACCCAGCCGCCCACAGCCTCCATCACCCTGCAGCACCCCATCGAGCAGCTGCGGGGTGACTGTCTGGGCGTCCGTGTTCCACGTGCACCCTGCTGTCCTCCATCCACCGCAGCTCTGGCTGCACCAGGAGATGGGGCGGCTCTTTGAGGATGCCCAGGAAGCAGCAGCAGCACAGAGCCTCATCATATCCAGCCTGTGATACTTTGGGCTGAATGAGGGGGCTCTGATCCAGCTGCGGCAGGCCTCCCTGTGCAGGCACACGAGGAGCTTTGTCTGCCAGCTTATTGACACCATTGTGGACCGGTGCAGCGGGTAGGCCCGACATCGCATGGGTCTGGAGGACAGCCCTGCTGCCGGCGGGCGGGAGGGCAGCCACGCAGCTGCCCCTGGCCCCGCTGCCTCCCGACGGGGGTCTCCTGCCCCCAGGCCAGGCCTCGGTGGGGGTCCCGGCAGCCCCCACACCGCCCCTGTTGCCACCCGCAGGGAGCAAGGAGAGGCCCAGGAGGACCCAGAGGCGGCTGTGCCCGGCCCCTCCACTCGAAGCCGGGGCAGCGAACGCTCCCCTGGGGGGCCCCGGCGAGCCCCAAAGAGGGGGCCCAGCAGCTCCAAGGACCCTTCCCAGCCCCCCAGGAAGCCACCCTGTCATCAGTGCCCCTGGGAGGCTGCTTCAGGGGCCAGCTGAACCGGGACCGGGCCACAGTTGAGGCACACCCCAGCCCCTTGTAGTCCTGGCCCCCCAGATCTAACCACCGTATAATAAAAGAAAATGAAAGCAGGAAAACTGCAGAGAAGGTCTCAGTATTACTTTCTAGCCCTGTGCTTTTGCAGGGTCTTCGTGCACGTATTTTCATTTACTGAGGATTGTGTCAGTGTGCAGAACAGGCAAAAAAGTAGAAAATCTCCATATCATTAATGTCTCATACTGTATTTAGGTCTTTGCCTGGCTGATGAATCAACTGGAATGGGGAGTTGCAAGAGCTGTCACAGGTGAGCTAGGATGTGCACAATACTCTGCAGTGCAGAGCTAGCAGCAGTGGGCAAGTGTGTAAGAGGGTATTTAGGGCAGTTCCCCTTTTCTGCTGGAAGTGACAGCTGGAAGGAGCCCATCTAAGAAGTCAGGAGCTTTCTAGTTTCACATTTGCCAGCTTCTGCACTATTGAATCTCCCCAGCCACTTCTCTCGGGATAAATTGAAGATGCACGGCAGAGTGAGCATGCCACAGGTGCTTGCTGCAAGTTGCGCTGGCAGTTGGGAGTGAGCAGAGAGGGACACAAACTCAATTTGCTGGGAAGCAGCTCTAGAGGCACTCGAGTGCAAACACTGGAAGCGCTGCAGATGTTCTGTCTCGAGTTAGGTACAATCTGTGGGGATGTGGAAAACATCTTCCAGGCTGCACGCTCCCCCTACTTGCTGTGCGCACACAGCTGCGTGTGGGGTTGCTCGCATTTGCTTTCGATCAAGCAAAGGTTCAGAATGCTCAGGAATGTGAGTCCCAAGCAAAGCAACCAGCCCCTTTGTGCTTGGATTTACTGACCCAGCACTGAGCTGATTTAGCTTCTGGGCACTGGAGAATCACACTGGCAAATGCAATTCTCTCTCCTGGTGGGAAGCTGATTTGATGCCTTATTACTGTAACAGCCAAATCCATCAGTTATTGTAGGCTGTCTCCAAGACTTCATCTTCTTTCACCCTCTGCTCTGGAAGGAATAGTGAGTCTATTTTCACGATGCTCACAGAAAAGTGCTTGGGATTTGTTTATTGTGGACTATGTCTCTGGGCATCCTTGTTCCTGTCTTTCTTTAAAGGTAAGATCATCTGTGGTTGTCATGTTTCGGGGTTTTTTTGTGTTTTTCTTTTCTTTATTCTAAACGCTAGTCACATCCTTCCCCAACTCTATTTTCAGAAAGACTTGTATCTGCTTGTAGTTTAAACTTTGTCAAGGTCCAGTTCTGGTCCCGCTCTGTTTTGTAATCAGTTCTAATAAGTTTGTGGATCTTACAGTGCTGTGCACCTTCATTTAAGAGAGGAAAAGGTGTAGTGTTTTTTAATGAAAAGTGTGTTATTTTAACTTTCAGAATTGAATTGAAATTATTGTATTTGGAAAGTAATATGTTCTTGCTCTCCTTTAAAAATTTAGCCTATCAGTATTTTTTTGGGAATGAGAAATTACATATCCAGGCTGGACAGAATGGCTGTGAGAAGCCTGTAGGTGTGAGGGTGAAATAATATTGTTCTACAAAGAAAAATGACTGGAAGAAAATTCTTAACTGTTACTTTGTATGTATCATTTGGGAAGATTCATAGTTGCATTAATACCTAAATTTATAATTCTGGGGTTTTTTCTCTTCTAACTTTTTGTATGTTTAGTAAGAGTCCTTTCAGGCAGTGATGAGTAAAGCTGGAAATATCTAATAAAAATAATAATGGGGTTCTGTAGTCTAAGGTGTCACCTGTGACCAAGCTATCTTCTGAAGTTTCACCATGTTACAAACAAAAGTAGGAACTGTGTGATGCTTTCAAAACATGGAAGATTCCAAGGCTAACAATAAAAAACTTTTAAATGAGAAGGGAGGTAGAAATAACCACAGACCTGAAAGATGTTTAGGGTTCTACAAAAAATGTGCTTTCCTTGCTCCTTAACAGCTTGTTACATGAAACATGCATGCCTGCAGCAACTATAAATTTTAAAACTGAGTATTCCAGGTGTGAGGGACTATGTCATGTTACCCATGATTTATGTATAGAGAAAGGAGGGTTGTCTTTTCAAAGCAGAGAAAGCGGACCACGTATTTCAGAAGCGCAGAGCCACAGGAAACTTTTGTATATGTGAAGACGTACTGGACTATTCATGCAATGTAGGGAATTATTTATTTGCTTACCTGAATCTGCAAAGCATCCATGCATTTCATTATTACAGCTCCACATTTCAGCTGCGTAATGTAGCAATGGCATTGCAGAAAAATATTTCCCCATCTTGCTAAATTAAGGACCTTGCTATCTTTGTTTGTAGGACATTTCTGTGCTACTTCAGGAGCTGAACTAGCAGCCAGGTGGTGGCAGCTAGTTGTGATATAACTCACTTTGTGTGCAGTCCCATTTTGAGTAGTTTTGTATCATGTAAATTCTCCCCTTTAAATACTGAATAATCACTAATTCATCAAGGGGGATGCTTAGTTTCTCTGAGCGGCACATGAAGACACAAACTGCTTTTATAAATAATTCAGAGAATTTTTTCTTAGGTGCTCAACCAGCAGTTTATAAATATTCACTTTTACAGACAACTGCTAAGTTAGAATAAAACAAACCTCTTATTAATGTGGTGTGTATTTGACTTCTGCTTTGTGGATATTTTTTTTCTTTTTAAAGAACAGGGAAATAAAAAAGGAAAAGCATCTTATCAGTAGTAGAGTCTTCTAACAGTAAGCTCCAAACGAACTCCCCCAGGATTCTTCAGTGCACTCACATGGAAGTCACATTAAGTCCATCATAACTAACATCATTCTTACATAGTGCTGACTTGTTTCAACAGAATTCATAACACTTCCTCAAATACTGAAAACTCCTGCAAGGCTGTTTGACAGGAAAGTTATTAAAAGGACTAGGTAAAAAACAAAACAAAACAAACATGAAGATGTCGATTACTTTTTCCAGTCCTTTCCACAAATTTTTGGTTCGGCTCGACCCTACTTGCACTACTGCTAGCAGCCCTGGCAGACATGTCATTCATGTTAGGTCATTGACGCCCTCCTTCCTGAAGACTCTGGAGCTAGTGATGCTTTCTGGGACATGGACCCTAGGTAGAATCAGGAAACTGGTCCTCAGCGCCCCTGGATCCCAGATGACGTCTCTCAGAGCCAGACCTCCCTTCCAGACCAGCTGCAATCCTTGAAAAAGCATCCAGAGGATGAAAGGATTGTGTAAGTCCCAGCAGCTACATAACAACCTCAGGTGGAGGGACTTGAAAACCCTGCTCCAGGGAGAGATTGGAAGGGAGGGATCACACTCAGTTCTGCTGCTTTCTCTAAGCATGGTGCAGACAACCCTGCAATGGAATTGTCCTCCTGAGAAACATGTTCCAGCGATCACATGGTCACCTAGCCTCTCTGAGGAGCATTACCTTCAGCTCAGCGCACAGGCACCTGCTGGGTTTTAACATCCAGGGAAGTTAAACATGCATTTTTCTAGTCTCCAGTCACCCCTTGCATTCTAATTACTGTGCTTTTATGTCCTTTTCTTTAAGTGGGGCCACTGGCATGCCACACATGCCACACAGAGCCGAGTCAGGCATCTTAGTTTCTTTGCTCTGTGCAGCCTGACATCAGCACTGTACTCTGGTCATGTGGCTTTGAAAACCCCAACAAAGACAAAGGCAAGCTGAGAACAGAGCCCCTCCTCTGCAGTCTGGTGGGAATGTAAGCACTCAGCAGTACAGGACAAATTCTGTGGCAGGGGATGCTGCAGGTCAGCTAATCAGCTAAAAGCTGTAAATTGTGAAGTAACTCAGCCTGACTTGGTGTACCCAGCCAGTGCAAAACTGCTTTTCTTTGGCTCACACACAATACGTATTTAAATTCCTGTGCTACACTGATTTCATGCTTTCTGACATCTTTGCTGGTTTAGATGAGCTCTGCTGATCACATCAGAATACAACTGGTGATCTCTAGAAGCAAATCCTCACAAGGATACTGTTCTTGGTTCACTTCCGTGCAAGAAGGTGCTGTTTCTGCAGCAGCAGTAGCATTGGCAAGACAATCTCAAAAGGGCAGATTCTGCTGCCAAGCTACAGTTTCTCTAATGTGAGCTAGTTAGACTTGCAGTGACATGAGTTTAGAGACCTATCTAGCAGGAACAACCAAGGCTGGTACTTAAATACCTATGTATGGAGTATAAACTTCAGGCCTCAGCTGGGTAATACTGATGGAAATGCAGTGAGCTGTGTTAATCAAACTTCTTTACTCCAAAGAGACATTCTTAAACAGATGTGAGAAGTCCTGTGCCTTAACAGAGTACAATGTAATGTCATTGGTAATTTAGGTGGTTGGTGAAGGAGCTCCACCTTTAGATCTCATGAAAGTTACCAGATTAGAACCAGGTGTTGCAGGCAGATCATTTAGAATCTTTCATACTCTTAATTTAAGGTCTGAAGGTCTCACCCACTTCGGTTCCCCACATTCTCTGTGTTGATTCTCTGAGTTGTATGACCCCACTGAGTGATACACGGTTTCAAAGACCACAATGCAGCTGTGGCAAGTTTAAAATACAAAAGGTATGAGGAAGACCATTGCTTGTACAAGTAGGTCTTTTCTTCCATATTGGCTAAAAAGATGCCACACATACAACCTGCAGAGATGGGAAATCACTGCCAAACCCCTGCCATTACGTCTGGGAGCACAGACACCAGAGTCTGGTCACTCTTGATGCTGAAAGCATGCTAAGGCATCACAAATGCATGGAGTCAGACAGGAATGAATGCACTTGTCACAGTATTTGTTTGTTTATAGGTGTCACTCTGCTCTGTGATCAAGAACACCAGTGCAGAAACATGTATCGGCATTTAAAACTGGCAAGCAGAGTCCTAGGCAAATCTCTGAGATGGTTTCCTGTGAGTTACTGTCTGCTGCAGTAACTTGCTGTACATGCTTGCCTCTTGGGATTGACTTTTCAGTTCAGTGAACCAGACTTCATGTTCAGTATCTTCTATGTGCATTCACTTGCGCGGCTTTAAAGCTGCTCTGTATTATCATAGGCACAGCTGCAACTGTGGAGCTGGCCCAAGCTTGTGAGTTGTTGCCAGGCTCCAGGAATGTTTGAGGTATTTCCATGCACATCTGCTGATAGTGATCAGGGCTAAATCTTGTGTTAACTCTCCTCAAATCTCACTAGAAAAAGTGGGAAGGTTCAGAAAAAGCACCTGGTCCCTGACATCACCAGAACCTTTTGTTATATGCACCTGCTGGTATCGCACTCTGTTAGCAGCAGATGTAGTGTGTAAGAAAGTAGCATCCATCTGGCCTTTGTGGTGATGGCAGATGGTGCCTTGGAAGCCTTCAGCCTTGCTCCAGTACAGGGGGCCTTGTGATGGTCTCGGAGCAGAAGTTCCCATTCTAGACACATGATGCATGTCCTAAAGACGGTTCCTTTTTTCTCCCTTTGGTTTCTTCTCCTCAGACATGTGGAGGAGAACATGAGTTAGTGATGGCAGTAACATCCTGAACAAAGGGTTAGTGCAGAATTTCATTCACGTGTCACAAGCAAGGAGGGAGATATAGTCTCTCCAGCTCTAGGATGTGATTAAAGTCAATCATATCCCCTTGCATCACTACTGACATGGTTGTTTGAGGGTGCCTACTGCCTAGAGATCCTGCACATTCTAATTAAGGAAGAGACCAAATCTGCCTGAGACAGGTAGGGCTAGCACTGACGATCAGTAGAATCCACGGGACTTAAAAAGGTAAACAGAAGTTTATCACTGGTTTGGGACACACTTCTGAGCAAATATGGCTTGAAGAAAGAGTTTTGCTTATCAAGTACTTTCTGCATTGAGCAAAGCAGCTGATAACAAGGTTGGGGCCAGAATCAGATGGTACGGTTGGAAATAACTGTCTTCTAACCTGCTCACCTGGGACTCGCAATTAAGTCAGTAAATGGCAATGGAAAGAGAACTTGTAGTCAGCATGAGTACTTATGCATGCCAACAGTGAGGTGCAGGTGACTCTGTCCTGCCTCGCTGTCAATTGACTTTGCTAACTCTGTGTCATGCAGTGGGTCTCACTGATGTTGAATATAGGTTGGCTGTAGAGGAGGGTGCTGCTTCGTGTTTTCGGCACCTCTGAGTCCGTAGGTTTGGTAAAAAAGCAAAAGTAAAAGATCATATAATGATGCATAAAATACATTCTTTAATTTGTAGCCACCTTGTGCTCTTTCTGAAGAACTTCCTTATCTTGAGTCTGCAAAGTGACAGAGCAGGTCATGACAAATGGTGGAGTATATTCCCTGGAATGTTGTGTAATTTTTGAAACGTCATCAGCAAAATGAAATCTAGCTTGAGCAGCTGTAACGATAGGAAAAGGAGATAAAAAATTGAAATAAATAGTTGTTAGATGGCTTGCAGTTGTCAGTGTTTCAAGTGGCAAATGAGCAGCAACTTTATTCTTGTTCAAGCATCACACACAGTTCGTAAAAGGCAACTGGATAGCTTCAAGGGTTGGTATCTCAGTCCAAGCATTTCAGCACTCCTGCCATCATCAGCTTTACATATACATTGCCTGACAATGATAGTGAGAGGGCAAGATGATAGAGAAAGGATATATTAAATGGGAACAGGTCTGTTGGTAACAAGAGGAGACATCCTTCTCCAGAGGATGCCTCTTCCCAGGTGGGCGAATCATTTCCCCTTAGGGTCAAAATGCTCTAGCAGACTCAGGAAGTCTGTGTGCTGGGGAATACAAGAGGGCAGGCCAGACAGCACACTTTCTGCTTTTCAGGCTAGTTTTGGTCTCTATCCGAGACCAAGCATCCCACATCTGCAGATATTGCTACTGTATCACAAGATGATAGTCATGCTGCACTTCGACATCTGGGGCACCAATTTTTTAAATTTTATTTTTTTGGACTGACATAATTCAGGATCATTAGATTTAAGTTACTAAAGCTTTAAATCAATAGAGTAAAGTTAAGACAAAATGAGGCTCCCCAGATCATCATTGTCTGTAAGAACCTTATTTTCACTGTAGTTCACTTCTGCTCTTACTCAGGATGTGTGACTCACCCAACACAGATTTGTCTGGCAGGATGCAGCAAGGAGAGCCTTGTATGTGCAATCCACATTGATCCCAGCAAAACCAGGACTCAAGGCCTGTACCTGAGGAAAAGACAATAGTAGCTAGCATTCTGAAAATGAACAGATCAAGGCTAACCAATGCTTAGCTGTCACTGTCACCTTGTGACATTCAGAGTCTGGGAAAAAAACCTGCTGTAAACTTTGTGATATAGACCATGCGCAGCCACTTTATATGCACATAAGCAAATCTGGGCTGAATCAGCAGAAACAAAGCACTTCTTACAATTTCAAGTGTCCTAGGTCAGATCTCCACAGACCTTGTTTGATTGGCCACAAGTCTAATTTGCTCAGAGGCAGTCATTTACCTCATCAAGACAATCTTAGAAGCAGCTTTTGTCTTCAGTGTGAAACAAATTCAGGCTCTTTGCTGAGAATTTTCATGTCTCTATTTACAGCTCCCTTTGAAGACCTGGACCACCAGAACCTCAAACTTCTTTTCCTTGGAAAAAATCCCTTGATAGCACTCACTTCTGCTGCTAAAATCTCCAAACTATCACGAGCCAGCTAGCAGCAAAGCATCTTTCACATAGACAGGCAGCAAGTTTAGCCTGGCCTAGAGAAATCTCAGCAGTGCTGCTTAAAACAGGCCTGAGTCTCATATACTGGTGTTTTATGTAAGCTTTGCTTCCCAAGTGGGAAACTTTCAGGTTTGGGAAAATGTGTCTTCATATTTCCCAGTTCAGGTACTAAGCACTGAAAAGGAGAACAAATAAGCAGCTGTTCAAGCGAGAGTCAAAATTTCCATCAGGGTGGCCTACATCCCTTTCACAGGGCTCTAACACCATGTTTCACATCATCCAGCATTTGAGTTTGCAAGCTTGCAACTTCCTCTACATTCCCAGATCCTTGTTCACTTCGGATATTTGTGCCTTGCCTAAGCCTTGCAGCCAGTGCGGCTCTCACTTTGCTCACAGGCAACAGCTGAGGCTTGAACAATGCAAGAAGAAGGCAAGAGCAGCTATTGCTTGCCTTGCCTATTGCATCCTCTGTACCTTTGCTGCTTAGCATTGCTATGCAAGTACAACTGACAGGCTGGCAAGACAAAATTTCATTGTTCAGGAAACTAGCCATCTCTGGGATCATAACTATTGCCACTGACCAGCACTGCAGAAAGAGAAGGGGAAAGAACCACTACAGCATCTCTGGGCACACTGGATGGTTTATTTCCACAATGCTACTCTCTGTAACATTTCCACTCCAAGCTGTCCTCTGCATTGCCTGGAGACATTAAACAATATCACTGCTGCTTCAGTAACAGCACGCTGAGGCAATGGTTTTGAGGCAAGATTGCTCCCTCACCTCTGAACTATGAAAAGAGGAACAAGCTTTCTCTGCCTAGTAAAGGCATGTCAGTCCCTCAGGAAAAGTGACTGAGAGAACTAAGTTTGGTTTTTTATCCTTGCTCTCTTCATCTCTTGGGGACAAACCAACTGATCTTTCTCATCCTGGGAGGTTAACTTATCTTTCTCCTCTTCCAGGGTCCTGCTGACCCTGGCGTGGGCATCTTTCTAATTATGTTGTCACATATGCATGTTACGAAGTGGAGCCTGAAGAGCTGTGTTGCACAGCAAACTGAAGATTTCACTGCAGCCTTTATCACTGCTATTGTCTGCACTGGGTTTAGGAGAAAAAAATCTCTTCCTACTTTTTGTCTTCTCAGCCCTAACCAGATTTGCCTGTCTCTTTCCTCTGAAATCATTATTATATCTGTCTGTTCACATATGGCTTTCCCACATCTGAGCTCTCCACATGTGCCTGGCTTCTGATGGGAGGTGCAGATTCCCTCTCATCCTTTCCAGACCTCTCTGTGAATGCTGTGCAGATTGCCATGGCTACCTCATGGACAGCACTTGGTTAGTGAAGTTCATAGTTCTTTCCCAAGAAGGGTTTTACCTTGGTTTCCTGGTTTGGATGCTGAAACATGTAGAGGTGAAAGGATGTGACAAGCTGCTTTGCAAACCAGTGGGAGCAAGGAGTCCAGAAGCCCACAGCAATACACGGATGGTAATATCACTGGTGTCTCATTTTTGTCATATGATTTTGTTTCTTTCCATTGGCTTCCATTACTGCACCTCCCCACAAATCCCAGGATGGCTGGCAAGAGTCACCTGCAGACAGCCACAGCTCTCCGTAACACGTCTAGCAAGGAGAGGCCCCCTTTTCACCACTGCTCCATCTCCTTCCTCCTGTGCTTCCTCCACGTCTAATACTGTAGTAATTACAGTTATGTTGCATGGAGCTAATTTTTGCGAATGAGTGGTTAGGTTGCTTAAATGATCACTCAATGGTTTTGCAAGAAAAGATTTTACTGAAAATTTAGAAAATGTGAACTTACAAAGTTCATTGGCAAGGTTCACT
>Ga0181612_159846_pt1 | contig 10496 bp, 10 predicted proteins | sample HoacroProtozoa21_FD_119630 | JGI IMG/M metagenome (GOLD analysis project Ga0181612, IMG submission 119630) | Hoatzin crop microbial communities from Cojedes, Venezuel. Combined Assembly of Gp0051906, Gp0051904, Gp0051908
ACCGCTAATTCAGAAAGCAGTGTGCCATGTCAGTCCTGTAGCTTAGCGTTGGGTCTCGGACCCTCACTGGTTTGCTAGTTTTTGTGGCTTCTGCAGAGACTGATGCAGGCAGAGCAGCCAGCTGTGGGAGAGCCTGCACAGCACACCATCCCGAACGCAGGCTCTGTGCTTGCGTTTGCTGAGGAGCAGGTGAGTTGCCCCACGTGGAGCTCTGTGCTGCTCTGGCTATACTTCTTCCAGGACCCAGGCTAGTTTGGTATCTGCACTACGTGCGATTGTGCGCTCTAATCTTAACTTGTGGTGCTTTTGCTTGCTGTGAAATAAGGCTTTTCTCTCTTTTGTTGTGTTGAAAATGACCCCTCACAAGTTTTTGGTTTTAATTTGGTTTAGTGTATGTGTGTATATGTACATATATAAACTTTTTTTAAAGCTCACCTATTTATCCTATACAGCACACAACAGGGTTTTTTTAAAAGGTGCTGCGCTCTTCCCATCTTGCCCCAAACCTATTGTTTAAATGAAATAATAATAATAAAAAAAAGCTCAGAAGTTTTCAGTGTTGCATGAATCTGGTGGGAGGGTGGGAGAATGATCTGAAGTTTATTTTACTTGGGGAACGAAAAGCCAATGTCTAGGTTGTTCTGTTTTCAGGAAAATGTCACCAGAAACAAAGATGTTTGGTTAGATTTTTTTTTTTTTTATTAAATTCTTGGGCTCCTGCTCATCGTTGGTTGGCACAACACCCCTTTATTTCTAATTAGTTCACAACTTCTGCACGTATTTCTTTTAAATCACTGCAAGTCTAGCCAGACTGGGTGGCATGTTGTATCTAGAAAACAGCATTCCAAGACTAAATTGTTTAATTCGTAGGCCTTAACTCCCCTCATTTCCTTACTCCATGTGTAATATAAGAAGTATGTCTTGGAAGAAATAAATCCTGACAAAATGAATTAAGTCTGTGATGGCAAGGATTCTGTGGGATACTGCTGATGAGAATGTCACAGAAATAGGCATTTTTATCTCACAGCTGTTTTTTTATTCTGTTTTGTGCTGGTTTTTTTGTTTTCTGTAGGTGCTTCTACCCAGGCTGTTTGCTGGGTCAGCAAACAGCCCTAATCACAAGTTCCCTGAAGACCAGGGATATCTGCTAGTATCATTTCTTTATTTTTTTCATCATGCGTGTGATAGGGATCAACCTACTTCTTCTATTATCGTCGTTGGAATCTTTACAAAATGAAGCAAGGATCATGATGAAAACCAGGATTGCTTAAAAAGCAGCAGCGGGCCGTTCAAGATAATCTTTCTCCTGCTGTTTAGTAATTTTTCACCTTTCCTCCTATAACAGCTGATTTCACTCTATACAATGTCTTGGGCCAATTATAAGCCCGTGAGAGAGGTTGTGGTACTTCTGTGCAGTATCTCAGAGTAAATGAAAATCTGCTGCTGATATGTGCTGATATGGTGCTTCTTCAGAGTCATTAGTTACTTCTGACTTAGGTAGATAAGGCCTAACTGCTCAGCTTGTCTGGTTCCTCATTTGTCAGAAATAGTAGGGTGTGCAAGCCTCAGCTTGGGTCAAAAGGACTGGAAGGTGCTGTTCTGCACTTTGAGAGGAAACACTGCTGGTTATTTTATCTAGTACAGTTTGGGGTTGTGTTTTTCTTTTTTTCAGGAGCTGGCAGAATAATCATATCTTGTGATTTTAGTCTGAGCAATGGGAATCCTGTGCGCTTGCTCTCTCCCCTTGTATCAGCCCCTATTTTTCTGAAGTCTAGATCTCAATTTTTAAACATTAACATTCTTGCTTCCAAAGGAATGATTGTTATGAAGAGAAAATGGAATGTTAGAGGTGCTGTCAGTCCTCTCTTCATCGTTTAAAGTATCAGCAAACCCAAGATTGCCTGCTTTTGTCGGTGTCTCAGATAAATGCTGCTGGTTTTCTCTGCCCTGAAGTGAAGAAAACAGGCTTTAATTGATCCTTGATTTGGAGCATTTACCTAAAATAAGGGTCACCTTTCAGGATTCTGGATTTTGGGGTTTTTTTGCCTTCACTCTTGTGAAGATTTCTTCATCGGAATGGATTTCATTGAGAAGCAGATGTCGTACAGAAAGAGGGCTAGCCCTTTCTGTTGCCTGGGATGATGGATCTGCGTGTAGCAATCTTGCTTTGTAACAGTGTGCTTTGCTCAAGGTGTTAAGGGAGCAAAACGAGTTCCTGGACTGCTGGCTTGGATCCGCTAAATGGCGTTGAAGGAGAACAGAAAAACAGAGTAGACCCTGAGGATGGAGTAATTCTGTAAAAGAGATGACTAAGTGCACTAAGAGATAATGAGACAGATTTTGACCCAGAATTTGTGGTACAGGCCCCTCACACCAGCAGATCCTCATGCCACGTTCAGGTGTTGGCTGCATTCGAGAGAAACTTGAGGCCCGTATGTATGTTTGTGGTCACATATGTACATGCAAATGCAGACACCTCTGCTCAAAAAAGTGAAGAGTGCTCCAGCTCTGGGAGGAAGTTGTGAGATCAAAGGCTGATTTGTCTTCCTCAGTATTTTGTGGTCTGACCATAGGAGATGTTTACCAATACTAGTTTAGTGTTGGAGATAGGAATGAGGCAGATACGCACTGGGATCAAAATAGATGGAAAAAAGGGATCTGCTTGTGTGTCTCTCTGCATGGGGGAAATGGCACACCCCTCTAACACTGTGTATGGGCCAGTGGAAGTGAAGAGGAGGCATATCAAAGGAAAAGGAGAAACAGAAGAGGAGGAGGGATCCTGTCAGGCTGAGTGGGAGAACCAAGGACTCTTGGTGCTGTGTGGGAGCAGGCTCCCAGGACTCCAGCATGACCTCCCAGTGTGGTGCTGTGTGGCCAGGGCAGCAAAGGCCAGCCATGGCTCCTCCACCACCTCCCTGCCCACCCACAGCGCTGTCACGGTGGTGGCGTGAGCAAGTGAGTGATCGCTCTTGTGCTTGTGAGAAGCCCATAAAGGTTCTGTCACCCAGAGCTGAGGTGGCCAAGCTACAGTTGTCCTGCAGACGTGCCCCTATGACAATGTTTCTTCTTCCCAGGCTTGGGCTTGTTTTCCTGACACCACTGTGAAACCTCTAGGAAAGCAGGACTAGCAGAAAGCTGCACAGAGCAAGAAGGTGCTTAGTCTAGGTAGTAGCCTCTTCTTGGTTTTTCCTCTAAGTGACATTTTCCCTGTCCTCTCCCCCTGCTCCAAACAGCTCTGAGAAGGGGCTGGTCAATGAAGCTGCAAAGAGGGGTTTTATTGTTTTGTCTGTAAAGACAGCTTCCACTGGTATTAGAGGAGAGATCGCTGAAAACAGAACAGTCAATCCCATTTACTTACTTTCATAAAAAAGCAGTATAGAGCAGACACAGAAAATTGCTTTGTTCTGTCAAGGGGACAGTTCGCCACTTAATACATTGTGGGTGCAAGTGACAGCGGTGTGTTGGATGACCCAAGAGGCCCTTCTAATCTGTTGTCATGCTGGAAACTGTGTGTGATAGTCGAGTTTTCCTTCTGGATTGTATGCTGGCGAGGTGGTCCTTTCCTCATGGCAGGCCTGTTGCAGTTTTTGCTAGGGTGATAATAAATGCCTCCTCTCCCCTCATCTACAATGCGCGGAAGTGTGCTTTAAGAAAGGTGTTTGGGGTTTTTTTGTTTTTTAATTTGTGTCGCTTATGGTTGGCACCAAGTTATGTACCGACTCGCAGTCTGTCTCTTGCAGTGCTGTCATAGTTCTGTGGTTCAAGGCAACGACTTCTGAAAAGCTTTTTCCCTGCTCACTGGTGGTGTTTGTTCTCAGCAGGCACCTGCTATTCAAAGACAGAATCTGAAATGTCAGCAGCTTGTCATCGTTACAGCTCGGGCTGATTGTCCACCCCTGTCTGTGTTTATTCGCAGCTTGAGTAGATTGTGTATCTCAACATGAGAGAGGACAACATCCTGAAGGTGCTTTCCTCCCCTCCTCCCCTCCCCTTTCCTCAGGAATAGCTAGAGGTTTGTGCTACAGAGCTTCTTTATACCTGGTTTCTAAAAGGAACAGATCAAAAGTTTGTGTGTTTACTACTAACTCTTCTGTTGCTGTGGAATATTATTTTTGCCTTGTATTTTCAAACTACAACTTTCAAAACTACAGGGTGTAAAGTGAAGCCTTTGTTCAAGTTACGTTCAGATACATGACAGCTGGAGAATGAATACTCCTGTAACTGGAAGACTGTATAGGTATCTGGATATGGCAATAACAGCCATATGCAAAATTAGACTTAACAAGCACCTCTCTGCCTACTGATACATGCCAAACCTTTATACAAACCAATGACCACCGAAAAAAATCTGACCAATAATGTATTCCACTCCTCTCTCTCCTCTTCCCTTCTGAAATTACTACTTTTAAAAATAAGCGTAGGGACATTGTTTTATTTATTGATCCAGTTAGAGCAATGAGTGTTAGATGTCTCTGGGCTTCCTGCTTTCTGTGTACAGACAAGGGTGAAGGAGGTGATAATTGATCTTTGCAGAGGATCCAAGCATCTCTCTAGCTTCGAGTTTTCTGAAGTGAAGACTGAAAATTTCAAGAAAACTAGAACCTTTTGTTTAATCAAAATTAACCATTGCTTAATCAAAACTGTCCTAAAAAAAGGTTAGTGTGGTTTTTTATTAGCCTTTTTTCCAGCTTTCTCAAGTTTTTAATCTGCATTTTTTAAAGCGTTTCTTACTTTAAATGGTTTTAGGATATTATTTTTAGCTTGACGTTTGCAAAGATAATGATCTCCTGGTGTATTTTGTATCCCTATTTGAGAAGAGGAAACCCTTCCATATGTAGCTTTTTAATGGACCTACCCACTACATGTGTAATTTGGGCTAGTTCTCAACATCAGACATGGATATCTTTAAAACTTTGTAGAGCCTATTAAAATAAGATTGATCCAAACGTGCTTAATAGCCTTTCAAAACGTAATTGATGAGGGAGTGTTTCCAGAGCACTTTGTTAGGAAGGTCTCCTCCTATCCCACGTTATGACCTACCATGTCTCTGGGTCTTTACAGTCAGTCCTTTTTCCATTCGGCTTCCACAGCCAAATGCATGCGAGTATTTTGCCTCACATTAACTTGATTGAGCCGTGGTTGAGGACCATTCCCTGTTATCATCCTCTTGATAAAAGGGTTACACTACAATGCCACTGTTGTTAGAGAGATGGAAAAGCCCTGTGAAGAAGCAGCACGTGATCTCTCTGGGGAAGAACCATCCTCTGGCTCTCTGCCCGGAGGAACCAAGGCAGACCCTTCCTGGTGGAGGGGCTGTAGCCCTTTGCCAGTGCCCTATCACGTTTCCATGCCCGTAAGCTCAGCAGTGGAGACTGGGGTTAGCTGTAAGTGTCGGTATCGAGCGTCCTTCACGCTGTGCCGGGTGAGTGTGATGAGAGCCTTTCCCAGCAGCGTCCAGCCGTGATGAGCCATGAGAGTACTCTTGGGCTAAGCTGCCGAATCCGTACTGCTCTGAACAATTGGCTTTTTCCTTCCTCTGAGGCCAAGTACAGCTTGTACCTATTGCTAATGTGATTCTTTGGGAGATTTCTCTGCAGTCTAGTAGCTGACACTGTTGGCTAAGTGACCACAGCAATACATTTTTACATTAGTTTCTGTGTAAATTCCCTGAGAAGCATCCCTCATCATCAGAGGGTTTGCCTCTGACAAACACATGTAAAGAGCATCGAAGCTGACCATCCTGAACATCTGATATGTTTACACTGATGTTGATTTAATCGTTGATTGAGTCTACAAGTGAATCACCCAGCCGGTGTGTGTTTCGGAGCGCTGGCTGGATGAGACTAGGAGTGTGCTGGGGTGGCAGTGCAGAGCGGGTGCTCATTTTCTGTGATGCCTCAGCTCTGCCAGAGCCATCCTGCCCACGGGTGATACTGATAGCAGACGCTGGAGAACAGGTTCCACAGCTTCTCCACATCTTTCCTGGGTCTCAGCCCTGCAGTGGACTGTGTTCCCTTACCACTGCTGACTTTCTAATTTAAACAAACTACTCGTGTGGGTGATTTTGCGATCTCCATGACGTTACCCAAGTCATTTCTCCAACCCTCATTGCTTTGGTTGAGAAAGGGGTGGGGTTTGTCTTCACCAGAAATAAGCTCTGCTTCCCGAGTGCTTTCTGGGGCTGTTGCAGTGGTTTCTTTTGCAAACAAATCACTTTTGTCTTGCACTCAAGTGACCCATTCAACTAGCTAGTTCTGATTTGCATTTTGATGTTGATTTCCACACAAAGCATCAGCAGCTAGAGCTGTTGAGTTCGCTGAAGGAGTTCTGGAAAGTGATTACCATCCACAAATGATGGAGGTCATCACAAACGGTGTCACTAGTGGGATGCTCATGGCGGAATTGCCCCTGCCTCCCAGTGCTGAACTGGGAGGTGAGGCAGGAGGAGCTGGCGAGTGAGGCCCGGGCCACAGTGGGAAAATGGGCAGAGGGTGGCAGGGTCTGTAGCAGCCTCGCTGTTCTGCTCAAGATGCTGCAGACCTGCCTGGGAACACCCTTTGGACGGCTGCGTCAGCCAGGTCAGGGACAGCGCGGACAACAGTCGGTGACTTCTGCAGCCCTGGGGTTGTAGAGGAGACTGTAGCAGCCAGGGCTGTCCTCTATGGGGAGCACAAAGCCGCATGTAGCCTTACAGGGAGAGGAAGCCAAACCTGTTCTGGAGCAGACAGGTGTGTTCTACCTCCAGCCACCTTCATAAGCTGACAGGAGTGTCATCATCCAAGCAACAGACTTGTTATTCCCTTTCTGCATCTCCTTGCTTGTGTCTCCCAGCTCCTGCGCTGATTCTCCCCTCTCTGTTCTCTCCCTTTCACAGCCTCTTTTACCACAAGAAATAAACCAGCTGCATGCTGAAGAGACACGACTGGTCATACTCAGAGGGCCTGAAGTCTTTCCACAGCCCTGTTGCGCACCCGCTTGGGTGCGTCTGGAAGCCTAAAGCCAGCTAATTGGAAATGTGAGGCACAGGAACGTTTGAGGGCATGTAGCTATGGCCCTGGATGCCTTTAAAACACTGACACCCTTTTTAACGTGGCCTGGATGCTATTGGCTCTGCTCTGCCAGGTGCTCAGCTTATGGTTGAAATTCTCTACATCCAGTGTTTACAGAATGAGAAATAAGACCTTAATTTGCAGTAAAAGATTTATGTAGTACAGTCTGGAGTAAAGGAGCTGTTGTTCCTGCCAGCTGTCTGCTTCTGTTACGCTCCATACCCTGGGTCATCTTCACCCCAGGAGATGCCAGTAGGGAGCTGACAGCTTCTTGATATTTGGGCATTGTTCACATTCAAAAAGGTGGCAGGGAAACAGGGATCGACTGATTGAGCAGTAAAGAAAACCCCCATGGTGCTGTCATGCACAATGCAACGATGCTGGTCTATAGGTAAAGACGGTTTGTGTGGAATTTCTTCCCCCTTTTTTCAGGGTCTGTATCATAAATTCAGCTCAGGTTTTTCCTGTGTTGCTGGTAATTTTTAGATTAGCTGTTACAGTTTCTAAAAATTGTGGGAGTCACCTTTGTGTTCTCACTGAAAGGAAGGTTTTCAATAGAGACATCGCTAATTTCAAGCTCCCTGACCCAAGGAAAAATCCTGAGAGTTACTTGAAGCAGTGAGAAATAAGTGGGACAAAGAAAGTCACCGATGAAGATTCAGGAAGATGAATTTCAGGCACAGGTAATGTTTTCTGTAGGTTTCCTATTCTGGAAGATAGGGAGCAGTGGAGCCATTTAGTAGAAGGAAGGACTCTCTGGGTGGGGCGACTAATGTTTTTTACAAAAGGAATAGATACAGACAATGGCTAGTAGTTCTCCACATCCGCTGGTGACAGGACAGGAGGTACAGCTTGGTTTGTAGTAAAGGAGAACTAAGGTGATGGACAGAAAAAAACCTTGGTCTAGGCATGCTTCATTCTGAACTAGATGGTTATTTGTCCCTTCCAGCCCTATGCCGTCATGTTGCTTGTTCAAACCATCTTCAGCTAAAATTCCACCTACCCAAGGGCTGATCTGCTGAGTGTTACAAAGAGATATCGTTTCTGAGGGACTTTTGTGGCTTATTCTGTCACAGAATTTATGAAATACCAATGCTGGAAAAGGTAGTTGAGCATGGACCCTCAAATGAGTGTTGTGGAATTCAGTGAAGATCTGACTACTTGTTTTACCTGAGACACTGGTTCAAAATGTGTTCCAAAAAGTCACTTACTTAGACTTTCCTAAAATTTTTGTTTATTGCATTTGTTTGAGGTGTATTTAGTTTGAAGCTTATTTGATCTTGTTTCTGAATGAGACAAGCCCAAGGAAACTATGATGTCTATGTATTTATGATTATTGTCCTTCCTTCCCCTTTAGGATCTATTGTCCAAGTCAAGCCAAAGTTCCTGAAATGCTGTTTCTTAGAAGTTTCCTGTGAAGAGGCCTGATAGAGGGCAGGGACTCTGTTAGTGCCTCCACTGCAGTAAGCATCACCACCCAGGTGCTTACTAAACAGAATAATCGTTTGTCTAGATTACAGTTCATTATCATTGTACCCTTTTTTTTTACTTATTTGTGTCACTATTGTACAATGAATGGGAGGTATTATGCATTGGGAATTCTTTAGGTGATTTTTGCAAGGAATGAATGAAATGCTTTGGGAATTGCTCCTCCTGGTTTTATAACAAACAAAAGCTTAGCCTTGAAATCCTGCAGAGGCTTGAGTGATGCCATGTAGATCTGGTCTGTAAAATTCTCGGTCATATCTGTATAACTGTTTTGAACCTTGGCGCAGCATTTCAAGGAAGTCGGTCACTTGGTCTAACGAAGAAGCAGTCACTGATTCACTCTTCACAGTGCATTTTGCATTAGATTCCTGTCCCACTTGCGGCCTTTCCTGTAGGGTTGAAATGAGACTCCGCGTACCTGTTGTTTGTAGCCCAGAATTGCTCTCTTTTAGTCATTGATGAATTAGTTCATATGGAGTGACATTAAAAACTTGTCATAAATAGGAGAATAGGAACAGAAGTTTGACATGCAGTGAGACTTCTTTTTGATGTTTGTTACACTGAGTCATGCTGAAATGAAAGAAATCAAGGGAAAACATCAGCAGTAAGAGATAACGGAGAACTTCACAAAAGCAAGGTTTGGAAAATAAATCTGAACTGCAAATAATAAAGCTGATATTCCTTCCGGCCGTGCAGGAAAGAAAGCAGCTTCATGTTAGTGATATATTAATATCTGTTCTGAGATAGTATTCTTCTTGAGCTTGTTCACACAGAAGTACTTATCAGTTGGTTCCCCAAAAACTTCTTTGAAATTTGCCTCTGAAAATGAGGTTAGTTAAGCAAGATTTCTTCATTGTTACTGATGTTTAAGACAGAATGAATTATCTTTCAAAGAGGAAATAATTTTTCTCATCATACTCTTTTTCTAACAATAGATTCTGCCCTACCTGTATTCATTGTTTCTTATCAGAGATGCTCCATTCCTGAGCTCCCCTTTGTTCTCTCTGTCTTTATTTTTTAAGTAAGGTCCTTTCCAACCTACAAATGGCTTTTCTCAGATGAGTTCTTTGAACTCTTTCCAGCTCGTGTTATTGAACACTGCACAAATCTTCTCATAGTGACAAAATTTAACAAGCAAGAAGAGAAAGAGTAATGAAGAGGTAAGTACATTAAAATCATGAGTAGTTAAGCCCAGAGAGAAAATCTGGGTCCAACTAGAAATAATCAGATTTGAAGAGAGTTGCTGCCATCTCAATACGACGTTAGTGGGCACTTTATGTGCTTTGTGGGTATATGAAGCTGAGGTATATGAAACCGATGCAGTAGCTCTCATACTCAAAAGTTACAAGGAAATGCTGTGAGTTCAACTCTGGTATGACCAGATCACACATTTAAGAGCTTTAAATATAAGATTTTAGTGTTAGATGTTAATTTTGTGTCAAAGTCTTGCCCTAAGTCTTACAGAAAAATAAAGATAAACTTTGGGACTTTGTTGCTTACCTAGAGTCAGTGGTGTGGGGAATTTGTTTTGAAACTGTGTTGTGGTTTTTCAGCTTTATGGGCTTTGTTTTGTTTGGGGTTTTTACTTGTTTTTGAGGCAAAAAAAATCTTAGTACATGGTTCTAAGTAGGAGAGATGTCTCCTCAGAGATCACTGCACCACCACATTTAATCTCTGGGATTACATTGCTTTGTACATTGTCATAGTGCATTGAGGTTGACAGATCACCTTGTCTCAGGCTTTATCCTATGAAGACTTATGAAAATATTGGTGCAGGGAAAGTGTCAGCCAGTTGAACATTTCCAATCCTTACTTTTTCACAATGCACCCTGCCATTAGCCTGTTAATACCAGGCTTCCAGTTACAGCTTTGTGTGATGGTACAGAGATACTTCAGCACAGGGAGCCCTGAGTCTACAAGGAAAAATAAATGTACAAGTACAGAACTACAGCAATGAGC
>Ga0181612_124912_pt1 | contig 10495 bp, 3 predicted proteins | sample HoacroProtozoa21_FD_119630 | JGI IMG/M metagenome (GOLD analysis project Ga0181612, IMG submission 119630) | Hoatzin crop microbial communities from Cojedes, Venezuel. Combined Assembly of Gp0051906, Gp0051904, Gp0051908
CCCCATCCTCCTGACAGCCAATCAATACACCCAACTTGTATATTATCATCCTACAGTGAACAAAGAGAAGACTTTAATGCAAACCCAGTACATTTTGTATGTACATAGTCATTTTGATATATAAATGACTTCATAAGCATAACCGTATCCCTTTTTTTAATGCTTGAAGTAGGATGGATAGTTTAGCTTTGTTGTAATTAAGTCCCTGCTGGTTTAATTGTCAGCCAGTTCTCTGTGGGACATGCTGGAGTTGTTTACACCTGCTAAGTCTGTGCTAGAACAACAAAAAAAAAAAAGGTATGGGGCTGTAGAAAACACCCACTAGGAATACAGTGGATTGCCAAAATCAAAAAAGAGTCCTGACATACCCTGAAATCATGCGGCAAAACTGTCGTTGGTGTATAGACACAAGTTAAACCTGATTGATTGACACTCAGATTTATAAATTCTTTAAAGGTCCAGTAAGTCGGAACTCATTTGCAATTGAAATAAAGTATTATTTGAAAGTCATCCTCTAAAAAGGGAAAAAAATGAAGAAATGAGCTTTTCTGCTGAAGAGACTCAGGCAATTAATTAAACCTCTTCTGAAAATAGCATAAGAGCTTACAAATAAATAGTGGTTATTATCACGAACAAGAGCAACAGTGACAGGACAGCCACATTACTTTGCAGTGACAAATTAACTGATTTTTTTAAAGTTGTTCAGAGCATAATATTAGAACAGCACTAGGTAGTTTAATAAGGAAGAAAACCAAATTGGTTTATTAGCAGACTGTGGTTACAACTGTACATTTCCTGTTGTTCTTTTTATCTTCTCGAGTAGAAGTCCACCACTAGCTCTAATAGAAAGTAAAATTTTACAAGATTTCATTTGAAATGACTTTGCAGGGAATTATTCCAGAAAAATAACGTGGAACCTGCTTACCCACAGGTCAAATGTAAATTTTTTTTTTACCTTATGTTTACCTGTAGAGTTTAGGATGTACTGCAGATGAAGATATGCCTACTATCTTCTGACTAAAAATTTTGGGAGGACAAGTGATAAGCAGTAGAGTTGCTATGTGTGCTCTTAGTGGTTAGAGCACTGGAGGAGGAACATTGAACTGCAGTATTCTGCCACTGACATTCAATCCACTGTTGTAGAAAGTATTTAATCAGTGTTTCCTTAGCTTACCCATTTTCAAAAGCAGTAGCATTGTGTAATTAAATCAAAGCACCTGCTACAGTGACTGTGGGTTATTTTTGCTTTGCTCAATGCATGGAGCTTACCAGAGCCCTTTCAGTGTTTTGAATTAGATTCTGTGTCACTATAACCAAGTCACAGTAGGATTTATCACCCTTTATCAACCTATTAAGTTAGATGTCTAACCTATTTAATTGTTCAAGCTACCCCTATGGTAAACAGAAAGTCTCTGTTCTTTCCACACCAACATTATTAGATGTTTATGCAGAGTAGGACAAACCACTGTGTGGAGGTGGCTCTTTCTCCCGCTGTCTACAGAAAGGACCTAGACAATTAGCATAGACTAAATATATAATCTTTAAATGTCATATGAAATTGAATACCGAGCTCAGTTCAGTGGAAATACCTCTGATGTCCTGGGTGTTTTTTGTTAATGTATTTGGAATTTATTTGGGTTTTGTGGTAGGACATGCTGGTCAGTGAAGATCAGGCCTTCTGTATCTCCAGAGGTGAAGGTATATGCCTGCTCTGCAGAAAGAAAATGTCTTTATCTGGATTACTCACAAAATGTGAGATTTCATCAGAAGGTTTTGTGGGAATGCGCTACAGTGGTAAGGAGGATGGACCTGAAATGTAATGAAGAAATAGCTCTTCCATAGGACCACTCTTTATCTTACGGGTGTCCAGAGGTTGTGAGTATTGTTAACTCCAGGACTAGAATTCATTGGTAAAAATTGTTTTTATCTGTGAGATAAAACTTATAAAGTTTCTAAGAACATCTGTCCTCTCTGTCAGTATTTACATAGCAGCTTTATAGGTTTACTTTCCTAATAATGTAACTCTTAACACCGTCATTTCTAAGAAGTCCAACTTGTATTTTAGATTTAGTCTTTATTAATTTCTTGGCCCCTGTTTTCATTATCTTATATTAATTTCTAGCACACTTCTTTTATTTTATTATGTTTAAGCCTTAAATCAATAAAAAGCATAAAAGCCGTGTCGTTTGAGGTCGGAGGAGCTGTCAAATTTTACTAGCCTCTTTGGTGATAGGATCTAAGATATATGCTATTATCACCTTTACAGCTATAAAAAAATATATTTTCTGTTTTTATGGTGTGGTATGTTTCCTTATTTGGCAAAAGACTAGTAAAAAATCCAATATGGTAAAGTGGATTGACAAGCTTCATTTTGTAGTATTAAGTCTAATTATATAAAAACTAATATGTCCCATTAGAACTCTAGGGATAACATAAAGTACTTTTAACTTTGATGTCTGCTGTAACTCTTGATGAAACATAAAAGTTAACAGTTTAAGTAGGCCTTTTATTTCTTTAAAGAAATCCTACCGCTCAGAAGAATTTAGTGAGCTATTTGTGTAAGCAGGAACAATTCTTAGAATTACAGAAACCAACTGATTCTGGATAAGAAAAAAGTCAGCAAGATGTATGCTTTAACAAATACACTAACTAGTTCTTTTTTTGGTTAAAAATCGATCAACAGCTATTGAAAAAACAGAAAAAAAAATGAAACAAACAAACAAGATTGTTCAGCTGTTTATCAAACAAAATTCCTGACAACACTTGATCATCTTTGCCTGTTTTGCCATTCAGGTATATCTGAACATCGGGACATATTAAAGAGAAATTCATCCAGTCAGGAAACTGGATTAGCCATTTTGGCAAATAGTTCACAGTGCCATAGCATGGAAAAGTGCCCCTTACAATACACACTGCTTTTGGTGAAATTTCCAGACAACTCACCAGTCAAAATAGGGGGCTTTCTGTGGGGGAATGGGGAAAAAACAAGCAGTCTAGGGTATCAAGGTGCACTGTAGATTTGTCTTATCAAACCATTTCATTCTTTCTAGAGTGCAGAGTTGAATTTTGGATACCAAACACACTTCCATATTTGAAGTAGAATATTACACAAGTTATACAGTATTTCAAAGTAGGATTTGGAACAGGTTAGTGCTAGGAAGCAGAGTGTACAGGTCTGAATCCAATTTAAATCTTCCTCAAAGTTTGGGAGCTTTGATGTTTGCTTAAGATCTGTCTAGACTGAACAGGTACTAATATAAATCCTTCCCAGGCAAAACAGGAAGAGCCAAATGACAGAATGCACCTACAAAGCTGAAAACCCTATGAATATCTGCTCATTTTGCCATGGAGACTACTACGCAGGTATACCTATCTAGCTGACCGTTGAAGTAGTGCACTACTGTCTCTGATTATTTGTGCTAATAAAAATGCTCATATTATTTAATATTTTGAGAATAGTTTCACAAAATCACAAAATATACATTATATCTGACATAACTCTGGGTATTTTTTCAGACCCACGTTCTAAATTATTAAAACCCGAAAGGCCTTTGGTGTCCAGCAGTTAATGAAAGCTGATGGGCAGGGGTATGGTGTAGTGGAAAAGTGGTGGGAAGATCTTCCCCAGGTCTGCTTGCTGTGTTCTTTCTCTTCAGCTTTGTCACTCAATCATCACTACCATGAGCAAGGCATTGGTTCATATATGTTGGAAAAATTATTTCTAGGGCAAAATATTTATACTCTTTTCAACTGACTATGACTAGTAATCCTTGAATATAACTGCGTGCACAGGAAACTTCCCCATAATAAATAAGTACTCTACTCCTAGCTTTGCTTTGATTACCAGTTCTTTTTTCTTATGATATCTAGATATGTGCCCTAGAGAGTGCAGGATAAAATATTACTTTAATTTTTTCTTTTTAAGAAAAAAAATATTAGATTATCAAGGGAGGAAATCCTTTCTAACCAGGCCATTCCTTCTAGTGATAAGTGGTCTACAGGGAGAGAGAAAAATCTACTTGGCATGCCCTGTGAAAAATGCATGTGTGGCCGAGGAGATATAGAGAATTTAAGCTTGCGGAGCTGTGATCAGCCTCCTTTAGTCCTCTTCTGAAGTTAAGTGGTCTCATTGACTTGCACACTCATGAGTATTCAGCTACTGTTTTGGAATATTATGATGCTGATGGCAGCTTCATCTGCATTTTGTCACGGAATTCAGGCTTTCGGGTAAGCAGTACAAGCTAAATAAAGTGGCTGCTCCTCAGCTCCACATCTTCATAAGCTGCTCATATGTTCCTGTCTATTCCCAGTTGAGAATATTACTGCAGTTGTATTAAGAGTGTTAGCATGCCAGCACATCAACAATGCAAATGTCAGCAAAAGTTGATTGAGTGGCCGTTTGCTCTGTACTGTTATAGGAATCCAGCCTTGAGCAAGACAACCAACCCACTAGGAAAGCTTTCTTGAAAGGGTCTCAGACACTTTCTTCTGGAGGAATGAAGCCTGTGGAAGGTCTGCTTTATTAATGTCTGTCACTCTGTCTGGTTTTTGTTTTGTTTTTAATTAAGAAAATGGTGTTCAGCAGTATTGATGGTTGTATATAAATGTCTGAGGTTTATTTGGTTGGCAGTTATGACTCTGTATGTTATCCTTTGATAGATGATCCTACTCTCTAATCACAAAATATGCCAAGAGCATGACATACACGAATCCTCAGGCTTGAGTCTTACTACATTGTCGGATATAATCACCTCTCTTTCACACATGAGAAAATAATATTTGTATAGTGAAACGCTGACTCCACAAAATGGTGCAAATAATCTCTGTAATAATGATAGTAATACTTCCAGAGAGGGAAAAGAAGGGTCATAGATCATCAAATTAATTCTTATGGCTTAATTCTTGTTGAACAGATTGGATTTTTAATAGTAAAATGAGTTAAAGACTGCTGATTACTATCTTGACTCTTTTTGATAAGGTAAGACTAAATGAGAACACATTTACTTGTTGCTAGGATAAATATTTCATGTTGTCACTGGTTAATGAAAAAATGGATACCTCCATCATTTCACCTATCCGTATAAAATTTAACAGTATATAACAAAATGCCTCTACACTACAGTTAAGGCCTTTTGGAGCTGGACACTAGCTCCCTGTAAGAAATCAAGGTTGTCATGAGACCCTGAAGGTCAGCCCCTCAGATCATGTGCACTGAGATCTGATATTTATGCCAAGCCTTGGCCAGCCGTGTAGCCATTTGAATGCCTATAAGTTTACATCAGTTCTTTCACAGTAAATTACACACGTTTGCATAGTGGATGCAAAACATTTCTGAAACAGTGAAGGTGTAAAGGAAGCCTCTTTCCCAGGAACTTCAGTGAAGATGTCCTCGTTCTGTGCCCACAATTCAGCCCCTTTGCTGGTCCTCTGCCTCCAGTGTCCCCTGAGGCTGTCACTTAGTCACACATTCTGCTTTTCCACTGCAGTCGCTCAGAGGAAACACCCTGCATGTCCTGCCCCTTTGCAGACATCTGGAGAGGTGGCCTGCTCATTAGCTTCCTCTCCTGTGCAGCTGTTTTGCTGTACTAAAGCAGCTTTTGTAAAGGTTGCTTTCAGGAAACCTCTGAAAAAAAAGTGTTTACCCATGCATCTGAGGTTCCTGGAGTGCAGCACTGCTGAAGATGAAGCCTGCGAAAATGTAACCAGGCTAGGTTTAAATTATCATATGACTTACTTTTAATTTAAGAGCTGTGCATTACCTGAGGTGTGAGTCTGTACACACAGCAGAAGTGTGTTTATTCAGGCACTCACATGGTGGTGGAGTGGCGAGCAGCTCAGGTGCTTGGTGATGAAGACGTGGCCCTAGCAAAGCAGCTTGTGGCCTTCCAGTAAAACACTGTCTGTTGTATGCGCGTGCAGTGGTAAAAGGTGCAGAGCATGGAGCCATCATCTGTGGCCCTAGGAAAGGCCCCAGTGCCACAGAGAGGACCTGGGGCAGCTACTGCCTTCTTGCTTCAGATCTCAGTAACATGGTTTTATCTGGAGCCAGACATTGGTGACCTGTAACTTCCTCCTTGTGGCACCTGCTATGTTTGATTTTGCTGTTACTCATCTATTTTATTTAAATTGAGTGAAGGAGTCTGGAGGACCTGTGAGGAGGGAGAGGTTGCTTGGTTCTTTGGGGGCAGAAAGAAAAAATGTAAAAATCTCAGCAGAGAGACCTGAAGGTCAAGTGCAGAGCCTGGGAGCGCAAGGAGGTCCTGATGGCAGGAGTGACCTGAGGATCAGGCGAGATGGAGCAGAGCTTGTTACAGCTCAGAAAATGTTTGAAGTTACTAAAAAGAAGTGTGGCACAATGCCTTGAAGAACAGTGAAAAAAGAAGCAGTGAAACCACCTTTTACATCTATTCAGTCCTTGCTAGGCACTTTGAACTTTCTCTGTTTAAGTTAACTATTCTAGTTTGTATTCTAATAAAACCTGTGATTTTTAAAGTTTCAAAGTCTTCTGATCTTCTCTGAGGATCTCACCAACGTGAGCTCCTGTCATTGCGTTCTGTGACATGAACTTAACATTTCAAGTGTGATATTAGCATGTAAAAATATATATATTATCATCATTGGTAGCTGCATAGCACCAGAAATTAACTATAATAAGTTATAGAAATTTAGGTGTAGGAATAAGTTCCCTGCATTGTTAAACTTCACTGTATATTAGAAGTACATAGGTGAGCAGGACAGGCTTGTAAATCTATTTTTCAAATCTCCATCATAGGGAGCACATGCAAATTAATAAGAACATGTGGCTAAACTAGTATTCAGATCAAAGGATTTGAAAATATTGACAATTTACATTCACTTATTTCTGGAATCTATATTATGAAACTACACTTAAGCGAGATATGACTGAGTGGCAGTGGGGAAAAATGTCACTTTGCAAGCTGAAGGAGTGGCAAAGAGAACACACCTTACCTTACAGGATGCCTGACAGTGAGAGAGCCGTATAATCTTTACTAATTATATTGCCAGGCTGAACAAAATGAGGTTGGAGATGGAATTTGAGGGTCACATTACCTGACTTCACCTACAGGAACAGTGTAAAAGTGGAAAGCTGAAAGACCTATCTCCAAAAAAATTAACTTATTAAGCACCTGAAAAAATGCTTAGCAACAGTTTGTTTAAAAAACCCATAGAACTGCATCCTGTATTTTTCTTCTCTCTTCATTTAAATGAATATGAAAAAAGAAGTATTTATAAAGCTTTTACTGGAAGAGTGCATGGCAGGATTTCTAAAGTATTTTCTAATATATAACCTTCCATTTAGAGTGATTGCTTTCTTGTATATGAGTAGAAGAACTTTATAAAGCATCAAGGAAATAAAAATGATCTCTAATCTATGTGCTTGAGATACAAGAATAAAAAAACCCCAATGTATGTATACATAGATAAGGCCATGGGTTCTCTTCTACTGTGGTTCTTCATGTTCTTTTAGGTAATATCTCAGCCAGAATATTTCCTTCTGAGTTATAACTGCAATTAAGGATAAGGTGCTGTAGCACATCTGTTAATGTGAGGAAATGAGAGGACAGCCAAATATGTATTATTCAAGGTCTGGGGTAACTTTTTTCTGAAGTTTGCTTTTGACAACTTCTAGAAGTGTAGCTGCTGACAACAGTGTTATAAAGGAATAAATACACCTTCTGGTGTTTACGTGGGGCTTTGGAGTTTTTCTGGGGCTAATGCATGAGTGTTCGTTCATAAAGGGAAGCAAATAAAGAAAAGATTCTAAAAGTATGCAAAGCATATAGAAGCGAACAAGGCCTCCTCCTTTCCCACTCTGTTGTGGTCACTGCAGGAGGAAGGAGCTGTGTCCCTGTTTTGGCCCATGAGCTGCTGCTCACACGTAATGGAGCTGACATGCATACTCACGTGACTCAGAGCAGGGGAGAAGTGCCTCCAAGTCTGGTACTCGCTGCTGCAGAGCTTTTCATTTCCTGCCCTCAGGACTATATTCCTTCATTCTTTGACTGTGTGTGACTCGAAAGCTGTGTATAGGCTATATTCACTAAAAGGTGACCTTCACAGTCATAGAAAAAGCAAAAAAGATCCCCCTCTTTGCAGGGGAACTTGCCAGAAACACGCAGGGTGCAAATGTAGGCAAGCAGACTGAAACATGGGGGACCAGGAACAAAGTAGGTTCAAGACTTTGATCCTTTAGAGATCTAATATCGGTTACCTGAAATATACTAGCCCAGTGGAGCTCTAACTTTGTGTGGGATGATGACCCTGAAGGACACACCATGACTTTCCTCTGCACTTTGACCTGGAAAATATTTGGAGCTGGGATCTCACTTATTTATGAAGTTTTGTTATTTATTCATCATCACCGTGGATCTGTCTAGGGTTTTACTTCTTGAGCTACTGAGTCAAAACTCTGGTCCTCCTGCCATTTGGGACATATAACTCACTGAGATGAAAATGTCACCAAGATGGAAAATGGAGCACTTAATAAAATTAACTCTCCTTTTATTTCTCTTCCAGAAAGTATTTAGCTCAATACAAATAGCTGTAGAAAGATTTTATTGCAGATACTTTGAGAAATATGGTTATTGCTTGCAATTTACAGTTTGTTAATTATTTTATCCAGAGTTCTCTAATTAAAAGTTCTGTCCTTTTCTACCTCTAGTGACTCAGATAAAACAGATAACAATAAAATAAGTTTTAATGAAAAGTGTAGAATCCAATAAGTCAAGTGTACTTTACCACTAAAATAATGTAATAAAGACTAACTGAGATAAACATTCGCTGTGTTATCATTATGGTATGCCCAGAAGGACCAAAAAGATTAAATGACACCATATGTTTATAGATGAATTTTCTATTATTAGAAAAAGAACTGTGGTGACCCCAAGGTCACAATAAAAAGAGGCAACATAGAAAAGTTTCAGTTTCCTCCTGATACTAGTTCAGACTTGGCTCTTTCAGAGCCTACAAGAAAGTGTCCCTTACTTGTACCCTCTTACGATGCAAACCTTACCCACAGGATTGCAGTGATAATTTGCAGTATTGTAGAATGGTAAATCCTCATTCTGTCCCTTCAAATACACCAGTCATTTAAGTACTTTCGCAGACCACTAAAAAAATGCCCTCTCTCACTCGATTCTTCACCTACCCCTCCTTTTAATAATATGTAAACCTGTAGGCAGCCGTGAACATTTATAGGGCTCCTATACAAGATCAAGAATCAGGACTTCCTCAAGTTCAGCCTGTTATCCTATGTTTAGTGTCTGTTTTGCCTTGTTTTCTGTATATATGACTAATAATGGACTTAACAATTACAGTGGCTTAGTCAACACATAATTCCAGGGGCATAAATGGAACTGGCAGGTATTACTAATGTACAAATATGTGAGTGATTATAAGATCCAAATCTAAAGCCTTGCACCATCCATGCCTGGTTAAAGCAGGCATACATTTTCATTCTAAATCTGAAATATGTATTAAACTCCCTTTGAATCAAGGTCCAGCTGAGATTCTAGTGCTATATTCCAGGGAGAGTACAGAACAAATAATAATGGTGATATTTATGCCTGTCTAAAAGCATCTGCTGCCACCTGAGGAAACAGCTGGACAGTTACTTTTTTTTGTGTTTTTCATTCATGTAGGTTTTCCAGAACTAGTTCCATGTTGAACAGAAGTTTTGTTTTCTGTGATTTGAGCATTTCCTTGAGAGCTGAGCACATTTTGTGGTTTTGCCTTTCTCCTAGCCTATTCTAAGTGTGGATTCACTTTTATATTTTTTGGAATGAGACATGCCATGTAAACCATCCCATCAGGAATCTGTAGTGCTATTTTCTTTTTCATAGTTAAACAGTAAAGAAACTCAATTAGTGATCCAAAGTAAGTAATTGTACTGGGTCTGTCAGGGAAGGAGCTGACTTTGCTCGTAGTAGTCCCTATGGTGCTGTGTTTTGCACTTGTGACTAGAAGTGTTGATCGCACACCAATATTTTGACTGTTGCTGAGCAGTACTTGCACACCATTGAAGTTTTCTCTTTTCCCTACTCATCCCTCCACTGCAACTAGGCTGAAGGTGGGCAAGAGGCAGGGAGCAGACACAGCTGGGACAGTTGACTGGAATTGACCACAGGAACAGTCCATATGATATGATGTCACACTCAGCCATAAAAGCTGAGAGAAAGGAGGAGAAAATTGAAACATTTTCATTGTTGGCATTTGTCTTCCTGAGTAGCCATTACATGTGATGAAGTCCTGCTTCCTGGGAAGTGGCTAAACAGATGTTTATTCACTACTGCCAACGGGAAGTAGCGAATAAATCCTTATTTTGATTTGCTTGCTCTCATAGCTTTTGCTTTAACTATTGAACTTCCTTTACCTCAACCTACAGGTTCCCTCACTCCTACCCTTCGGTTTTCCTATCCCTGCCCACGGGGGGGGGGGGGCGAGTGGCCGGGGGGGGGCCCACGCGGTGTCCCGG
>Ga0181612_139609_pt1 | contig 10495 bp, 5 predicted proteins | sample HoacroProtozoa21_FD_119630 | JGI IMG/M metagenome (GOLD analysis project Ga0181612, IMG submission 119630) | Hoatzin crop microbial communities from Cojedes, Venezuel. Combined Assembly of Gp0051906, Gp0051904, Gp0051908
ATCACCAGGCCTACTTGTTTAAACTAGACAAGCTGTGAACGCTCCTCGGTCTGGACTGACAGAGCAAGACAGAGCCAGTGACTCTACGCAAGAGCTTCAACATGAAAAAGGATATCGCCTTGATGCAACCACATTTCCAAAGCACGGAGTTAATGGTAGACTTCCACAGGCAGCTTAAAACAGACTGACTTTGCTGGTAAAGGATCCTCAAACCCCACCAGTTGCCAGAGATTCTCCACAGACTTGCAGTTACTTTATGCTTCATATAGTCTCTACATTTCATTTCAGCACAAAGGTGAATCCTGCTCATTTTTAGAAAATAATTCTCATCTGCAACTCCTGGATGTCAAAATTAAAGTTTCCCAAGACATATCTTCCCTTTGAAACTCGGATCAAAAGTATTGCAATCACAATACTGCTGGAATTATCAAAAATGCATTTCAAACCTCGAAAGCAAAGGAATAGCAACAAAGAACAAAGTTTACTTGAGACAGAGAATTAAAAAAAACCAAAAACATTTCATGGTCAATTAAAAAGAACACATGGGAGTGAACTGGGGGAACAAAGCTCCCACTAAACATAAGTATTGGAACCAAGTCATCCAGGCGTTCTCTGATCCAAGGTCAGTCCCAAGGTGACAAGCAACTCTTACTGGTTTTGGCATCTCTTTCTGTACCTTAAAGCTCTGTCCTTTTGTCTTCACACTGAACATTAAGTAGAGCAAAGCAGAAATCACACTGGAAAGAATGGTAAGTGCAGAAATGAACAGATGTCAAAGTGACATCACCATAGCCATACGGAATAATCTATACTGGTTCGAATGGCACAAGAGGAGCACTCAGTATGCTCCTATACAGAACTACAGACACCAAACTCTCTCATAGGAGAGAAAAAAAGGGGCAAGCAGTGTGTGGCCTAATGACCTATTAAAAATTTCAGAGGCAATCCACATTTCCCTATAGTCACAACTGCATGTGTAAAGACCATGGGGTAAACACACACCATTTTTCCCAGGCAGGGGAATCCTTTGTACACAAAGCTGTTCTTAGAAATAGCATTTAGTGAATGTACTGTACCATGGCCCATTTCAGTCTGGGCATAAGTGCCAATGATCTCCAGGTTCCAGGCAGGCATGAAGAAGCGATCCTGCTGCTCTGGGGTTGCCTGGGTGAGAAGGGTGGGGAGGAACATGCCCAGATGAAGATCCAGAGGCTCAGGCCGTCCACGATGAACGAAGCTGTGAAAAAGTGTCATGGGATGGGAGTGTGAAGGCAATGTTATGGGAGGGAAGCAAGCATGAGGATTGATGGTGAAGATTCAGGAAGAGACAAAAAGACAAAAAAATGATTCATGCGTAAATCAGAATTTAGCAAGTGTATTTTAGAAAGCCAGAGCACTGTCCTTTTCTCAGGCCTGAATAATAAAAAAATTACACTTACTCCAAAATAAATATGTTGTAATGCATTTCTTTCTAATTATACATGAAACGCATTTGCAACATTTTTGATGCACCACTACTGATAAAAATGATTTATCCAAGCCAAAAGAAAGACCAGACCTTCACTATGGTTTGGAAACCAGCTCATACCTATATGAAAGGGGCCGAGTCAGAATATCAGTTTGCTGAAGATGTGATCTGGCTAGGTAAAGTGAGCCTTCACCCCAAGCTACGAAGTCTGCTTTTCTCCCCACCTCCCACAGTTTGAGGGTAGAACCTGGTAGAAGTCCCAGTTTATCCAGCTGAACGAGCCAGGTTTTCACTGAACTTTCTTTTTTAATAAAAGGGAATTCCTAACTGTCTGTACTATCTACTTCACTTTTTTAATTAAAAAGATTAGACACAGCTGGTGTATATTACATTCCAGCTCAACTCCCTTCAACTTTTGCTATTTTTAAAAGCTCTTTAAGAAAAGGACAGTGCTCTGCATGTGTCAAAGTTGTGAACATAAACAACTTGGCAAGAAAGCCAACACTTTTCAATCTGTAAATCATCAACAGAAAGTCTCTCCAATTTAACATGTTTCATTAGAACTATTCTTTCTCCAAGTTCTGTCAAACACCATTGTTACGCAGTTAATTGGTCTATTAAGTTTTTTGATATAAAGAATTAAATGCTTAGTTAAATCTTTAAATATTGAGAGCTTTGAGTATTACAATAGTTGGGATGTAGATTGAGGATCAGTACCTTCTGCACAAAGGCTGTCCATCTGGCACATTTATTTTTGAAATAATGTAATTGGTCTTTAATAGGAATATATATTTACATGAGAGGGAAAAGAGCACTGATCTGAGCTTAGCTCAAACTCAGTCAGCATTCTTATCAAAGTGGGCAGAATGCATTCTTGTGTCACCTCTAAACACACATTAATATGAACTAGCTCTATCTCTGGAGCTCCCCAAGAACTGTATTTCTTTCCTCTGATATTCTCAGGCACCTACAAATAAATGCAACCATCTATAAACCCAACAGCAATGTTTTCTAAGCTTTCTGAGTGAATAGTGACCAAGCTCAGCAGGGGGGCCAAGTTCAGTACCAGTGAGAGGTACACAGCTGACAGTCAAAGACTGAAAGGCAATCCTAGTTACTAGCAACAGCTATAAACCAGGTAGAAACAGTACAGTATTTTCATTACTCCTTTCTGTCTCCTTTTCAGCCCTGTGCTATTTGTGCTTCTACTTTCTTTTACTTTTTTTCTGAAAGACTTATTCACTATGGAATAGGTTAAAATCCAGACAGGCTACCAAGTAGGTACTCACTAAGATAAAACTGAGTAACTAGCCATCCAGGCTAGGATTCAGTTCAATAATCCAGAGGTCTGGCTCCCCATCACCAGTTTCTAAACACCAGGATTAAATTAAGCAGACCTTAGTGACAATTACTGCAGAAGCTTTACCAATGAAGAAGTTAGATACTCAACATTCACAGCACGAATGCCAAACGGTTGCATTTTAATTATTCAATGTAGAAAGCATATTTACTTCACCATACTATCACTATATTGTTTCTATTAAGTGTCAGAATACTCATTCTACCATCAAAAAACATAAGAACTACAAGCAAACCAGACCATCAGCAGGCAAGAAGGTGCAATGATCTAATGTGAAATAGCAAGTAAAACAAATCACTCTGGTGTCGATATGTGTCTGATTTAAAGAAGTTTGTGTGAAAAGCAAAGAAGGTTAGCAGGCATTTATTGTTGCCATCCAGTTGTCTCTTAGCTTCTGCCATTGAGCTAGGTTTGCTCATTCCATCTCTCCCAGTCAGAACAGATGACAGGACTTCCTCCGTTGCATCTTCTACAAACATTTCAGCTACCGTAAGTAGCTGTAACTGAACAGCCAGACAATCAGCATCACCATCTGGCTTATGAAAATTGTCCAGACTTGTACGTATCACGCTTTCCAAGTTTAGATGCAAGAACAAGCACTGGAGTCCTTGGTTAGTTAAACTATTCTTGCTGGTATTTAACAGCCATAATTCCAGTTCTGGGCTAAAAGGTTGTGTTCTGATCCATTAAACCTCCTTCCACCTGAAGAAGTGCAAGACGTTTTCAACAACAGTAGAAATAAGACGTTTTTCTTCTTTGAAACCAAGATCTTTCCATGAAGTTGTACAGCTGCAATGGAGTAGCATCTGGAAGAAAAGTGCTTGGGGCAAAGCATACCTTACTTTCAAAAACAAAACTGTGCAATCTCACCCTGCTACATTGCATCTAAAGGTATACTTCTGACCTGGTTCATCATCAGCCTGCATAAACAAGAACGGAGCTAGACAGACCCCAAATTCAGGCAAAAATAGAAATAAAAACCACAGTACTGTTGACAGACGTGTTCCAACCAGTTCAAATTCAGACTCTCAGGGCTTAGAACAATCCCCTCATCTTAAAACAAAGGTAAACAGCTATGAAGTCAGTGATCAGCTCAGAGGTGCATTCTGGAAAAGACCAAAGCTAACCCTGTGCATGTGACATGAAGCAGCTGTCTGGCTATAGGGTAGGAAACATCAACAGTTAACCATACTATTTGACCTTTCCCTTTTTAGATTCACCTAGGAACACCATCAATTTACAAACTGGAGTTACAGAAAAGAGGTTACCCATCAATCCCTGAAGGAAACTAACCATGTCCCATTTCGGTTTGTGCGTAGGTGCCAATTATCTTGACTTCACGGACCAGAGGCAGCCACTTCTCCTTCTGAGCATCAGTCGTTTGGATCTCTAAGGTTTTTTGAAACATGCTGAAGTGGAGACCAAAAGGTTCAGGAAAATTGCCCAAGCATGTTCTACAGGAGAGAAATAGAGGGATCTGCATCTCAGTCTTACTGTGATCCTGAAAGGCTTTTCTCCAGCTGTAGCGTAAGATAGATAACCTCGTTGCCTATTTCTATCTTTTTCTGTCCCACAAGCAACCTTCAAATACAGAGGCATCAGAAGCAATGCTAATGGAGAAATAAATGTTTCTTTCAGGCATTTTACTCACCCTATCAATCCTGCTGTTGCTATGTAAGTGGAAAAATGTATTCTACAAAGATTCATGGGTAACTTCAAAACTGAAGACATGAAAACCAAATTATTTTCTCCCCCATCTCAGGCTTGGTGGGAATAAATCCCATTACTGCTGGTATCGTAGAACTAGGCCATTATTAGCTAGAAGTCCTATGTATTGAAAAGCAAAAGGCTTCTTAGTTGACCAAGTGCTTTTCAGAAGAGCTCTGTATTACCTGTAGCTGCTTCTATCAGCTTTCAGACTAGGGACTCAACTTCGGTTAACATTGCTGTTGCACACTAGTGCTGGCAGGAATGGAAGGAAAATCAGACATTTTAGGTGTGCTTCACCAAAACAGAATTTATTTCATGAGAGAAAGCTCTATTAATTTAGTAGCCACAAGGGCAGGCAGGTACATTCCCGATGAAAACAAGCTCCATGACACAAGTGGGCTGGAAAGTTTCACTGTGTAAAAGCTATGTAGTAAATGACAGCATCTTCCCTTCAGCGTCCTGCTGTCTGAACAGGTTTTTTTCATCTTCCATCTCCTGTACATTAATCCTTACTCCATTCAAATTGAAACAAACGGAACAAATGAGTGCTCTGTATGAATACCTACATACGAGACCCCTCCCATCTGCTCAAGACACCTACAAGGAAAATATATCCTTCCATCTAAAGGTATTAATACCTGCCCAGGGAGAACACTTAAGAGTTTGTTGCCAAAACAGACCTGCACTCCATAGGGGATGCTATGCATATAGCTTTTCAAATTACAGCAGCATTTGTGATTGGCATCTTACACCATGCCTGGAATGAGTGCCTGGGAGCAGAGAGCAAATAATTGATAATTCAAAACCAGATCCCTATACAAACTGTGAAAATCAGCCTTAAGGTGACTGAAAGCAGGACAAGGCTTCTTCAGCACCACCGAACTGCATGTTGAATACGCTTCTTTTAAATGGAACGGTTTTTAAATGGACAAGATTGGATGAGCCATGGATTTTTCTAGGAGCAAAACTATCGTCATCAAGTAATCTAATACTGGTGATTAATGTATTAACTGTGCTTTAAGCTGGTGTGAGTGCAGGCAGAGCGTCTAGAGTTCTTGGGATCGAGGCAGCCAGTTCTGTTATCAGAAAATATTCTGTTGCCTACAGCAGCACATGTTTACAAAACCAAAGTCATCAGGGTGACCAAGTGCTTAAAAACGCACAGACAGCGAGGCAGAATATTTTTCAGCATTCTTGTTTCCTACTTGAGTTCTCCTTTTACTCCAAGGCTCATACAGCAATAGCAGCACCCTTTACCTCCTCGCTGCCTACAACACACTTACTGAGTATCTATTCGTTGGGCCCAAAATGGACAAACCTACAGGGAGACAATGAGTGCTGATTTTGAAACACCGTTTCAGAGCAGCTCCCTCTGCATATTTTCAGGAGCCAGTGAAAGAACTCACGCAGCACATGCTTTGCCATCAGAAAAAACAGGTCAGACACTGCTGCTTTGAAGGTAACGCTCCAGAAAAAAAGATCTTAAAGGTCACACCAGCAGTTTTCGCTGCCTATCAGTAAGTTTAATCGTAAGTGCCAGATATTTCACGCTTAACTAGCACCTTCTTGTACAGGAGTAAGAAGAATCACACTTTTCAAGCAGATACTTCATAACATCCCTGTGTCAGAAGGTCATACTATTTCACTGACTAAACATGCAGCATTTTAACAGCTCCTTGAATCAACAAAACTGAAAGTAGAACCGAAAGCTAGCTAATTTACAGAAGAATCTTTGTCTCTGCATACTACACATTGAATGATTAGGATTTTCGTAACATGCTTTTTAACAACTTGAGAGAGAATCTCATTTGCCTCATGACACAGGGCAAACGGAAGCAGTACTACCTGTGAAGGCAGAACAGGTTTTCTTTCCTTTTTCTTTCTCTGAACTCTTACTCCTTGCTCTCTACATTCTACACTTGGCATTTCCCACTACCAATACAACTTGTTCTCCGAAGACTGCAGTGTGTAACTGTTCAAGAACTTTGCTACGTCAAGACGGAACACGGCCAGCTGCATCTAGCACTAGCTACTTGATCAATGACCACCGATCGCCTTGCTGGTCTGAAGTCAGACTTGCTACAACAACCAGCGAGTCCCGAGCAGAGCTGCAGCTCCAAACCCACTTAGAGGAGAAGGATGTGTAGTCATAGGCGACTTTGGCAATATCAATCTTTCCAGACTTCACAGCAACGAATGCCACCCACACAGTAAAAGGCCCTTGTATTTGACAGATCAGTTTGACCGCATATCTGTCAGCTAACAGAGTACAACAGAAACAAAGTTTGCGTTTCTGCAATTGTTCATTCTGAAAACATTCTCAGGCTGCAGAACTGGGTCACAGAATAGGGTCATTTACCTTAAAGCAAAATCTGCAAGCAAACTTTTCTAGCTTTTTGAGGTTCTTTAGGTAACTCTCTCCATGAGGAGCATGAAGGGTCGCCTCAGTGGAGAAGGAGCAGGAAGTATGTCTGATCTGTGCCCACTGGGCTTCAGAGTTAACAGATGCTGTGGTAATAAATTCCTTTTCTAGCTGTATAAAAAAACCACTAAGTCATACTCATCCACTTCAAAATTAATTTGGCAGTGGCTAGTAGGGCCCCTACTACTGTTTTTCTGGTTTGATTTGCTGAAAGCTACTCCAGATCCTAACTTTAGTGTCAAAATGAGAAGCAAGGACAAACTCTCACAGAGAAAGTACACATTCATGCAATGCTTATTAACGTGGGCCTATTCATAAATCAAGCTACAAAGTTGGTCAGTCATGATACAAAGCTACCTAGTGAACTTCTAGTAGTACACAAAAGCTACAGGAAATCAAACTAGCTCAAAATTCTCAAAAATTACGTATGTAAATAAATCTGTCCCTGCCGTTTGTGGATCATCACAAGGCGTGAGGGATCATTGGCAAAATATCTTAAGCTTCCATATGTAAAAATCTGATGGCCAATCACAATAAATACCACTTGACATCTGAATCAAGTACTTCAATATATTTCAGAAACTTCATTCAAGGCATGTCACAACACCATATACATTCAATTTTACAGTTTGGAAAAGCAAGTACGCCCAAACACAGTTTCTCCAGGTCAGTTTTTACACAAATGAAGTCCCTCCTAGTTAACACCAATTAGCATGCTTGGATATGCAATAGAAAAAAAACTTAGTTTTGCAAGTTGGGTGGAGCTCACTCGGTAGAAAAAAAAGTGTTTTGACACTCAGCAAGTGAGAAAGTGGGGATAAGTGTTAAAATGTAAATGAAATCAAAGGATAAAAAAAATACTAATCCTTTCATTTCTTCCATTTATTAAGCAGCTCCCTTGCAAACACCAGACATTACTGTAAAGAATTCGAATCAAGAATATTAACAGTATATAGTTCTTAAACAAACCTCACTTATAAGAAGTACTGCTCTTCATTCTGCTACATGTTATTACAGAAGACACTGGAAACTATAGTCAGTCTACAGTAATTGCAATTATCTTTTAAAATCCTGAATGTCTGCAGTTAGAATTGACTCTGAAAATAGTAAGCCTTCCTCATTGTCTCAGTCCATTTTGGATCATGAATTCTGACTAGTCACACCTGATTATTCTAATCACACAGGATACCGAAGTATTATTTGGTATGAAATACTAAACTTTCATCCATTTAAAGTCAAGAATTGCTGACTCCCAAATAAGTTTAAGGAAAGACAAAACCAGAACCTATCATTTGACTACTTCAGAAAAGCCCTATTTTCATAAATATTGTCAGTAATGCTACTAAAAGACAGCATTTCCATTGAAAACTCTGTTGAAATTTGCCATCTGGTATATTGGATAGATTTCACTGCATTTTCTCCATAAAAATAATTGAGGAATCTTCCCTATCACCTCCAATAATCCTTGTGTAGGAAAAATTAATAATTAACTTTGCCATGCAGTACCTGAATAATTGAATACAGTCACTGAACTTCTTTCTTGTTATCATTGTCCACCAATGCCAATTTTCAAAAGAACATTTACATTACTTCCACAAGAACTTTCATGACACAGGTCAGCATAGACCAATTTCTGTGAAATTAAAACTACAGCAGACGAGATGATTTTAACTAACTAGTCCCCATATTCATGCCCTGAGGCCAATGACAGCTTTTCTACAATCCCCGTCAGAGGGGGCTTGTGATTCTCCTGGTGCATTATTTAATGTACAATGTTCATTTAATGTGCCAGAGGATATACTCATAGTATTAATGTCCAGATTTCTAGAGCTGTGCAATCTCTCCATTAAGCAGTTTCTCTTTGATTTTATCAGAATGAGTTTAATAGAACTACGGGGAGAAATACGTCAAAGTCAGGAACCAAGCTCCCTGCAAGCTGGCAGGAATGAAACTCAGATGTAAAGACAGTTTTATTTTTATTAACTTAATCCAAGGGTAGTACTATCAGACAAACAAAAGGTCAGATACAACAAAAATCTTCCAGGTCAAAGGGAACCACTACAGCACCAGGAGCCTGAAGGAGGGAGGCAGGACAGACAGTTACACACGAGAAACATACAAGCTATCTTGGAAAATCTTCAAGTACGTCTGTAACGCAACTTTATTAGGTCTAAGTGCAAAGTGAAGTAATCAGCTTTAAGAGATTTCATTAGAAACTGCAACCTCATCAGATCTATTCCGATTCAAAATATTTCAGTATATTTTTTATTCATTTTGGAAAAAAAAATTGAATCAGATTACAAGTCCCGTGTTTTACTTTCTGCACCGTACATAATAAAAAGGGTGTAATTATTAATGGCGCATTTCTAGTAAAAAATGGAAGAAAACAGAATATTCAGGAAATCAGGGTTTCACCCGAAATTCACTGAAGCCAAGAATTCAGTGGGTTTGCATACAGGTCTTCAGCTTCCCTTGGACAGCAAGTATATGAAAAAAAGCACAACTCTAACACCCTTGGTGATGATCAAACTACATAACAGAAGTAAACTCTACAGTTAGGTACCTTTTAAACCAGAAGATCTCCTCTGGATCTGCAATTCCGTATTCTCTTAACTTCATCACCATCAGAGCGCTCTTCCTGATGGCTTGCTCATAGCGTTGGCTACGGGACAGGAAGTTCAAATCCTCGTGCTGGAAGTCAGGGTCATTAATAACTAAGGCCTCTGGGGACAGAAAGAAGAGAAAAACTCAGTTTCCACAAATCTTAACAGACAGCGGGTGAGAAACAATTCAGCATTTCACTTGCTGTACCTCAAGGCACAAATATCAGAAAATTAAAAATAAAATTAAAAGTTAATGAAACCAGAAAGAAGTCAAAGCTCTTGGTGAAAGGGTCTCTAGCAACAGGGCACCCTCTCATTCCACACGTAAACCACATTTTAAGTTAGGAGCACTCTGGACCGGGCAGGAGGTTAATTCAATGATGTAAGACCTGCAGGCCCCTCAATAACAACTTGAAATCACCATCGCTACTGCCAGATCGGACCGCATCATGAACTTTGATCTCATACAACCCCTTGCATAAGGGCACAGCCATTATTCCCCCGTGCCAACTGGAAACCGAGGTGCCCAGAGGCCACGGACTCCGTGTCCCCTTTGGCACACAAGTTACACAACAGCAGCCTCTGACAGTCCCACCCCAGCGCCGGCTGGGAAAGGAAGGAGGATGGAGGTATTTCATTACTCTCACATCTCAAGGATTTCGGTGGGAGAGAAGCAGGTGATGTTTGTGCTGTTGGGCACGAGCGTAGCAGGAAGGAAAAAGGAGGGGAGAGAGCCCAGGAGAAATGCCGGTGGGAAGCTGCCTCCCACCCTCCGGAGGAAGGGGAAAGACAGGGGCAAATGACACTGCTCTGCCAGGGCCACCCCAAACCCTTCCCGAGAAGGGGAGAGGAGGGGGATCAGGGCCTTAACGCTGCTCCTGCTCCCCTCCAACCCGTCAGACAAACACCGCTCCCTCCAGGCAGCCCCCTCC
>Ga0181612_156062_pt1 | contig 10495 bp, 10 predicted proteins | sample HoacroProtozoa21_FD_119630 | JGI IMG/M metagenome (GOLD analysis project Ga0181612, IMG submission 119630) | Hoatzin crop microbial communities from Cojedes, Venezuel. Combined Assembly of Gp0051906, Gp0051904, Gp0051908
ACCCAGGCATCCAACCTCTGTGTCTTTCAGTGTCTACATAGTTCTGGCAACTGACCTGCATCTCCTCCCCAAAGAACGCGCGGTAGGATGGAGAATGATGTGAAACATGAGTGCAATAACACAAAGGCAGGCATTGGTGTGGTGCGGTGCTGCGATTACACGGTGGCATGGCAGCGTATGCAACACGGTGCTTTCAAAATCCCAAAAGCGTGTTTTGGTTTAATGTTCTTCCAACCCCCATCTCCATTCTAGCTGCTGGTCCATTCACAGCTGCTGGTCTGCTGGGGAGGTGAGACCTGGGCTGCCGAGAGCAGGGTGAGAGTGGGGATGGTTAGCTTTCAACCTTGGGTGAGATCAGGAGACACCAGCCAGGAGCAGGCAGGAGCACAGCCTTCATCCGTGGTTCACCCTGCTAGATAATATTTTCCTAAATAGAGCCAAGCTGTTTTTTCTCCTTTTGTTACTCTTTTGCCCTGTAAAATGTCAGAGAGCCCTCTGCATATCTGAAGTTTTAGGCTTTCAAACATTACGCAATCTGCGATACGAATGGGCTTTTAGACTGATCTGTTTGCTTGAAAAACCTTCAGTCTCTCAGCGAAAACTGCCCCTGGGAAACCCTTCCCCCTCTTTAAACAGCGAATATGTTTCAAGAGCTTCAGCAGTGCCAGCACTATCTCCGGGCATGACAGTCGGTGGAAAACACTCTGCTTTCCGTTGGCCATGTGACTTGGGGTAAGACCTCTCCATTTTAATCCATCAACTGAGAACCTGCTGATTGATGCCCTGCAACTGCCCTGGCGCGGCTCGCTGCGCACCTGAGCCCAGAGCTGATTTTGGAGCTCGGTAGCCTTGCTGCGCTCAGGCAGAAAGCCGTCGAGCTGAAAGTCAGGTGCTAATGAAATAGTAACTGCACAGAGATTAGCGTACCCTTACAGTGTCATTTTGAGTCTCATTTTGTTGCTTTTCTGCCCACTTGGAATGCTGCTCCATGTACTAACTTCTTATTTGCTTTGCTTCCCGCTTGCTTACCTATCATCACTAATTACAGAACAAACAATTGCAGTAATACAGTAATGAATAGCAACCTTTTTTTTTTTTTTTTTTTTTTTTTTCTGTAGGTGCACCTGGTTCAAACATTTAAGATAAATGGGAGTGACTTTCCAACTCTCCTTTCCTTTGCCTAGCAGCAGAATTTCTATCAATCCATTCTGGGATGGTGTGAGCAGGCAGTGGGAGGTTTTGCCAGGTAGGCAGAAGGAAAGGGTGTTCTGAGATCTCCCGTAAACACAGAGTTCAAGGGTTTCTGCTGAGCACCATCGCCTTCCATTTTTGATGTTTTTCCCCCCTTGACTTTGTGCTGGCGTTGTTGTGAGCAGTTCTCTGTGATCCTGGTGACACCGAGAGACACTGGCTTTGGCTGAGCTCAAACGCCTTACAGCAAGCCTTAGTGTGACCCCAAAGTCACTATTTCACAAATTCACTATTTCTTTATTCAGAAAAAAGGAGAAGTTCAGAAGAGAGACTTAAACCTTCCCTGTACCAGTGCCCTAATGCAACACAGCACTTGGGTTAAGCACAAGCCCAGCTTCATTGGTTTTGCTGCTGCTCTGTGTAAACTCGTGCATCCACATAACAATATCCCTTCCATCTGGACTTGGGATTACAATGGAACAAGAAGCAATGTAAATCCACTATTATGTACATCAATAAAAACACTTATACAAATGAAGCTTAAGTAAACCTTAAAATGTACCTGGAAATAAGAAGATGGCTATTGTAAGTGAAATAGATGTTGATATAAAGCATTTGATTACAATGGAATTAATATTTCAGTTAATCTTACTGTATTTTCTTTCACTGTTGTACGCGGTTGGGTAGAGACCTGTCCCTGCCTGGACTGGGAATGGCTCTAACTGGGGACCAGCTTCCACCTTGGACCTACACAGTCTTTCTGACAGATGTTTTGACCAATGTGATATGATTCAGGAGAACAGTTTGCTTTCAGTGAGTTGCTAGAGATTTTTTTTTTTAAATCCTCTTCTACTCCGTTGATACCCAGGGCCTCCACCCTCTGGAGTTACCAGCATTTCTGAACAGCAGGTGTGCAATTCTGCTACAAGTCTACTTACAGGGAGATATGGTCTGCTTAACGGAAACGACCCCTGAGTCACCGACTGAGCTGGTTTGCTGTTATTTTGGTGTAGTGCTAACTTGTTGTGCACTAGGATAAATCAAGAGTCACTTTTTGAGGATGCAAGCATCCACCATTTGCAAAACTGTCATGGATCAGCCTCTCTGTCTATTCAAAGTCTATTGATGGAGCACTGGAAGAGGTTGTCCAGGCAGTTTGTGGAGTCTCCTTCTCTGGAGATACTCAAACCCCACCTGGACAAGGTCCTGTGCAGCCTGCTCTGGGCACTGCCTGGACCGGTGACCCAGCACAGGAGTTGTCTCTTCCTCCTCGTGTTGTTCAACGGGATCCCTCGTTTGCATCTGTTCCGTGGTGCTGGTTCAATTAGTAACGAACGCAGACGAGGGCTGCCGCTCGGTGGGAGGAGGAACGGAGAATATTCACGCAGGGACGCGGCTCCGGAGCGGTGCCGCAGCAGAAACCCGTCCCCTCCAGGGCAGGACATGGAGCTCCTCGGCTTTTTTATCGCGTGAACGTTTCTAAACCGGGCGTTTTCTCCTCCCTGCGTCCACCTTCGCGTGGGACCGGGAGTTGCTTTCCGAACGTGGTGGGATCTCGTGCGAAAGCTGCTCCTTTGTTCCCTCTCGGCGCTTTGCTCTTTGCTCTCTGCTCCTCGTTAGTATGCCGGGCTCGTCTCCTTGATTGCTCAAGGCTCTGCGGGAGCCATTAAAGCGCCGGCTAAACGAGCCGTGCGCCATCGCTGCGAATATCTGCCAGGCGGGACCCAAAATCCGCTTGTTCGCCCCCAAGACCGTCCCAACGATGAAGATTTCACGCCTGCTTGTGAGAAACCGCGTCTCCGTCCCCACCGAGGGCTCGAAGGTTTTTACGGGTCCCTTCCAGCCTGAGCTCTTCTGTGATGCTGTGACCCAACCGGGCTAACGAGCGGCGCGGCGTTCACAGAATCACAGAATCACAGAATAGTAGTGGTTGGAAGGGACCTCTGTGGGTCACCCAGTCCAACCCCCCCGCCGAAGCAGGGTCACCTACAGCAGGCTGCACAGGACCTTGTCCAGGCGGGTCTTGAATATCTCCAGAGAAGGAGACTCCACAACCTCCCTGGGCAGCCTGGGCCAGGGCTCCGTATCTTACAGTATATGGGAATTTATTAAGCATTTGTTATCAAAACAGAGTTTTGAAAATATTCTTCCTTTATCTTGGAATATGCATCATAAAACACGAAGCCCGTATTTCAGATGTGAGCACAAGGTTACACGCAAGAGTTCCTGTACATGCTGCCAGTGGCAGCGACGCCTCAGCAAGCTGTAGGCTACTGGAACACTCTCCCTTTCTCTGCTCTTTTTCAGCTACAAGACCATGGAAAATAAATTCCCCTCGCTTAGGCACTGCAAGTGCCAATTTAGCTGTGCATGGGAAAAATAGTACCACTGCCTGACTGTTAGCGGAGCACGTCGTACGAGTGTGTGTTCATTCACAGGAAGATGCTGCACTCACGTACACCTCTTTGTCTTTACAATCAATCCCCTGACCTAGAGAATCAAACACATAATCAGCGATACCACGTGCTCGGAACAAGTAGTGCTGAATAACTATGGGATAGTAAAACCTAAGCAAGAAGACAAAATATAAGGCTTTTTCTCTCTTTCTCCAGGCAAAGCCAGTCAGCACAGAATTGCCCATTTCACCTCTGTCTGCAGGATAGCAGCTCTTTGCTCTTTAGCCGTAAGAGACTCTTTCAGAACTTCGATGTGTTGCTTGCTGTCAGAGAACTGATTCGTGAGGGTCTCCAGCTTTGTCTGCAAGGCCAGCAGCTCGGTGTCTTTGCGTGACAGCTCCTGTTTCACCTGACCAATCTGAAAAGGAAAGACAAGATGGGCAAAGGAAAAAAAAATTATATCAGCCTTACAAAAATAACTATGAATTCCCGTAACTACCAACACACAGCATGATACTCTAAACTTCTCCCACAGAATGGTGAGGCCTTTAGTTCTCTTGAATGAAAGGCCAGCAAAAATTTGTGTCATGAGCAGAAGATGCTAGGAAAAAAGAGGCAGGAGCAGTAGCACCCATTTTTCAAGAGGGGTTCTTTTTAACAGTCCATCTGTTCTTAGCCACTTTCCAGAGGACTGACCAAAAGCAGTTACTTAGCAGGGATAAGCTTTTACTGAAGCAAAACTGTAATGAGAAAGTACCCTTACTCTGTAATGTCAGAACAGAGAAGATACCTACAAGGTGTCTCTCAGACACCTGATGCTTGCTTTGAAATGTCAGACCCGTGAGCTTCTGTCTCTCTCTCCATTTCTCCATCCAGCCTCGTGCTTACAGAGTATCTAAAGACACCTTTACTTTCCCCACTATTTACGAAATTAGCATTTCACTCTTCTAAGAAATACCTTTTTAATTTATGGAAGCTATTTAAAGCAAATGCAAATATATGTCAAAACAACATGAAAACTGTCTTTGGAATTGCACTTTTTAAAGAGCAATTTCCTAGATTTACTTTAGTGAATTAAATCAGTATGGAAATGCCAATTTATTTTAACGAATGTAGGTTGGATTATCATTCAAAGAGGCAAACACTAAGAAATTTTTAAAGCAAAGCACTGAAATGAGACGAAATCTCATTTTAAGTGCAGTCATCACCCAGGACAATTTTGATGTAAACCTGAAGAAAAAAAATAAAGTTTTAATTAAAGAGGATAGGGAGCTTGAAGGTAGACTTCTGTCAAAGTTTATAACCAACCTTCTGGTTTGCCTTCTGCATCTTACAGAATAAAATAGCAATGTTTTACTTCTAGATATTATATAGCAGAGATGGATATTTCTCTAAAGAGTTTTCCATTTCTTAGCTCAACAATTTTGTTTGTGACATTAAAAAAAAAATCCCTTGATCTCCAAAGTATGCTGTCCAATCCTTCAAAATGGAAATTGAAGAACACCAAACTAAAAAAAATTTCAAGGTCATCTTCCATATTGGAGAATGTGTCCAGAACAAAAACTGATATAAGCTATAATTTTTTTTTTTTAATTTTTAATTAGAATAAACGCCTGTTCTAGTACAAATAACTGAGAGGAAAAGCTTGAGTAAATGTGGTTTTATCTTGACAACACTGTTTCAATAACGGGCAATTAAAGAAAGAAAACTCTTTACCAGTAGAGTATGAAAATAGCATCAAAAGATGTTATCGAGGACTCCTGTGTCCCAATGTGAAACCGCATACACGAGGAGATACAGAAGAAGGGGAGTGGAAGAAGGAGTACATGTATCTCAAAAAACCTCACACAACCTAATTTATTAAAATGGAATACTGGGAATGAGTGTAAGAAGAATTTAACTTATAGAACCATTCAATAGTCTATTGTTCACTTAATTCAAATATACTAGGTTGTTTTTTTCATATTTTTACTAAAAGCAAGTACACCTACAGAATGTTTTCACTACCTCTTTAAATTAGATACCAAAGATGTCAGCAGCACTATCTCTGCGGTCAGCTACTGGCCAATACCACCAGCTGCACAATGCTGCCAGGCGCAGCAGAATAGCTAGGAAGACAGCAACTATTGACTGCTAGTTATGTTTTCTGGAATGTGTAAACAAAAAAGCCAGCTTTAAAATTTCAGCCACAAAATTTTGAAAATAGTTGGTAGCCTGAACTATAGGAAAACTTTCTCAAACCAGTTGCGTCTTTCTTTGAAAAGATAAATTCTTTCTGGAGGCATTTCAGAAGTGATGTGTACTCTGAATACTTGTGTTTTGGTGAAATGCTCTCATCTGAATGCAACCACATTTCACCAGCATTAACATTCCCAAGCAGCACCCTGGGATCATCCTCTCTGGAAATGCCCAGAGAGGGATGTTCAGAGCTGTAAGCCCAGGCTGCTCTTTCGGGAGAATACAGTGCACACCATTCCAAGTTGCACGGGACATTAAAGCAGCATTAAGTGCTCACATCTCTCCTCTCGATGAGACACTATCACCACTCAGCAAATGCACCACTTCCACAGCGAAGGAATAGCCTGAATTCATGCTGGTAAAATTAAACAATCAGTTTTAAAAAGCGTTCAGCATCCGGCTTTTGGGTTTTTTTTTGTGAAAAAACATTCAGAGCGTTTAGCACACGTTTTCAAGTTCTTTTTGTTTTACTGGGGAAATCAAACCTCTTTGAAAGCCTGGCCCCCAAATGGGTGCTGAATACTTTTGGAAATTTGCTTCGAGAGAGAAGAGTAAGTTACTGCTAAACCAATCCATACCGTTACAGAAACAGTAACAAAACACACACAGCCGTTCAGTTGCAGAGTGATGTTAGGGACACCAAAACCACGTGAACAGAAAGGCAGCTACAATGCCGAGCAGGCTGTTAGTTCTACTGTTATATCAAGTTGTAAAGAAGAGAAGAGAAGCTACCCCGAAAGCCAGAGAGCTAGAAAGCCCCAGTGAATGGCCACTGCACACAGAAGATGAATCTTACTGCAGAGACCTCGGCCTGCAGACCAGCCACTCTTTTTTTCAGGTCCTCCCCTTGAGCCTCTTTGGCACTTAGCTCTTCCTTCAGTTGTTCTACCTGTCACGACATTGTTATGTTTTTAAATGTTTATCGTTTGTCAGCTTCTAGTCAGCCTGGTTCAACCCAAGTAACCAGAAGTGACAAAGAACTGAACAGAAGGATCAATGCTGGTCACTCCTTTTCTCTTCCACTCTTCGTTCGGTCTTCTCAAGTTTACCGTCTCTGTAATCTCATCCAGGCTGCCAGACAAGAAGTTGATGATGAAACAAACATGTATAGTTATGGTCATGCTTATATATGTCAAGTATGGGGCACTTCACCCAACAGTTTTGCAACTGGAATTCATGAAGAAAACAGGATAGGAAAAGGGGTATTTTTCAGTTTAGGGGAAACAAAATTAAGACACAGCCACAGATTATACAATATAATACTGAAAAAATAAATGTGCAGTTACAAAACAAGGTAGGACAGCAAGATCTCAAGATTGGAGCTGGCTACAAGTGAAGAGTGAATAACTATCAAAAAGGAGTACATTTTCTGCAGGAAAATAACTGAGCAGACACAGTAGACAGAAGAGATCCAGCAACTGAGCAGCTGAACAGACCTACAGGCCCACAGAGGGAGAGGAGCAGGGGAAACTGCAGAGTTGCTAACAAGGGAGGAAAGCAAGCAGGGAAGAAGCAAGGATGGAAGGAAGAGGTGCTGAAACAGTCTCTCCATTCCTAGTCTGAAGGGGGTATCCTTTAGTTGCTTGAAGTAACTCCGTGGGATAAAGGGCAAAAGTACAAAAGAACAGATGTGGTTGTCCTGAGGCAAATCGGTGAGTTGGCATGAGGGCAGTGGAAGAAACACATAGGTATTACACTTCTCTACTTCAGGGCAAGTAACACTTCTCCAAGAAACTTTCTCCAGCATTCTTATTTCAACAAATAATGTCAAGCAGGACAAATGCAGTAGGTTACAATCATTCAGGACCCAGTAGAGTAACTATCAACCTCTGTTCCAGGGAGTACACAAAAGCTAACCAAGAAAAGCAGGACTGCTCACAATATACCCACATTTACTGTACCAGGTGGCCTGAATCTTCATCAGAAAATGTTAGGGCCCGCTGCAAGACTGAGAAACCCTTCTCTGGGAGAAACAAAGAACGAACTGCCTTTTGGCTGCAGACAATTCAATAGTCAGCATCCATCTTTATACCTGAGGATCGACATGTCTCACTGCTCTATTTGCCCTGTATTCTGAACGGCGCAAATTAACATTGGCACCACCACTGTGCCACTCTGACTCCACTGCTGGAAGGAGAGTGTAATGGAAAGCCAACGTTCTAGTGACAGTTCATGCTCTTTTCAGCCTTTACGTAACAAAAAGACTAGCTATAGTACAACAGTTGTGAAAAGAAAAACTCCTTATTTCAATAAGACTACATTTGAAAAACTCTAGACCAAATAAAATCTAAAACTATAACGGATTAGCAATGGTCTAAATATAAACACAAAATCCTTCTGAAATAAAAGAAAGTCAGGTGTGACAGCAAAAGCAGCATTTGGGCCATTGACCTTACTGAACCACCATTATAATATTTTCAGATTTGAATTTAAAATTCTCTTAAATATTTTAAAGTTATTTTAGTGCCTTCGTGGCAGAATACAAACAAATTCTGTTTCGCAGCACTTGAATGGGAACCCAGACCATAACTCTTTACTGAAGCACGAAAATTTCTCTCCTCTGTTCGCAAAGCTCAGTTTATCTTACTACTGTCATTTGTTTTCTCAATACCTTATTTTTCATGAATTTGGAATGACTGCGGTACACCTCCATTTGCTTCATTTCCTCTTCACGTTCCTCTGTGCTGAGAGCTCCGTTTGACTTCAACATCTGAATCTCCTCTTCCAAATCCCGGAGGCCACGCTCCATGGAAGAAATTTTTGAATCCTAAAAATGATTAGAGAAGACAGCTAAAAGATACACAGTTAGATGATTTGTTAACATACCATTAGAGTAAAAAAAAAAGGAAATTATTTATACATGCACCTGCCCTCGAAATTTACTCCTAAAGGTCCTACAGAAATCAGTCTACCCCTTTTTACATAGCGTCTGGCTGAGTGCTCAAGTACTAATTTTTCAATTTTTTACCCCTTTCAAGGAAAGCTAGAGTTTAGTGCTGAAGCAAAACATGGCAAAGGGCAGGGACACTGTATATCACGAATAAATAAAGGACCATGAAAAAAGGTTGCCTTGTAATGCGAAGCCAGCATAAAACGGAGAAATTTAATTCTAACTGAATGAACAGCAAAATGTGACTGCAAGAATGGCAAAAAAATGAGCTTGTGCTGCTAGTAATTTAAGTAGGGTCACAAACAGAGAACACAAAAAGCATCAAGCAAGGAAAAGACTCAACAATCTAGTTTTGAGTGGACAATCTAGTTTTGAGTGGATGAAGCAGTAGAGGATCCTTCAAGTACTCTGGCTCATATCTACCACATACAAAACATTTCCATGGTTAAAAAATATACATCTGGAAAAACACAAAAGTCAATCTAAAATTATGCTCATAGTTTTACGGGACCATCAGAGATTTTCAATCTACTTGGTTTACTGTTTCTTTAGAAGTCTTCTGTGTTAGGAACAGCAAGAACAGATTCATACAGCACACAGAGCTTCATGCATAGTCATGGATGTGGATATGCATTTACAAATTGTAATCTCTTAAAGAGGTCTATTTTTAAAATTTCATTTCTCAAAAAAACCTTCGTTTTTCCCGAAATACAAGTAGGATTTGAAACTATCCCCCAATCCTTCATAATTTTTTTTGTCTGATAATCAAAGCAAAGCTAAAAAAAGCATGAAAGATTTTCACATATAAGGTTTTCACTCATGAGATTTTTCTAAAGGACCATTATGAAGATCGAGTCAGATCTCCTGCTTAATTTTTGATGCTTTAGTTAAAATCAGTAAAGCAGACGTTTGCAACAAAAAATTTGAGAGGTAATAAGGTGATGTGATTTACAACAGTCTCCAGTTTCAGCTCTCACATCATTTCCCAGAAATACCAGTGTTTCTCTTTTGATAGTAAAGATGGCTTATTATTACCAGATGGTCAATTAGTTTTCATCACTGTGGACCACAAAGATGACTAATAAAAGAAAGACGGTAAATGAAAGGCTCCAGAGTAGAAAGATGGGAAATGACTATGGAAAACATTGAGATCAAATGGAAAGATTTGGAAGGGAAAAAAAAGAAGGAAAATAAAAGAAAAAGGCATAGATAAGGGAGGAGGGAGCAAGGGAGGATACAAAAATGGGAAAGAATAGTTTGCGAAGACAGTTTCTTTTTTAACTGTGTTTGTCCAAACCCTGTGAGATGTACTTTCCAGACTGTATAATAGGAAATATGATTGCATAAAGCTGTATAAACCGCACACTCCACTTGTGGCTCCTGAGCTCCTGGCAAGCTGCCATTGTTCCATTAGATACTTCAGTTAATGCCTTAAGAATTCCATCACAAATTCATCTAGAAAGGTTAGGTTTACTATGACATAAAGACATCTTTCTAGATATATGACCCATTTTTTAAGTGGGTTTTGAGTTTGCAAATTGCTAACTTTGTTGACACACAGAACGCAAAGCAGTATTTCAACTGTTGATACTATAAAAGAAAATAACCCACATAATAAAAAAAAAATACTAATCCATCATTCCCGTCCTTGTAATACAGTGGACTCCTGGTTAACTGAAAGAAATCTGTATATGCTGCTGCAGGCGGACAGAAGGCAAGTTTCTATTGTGTCATGAAGCAGCTCTGTCTCTTCACTGATCAATAATAAAAAAATAAAATA
>Ga0181612_133669_pt1 | contig 10494 bp, 5 predicted proteins | sample HoacroProtozoa21_FD_119630 | JGI IMG/M metagenome (GOLD analysis project Ga0181612, IMG submission 119630) | Hoatzin crop microbial communities from Cojedes, Venezuel. Combined Assembly of Gp0051906, Gp0051904, Gp0051908
AGATCTCTTAGGTCCCGCAAGTGAGGAGTCCGAAGAGGTCGTACCTGGGGGGAGGGGCGGACAGGACAGGTGACTCGATATTGACCAGCGAGGTATTCCATGCCATGCACGTCATACTCAGCTTAGAGCTGGAGAATAGCGATGGTCTCGCTCTCTTCATCCATGGCTGGCTGCTGAAGAGGACCCTGCTTGTTGTCCTGCCAGTGAGCCTGATCCAGATCCCGATCTCTGTATCCCTGAGTCCAGTTCCTGTTTGCTGCCGATGCCAGTCCGGGACTGCCTGGTACTGCCCAGCAGCTGTTGGCGGGATGCCAGCCCCAAGAGCACCCAACTCTGGGAAACTCAATATTGATTTTGTATATTTTACATTATATCTCTTATTATTAATACTATTAGTATTATTAGTGTTATTAGTAAAACTTCTTATATTCCATTTGTAAGTCTCTCTCCCTTTTCCTTCTTTTTCTCTTCCTCTGGTGGGAGGGTGGGGGTTAACAGAGAACATCTGCCACTCAGTTTATTGACACCTTGCTTTAACCTGTGACAGAGAGAAGTAGAAGGAATTTTTTAATGCTCAGAGAAAGTAAAGCCAAATGTTCAGATTGTTTTTTAGTGTAACTTAATGGGTAATTCAATGAATTCAAGCAAAATAGCAAAGTATTTCATAGCTGCAGAGGAAGCTGAAAAGAAGTCATTATATCACAAATCAGAGTATTTCATATTTTATACAAAATACTTCCTAAAAGGACTACAGTTCTTTCCAGGTTATATACTGAGGAATAACAGGAGAAAATAAAGTTTTCCCCTTAGTTTTCCTGACTGCCAAGTTGATACCTTTAAGTATATTAGCTGCCAAAAATAAAAGCTTGACTGAATCTGCAACCAGACCTTGATAATATCAGACTTGCACAGGAGTTCATACTTATGCGATGTTTCATGTACAAATCAACAGCAATAACTAATCATCACTATTGTCCGGGACGCAGACTAAAAAGGTTTTCTGGGTTTGCCCATCATACATAATCAGCTCTGAAATACCATTTAAGTATTTAACAGCATATTTTCTTAATGACAAAAAGTGGCCCTGTAACAAAAAAGAACAATTCTGGGCTGAAATAGAAGAAGATTTTCAAGCACACTGTAAGCACTGACACGAGATGTTAAAGTATTGAGAAAAATGTTACAGCTCCTTACACACAGAGATTTTCAATTATTGTAATGCCACAATAAGGACTAAACTGAGTCCAGAGAAAGCTGGAAGAAAAAAATTCTCTACAGTTTTTCTGCATTGGCCATGAATCTAGAACAAAAATGCTTCTCTCTTCACTTGAACTTTGAGGAATCACACATGATGATTTAGGACTCAGATTGTGGCTGTCTCTTGAAGTGCCTCTCTGGATTGCTCTTTAAAAAAAAAAAAATTTTCTTAACAACCCATGTTTTTTTAAAAGCAAGCAGTGTTTTCCTTTCACTGCAATTCTTTGTGTTTTCTTGGTCATGTTCCAAACCCTGATAGGCCACTGCTTTTTTTGATATGCCAGCTGGATTCAAGTTATTAAGTTTTAGACTTGGCAATTCTTTTTCCACTGTGAATAAAAACTTTAAAAAGTAAGTAAGTTTTTTTGATGATCATTCACACTTTCCGTACACATGTTAATAAAGGTAAAATCTGACTAAAAAGTTATTATTTCCACTAGGAATAAATTTATGAGCTTAAAGTCAATTCAAAAATTTAACTGCAGAGTACTGAGTAAAAAATCTATAATGTGGCTAGTTTGCTCGTATTGATTTGGTCTTGTGATATAATCTCACTCACTCAATTACACCTCTACTTTATGTGGTTTATGGTAATGTCTACTTTCTACTGCTTTCTGCATCTATGACTCTCATTCCACTCCCCAAATTCCCACTGGTTTCAAAGGTTAAAATAGGCTTTTAATGTTGAGTTGAGACTATTATTTATGTCTTTCTGGGGGAGAGTTTACTCCTGCTGTGTCAATCCATAAGCAAGACGTAAAGTATGCCTGCTTTAAAAAAAGTTGCTGAAGACACAGAAAGGGGAGCTTACAGCTGGAAATCAAAGCAGGCCTGAAAATGTGTGGGAATCCTGTTGTAGGACACGCTTACTTGTGTGGCTTAGGTATGTGGGACTGTACTCCAGCTGTACTTCTGTGAAACATACCCATGAGTTTAAGTATCTGGAATGATAAGGCTTCGTAAAATGGGAGCCCAAATAGCTAACACAAGCACACTACTCAGAATCCATCAGAAGAAGTCTAGGATTATACAATTTGTAGTTCTCATAGAAAAACAGAACAAAAAAAAATATTTCATAGCACATTATAATCTTTCTGTCAGCCTATGTCCTATTAATATTCTGCAGAGTTTAAACATCTCTCTTACTCTCTCGCAGGTTTCATAGGTCCTGTCTGTACTAATAAATAAAACAAGGTCAGGTCTGAGATGCTACTAACATTATGGTCTGTTATTGTATCATGGTTGTAGTCTGTTATGACTACATACTTATTTATTGGTGTGGTCTTCATACAGCTCTGGCCAATGTCATTCCGCCATATGCTGCGGTGACATTCCGCCATGTGCTGCCCAAACAGATCTTGCCTCAAATAGCACATGAGAAGAACCCTGCAGCACAAGCAGTTTTGATGTTACCACTTCTTTTGGGGGACAAGAGGGTACAGGCACGTGAATGTGAGCTAGTCTATATCATTTTGATCTCCAAGCCAGTGAACAGTTCTTGACATCCTGTATTTACCACTATACTCTTAGCCCCAGGAAGAAACAAATGGTCTCCATCTTTACAGAGAGATCTATTGGCTCCTCAAATGCTAGTAAAGTCTTCCTTTCAAGAATATAATTGCTTAGTGAAAATATAACCATCTGTGGTTTCATGGATTCTTTGCAGCAGCATAAGAATTTCCAACTTCAGTGCCATGTCCTACTACTTTAAATACAACTATTGGTAGCTACATGTTACAGATCCACAAATTGAAAATAAAATATGATCATAGTTACAACAATGCTATCACTTAAAGATAATTTGAGGAAAAATGAGTATTTCTGAGGGTTTTTATAAAGCTGTGGAACTTGGAATAGATACATGGATCAGGCTGCACTTCTCTAACATGTAAAGTGAAAGTATTATTGTAGAAGAAGGAGGAGTACTGGATGAAAAGGATGTTTAAAGAAATACAAATGTGAAAATTCATTTAGATTTTGAGTTGAGCGATGACACTGGTGTCAAAAAGGAATGATCTGTATTTGTATTAATGACGCTTTAAAATTTTATACAATAATCTAATTTATTCCATTGTGATAAATTCCTGTTTGCCAAGTAAGAAAGGAACACTGTGCCAAAAAGCAGACTGATTTCTCATTTATAGTGAAGATGATATGAATAATTACCAGATTTTACTAGAAAAGGGGAATTCTATTTCATTAAATATTGTAGGTTTAGAAAACAAGTTCTTTTCCGTAGAGTGGGGAGAACAGAAGATGTCCCGAGAAAAGCCCGTACTGAGAATATAGCTCATGGCCTGGTGCTTATGGCTGTCATCTACTTTGTAGATGGCTCAGGTCCAGCCCCTATTAGGTAAGTAACATGCAGAATATTGCAATGAATAAGCATGTGTTGAACAACTCCCAGAGAGTACCAACTGTTTTAGCTGTTGTTCCCATGTAGAGATCAAATCTCCTGCTGTTGTCTAAGCAGCAAAATGTTAATTTGCCATTAGGCAATATAGAGTTGATGGTACTTTACACCCATGCAATGCAGACACAGAAGATAAAATCATTAAGACAACTCTTTCCTGTAATGAGTCCCATACTGTTTTTGGAGGGACAGAATTCAGCTCTCTGGTGTTTCTAGTCACTTAAAATCATATTTGAATAATATGCATTTGAATGCTACGACAACTTATGTCAATAGAGAGACTAAATGTTCTGTAGTTAGTTAAGTCTGAATCTGTGGGTTATTTCAAAGCATAGAAACACTTTAATATACAGGTCATCAACCTTCTCCTCATTAACAACTGATAAACGCCTCTGCAATCTCATGAAGTCCATTCTCCCATTGTGAAAGGCAGCAAGCCTCTTCAGTCTCTATGAAATGGAAGGATTTCGCCAGAGTTCACCCCTCAGCCAAGGCACAGCAACATCTTTGCTAGCACTGCTTGACTCGATGTCAACAACTGCAGGCTGAGCATCTGGTAATGGCAGAGCCAATTGTTTGCTGGGTCTGATGATTAATGATTAATGCTCATCTGAGATTCAGGGGTATTTCAAACATCTCAGAAAACTATTTCATGCATTCTACAAACTCCGGCAAACATTTTACTTATATCCCAAAGGGTGCAGAATTTCAGAGACTGTAGTCACAGGCCCTTCTTCGTTAACAGGTCTATAATACCATACTTTCCCCTCACTTGGATGTAATTTACTGTTATCTTTATTTCTACAAGTTTAGATACAATATTTCTTAAATACCTTGGAGAACAGGCATCTTGGAACAGCGTGATTGATGCTTTCGTTACATTATTGTAGTGAGAACACGCTGTTATGACATGAAGCTCTGTTGATGGATAACTGCAGCCATTCAGCCACTTTCTATCATTCGTAATGCAGCAGGCTAAGCTCACATATTACACCCCAGGAAGTCTTGCAGTCCACATTTCCATTCCTGTTCTAACATCATGCAACATGTAGTACTTGTATTTCAATTTAAATAATTTTTAAATTTATTGAGATCTTTGCATCACTCACCTTGTAACATACCATAACTTCACAAGAAAGGGTAGGAACTTTGTTCTGGTTGTGGAGATATATCTTTCATGGTCAATGTATGGTCATACGGAATGACGCTGCTATTGCTGCATGGCCTATATAGTGTCTTTCTCCCACATCCAGTGTGTTTTTATGTCCTCTTAGGATTTGTTTAGTAAAATAAAAGAAGACAAGCTGTTCCAGTCAAATGTTAGGTTCTTCACCTCCATACCCATCTTAGTAGCCCTTGACTATAATTGTTCCAATTTGATTTCTATTTTTCTGAGCAACAGCGACCAGAATTATATGTAGCTTTCCAGATATGGTGCCCTCCAGTGCCTCTCATTATTACTTTCTCTAATAGCAAAGTGCTTCTGAAACCTGCTGGTGACATCTTTGCCCTTTGCATTTTAGACTGTGTATATCACAACATTTAGGAGATACTTGATTAGTTTCTAATTAAACAAATATGGATTTTGTAATGCTAAGGTTCTTTGCATTTGTATTACTTAATGTCATTGGGATGTTCAGTTGTATTTTATATCTACATGATATGCCAGTTCTGTTTTGTTCAGACAATACTGTCTTCGTTTTGTCAGCACTTCCATGAGCATAGTCTAAGTTTCGTGCCAAAACCATTAACGAGCCTATAAAACAAGACAGATCACAAGACCAGTACTAGAGGAAATATATTAATAAGTGCTTTTCAATCTCATTTGACAATATCATAAACCAGTAAAGATTAACAAATAAAAAAACTTTTCAAAAACATACATTTCACTGAAAACATTTCTCAAGATAGTACTTATGCACCTGGTAAATTTAGAAACTTCTGACTATTAGAATTAGTTTAAATTCATCTTTCGGCCACTTTTGTTGATTCATATATCAGTAAGATTATTTTTTTCAGTAAAAATCGTTATCAGCAAAGATGATTTTGATGGGATTTAGAGGGTGAATTTGTAAAAAAAAAAAAATCAATCCAATCATACTTTTTCTTTCGTTATCCTGGTCAGATCTGAGAAAATACATCCAGTCTATATTGTCACTCCCTATAATGTCACTTCTGAAAGTGGAAAATGTACTCAAAAACCCAAAAATAAAAACAAAAATAAACAAACCAAAATGAAAAAAAAGGGGAGAGTGATACATTTTAAAACAAATCCTGAAAAAAACCAGACCATCTACCCATGTTAGCTAATATTTTCAAATGTTGAATAGCAAAAGCATGAGAAATTCTATTTTTAATAGAACTTGAATTATATCTCTTGGAAAGGATTATATTTCTTGTTAGACTTTTGGTAAACAATTTTGTACAGTATGGAATTGTGGAAATGTGTCCATATGATCCAGTTTCTCTAAAGTTCATGTATTCTGTCACACGACATTTGAAAACTGTTGGAAGAAGATTTAATCTATGGAGTCCCAACATACTGTGCAATCTAAGGATGAAAAGACTATTATGCTTCTGCTTTGATCATTTTACAGGCAATTTTCTTAGGGTATCTGCTTAAGTTACTGTAGAAGTATTTATGATTCTTCTATAGCTCTTATATTTAAATACTGTATTTTATTTATTGCAAACCTTGATCATAAAGAATAATATACTTTGGGCAAGGTTTGTATTCTTCCTTTTGTACACTTCTGTAGTTACCCTGCATTAGCCATTTTTAGTTTCCTACCTCTTTCTCTTATGTCTTCATCACTGGGTCATGTTCTCTAATTTTTCTCCACTTTGGTCACTTTTTTCCAAATCCTTGTGACTTGAGGAAGAAAAGTAGGACACTTGAATATTTTTCTTGAATGATAAGCACCGAAGAAGATACATTAACATGCACTTTGAGTTTATTTAGAATAGAGAATATGGAATTTATAGCATAAGAAAGCACAAAAGCTTTTATCATGCACATATATACAGCCTCCAAATTGATCAGCAGCATTAGTTTGATATGAATGGGGTTTGGCCAGGAGGCAGGAAGCTCTTGGCTCCTCTTTTTTTCCAGCAGCTTAAATCTTCTGCTGTCTAGGAGTTTGAACTTTTCTGGAAGTTTGAATTTTTTGGGGAATTTCATAATTTTGGAGTTCCGTGATCACTGCTCGGGGTCTGGCTGTGAACTGGTTCTCAGGCAGTGAGAAAAAATGTGTTATATATAGTTTGTTTTGCATATTCATTATTAACATTTTTATTATGATTGCTATTAGTATTATTAGTAGAATTTGTATTTTTCCTTTGTTGTCATATTAAACTGTCTTTATCTCAACCCATAAGTTTCCGCTTTTGTAATTTTCTCCTCCTCTTCCCACTGGGGGGGAAGGGGAGGGGTGGGTGAGTGAATGGCTGTCTAGTGCTTAGTTGCCAGCTGCCAGGTTAAACTACAACAGCATACAACAACACTTGTTTTTCAAATTCAGTATAAATATATTATAAAAATATTTTTCACTGAAAAGGTTGAGTCAGTAATAGCAACAAATCTAAATGTTTAGGACAGAGAATATGAAATTTCTAGCTTAAGAAAGCAATACAAACAGGGAACTACACTCTATGATATTGCCATTCAGCAAAAATTATCTGTCATGTAATTTTCTCCTGGGCATAAAGCTTTAGTTTTTTGTTATACTTCTTCTAGCTTGAATAAGAAGTGCATTAACTAACAATTAGTGGAGCATTTTCATGCTAAAATGCCAAGATTTTCTGGTTTATTTTAGCTAAAAGCACGTAAGATTTCATAATGTGCATATCATATACAGCCTCCAAATCAATCAGCAGCATTAGTTTGCTATGCTTAAACAATAGCTTAGATGGTTAGTGCACCAAGGCTTAATTGGAAACTAACCTTAAAAGGAATCTTTCATTTTAAAATATTATAGGGCCAGTTTACTTTTGGGCAAATCAATGAATATATCCACTCAAGAGTGCTTTAGCAATTTGTGCTGTAAAAATAAAAATATTTATCAAGAAATCTGTTTTTAAAATTTGTTTTTCTAAAAATAAAAATATTGAAACAGTTAGAATAGAAAGTATGGATGCTGTTGACTTTAAACACAAAAGAAGCCCTTTCTGCATGACTCAGATTAGTTTACAAATAAATACCTAACAATACAATACAGATGCAGAAAAACTTCAGGATTCTAGAAAAAAACACACGGAAAACTGAATCTGACTTCCCTATCCCTTATGTGGACATCAAGGCAAACTGCAATTCTAAGTTTTGAAGGATTAAACTTCATCTTACTGAGACAGTTTGGAGGACTGAAGCATGAAGTTCATGCTTCCATATATACAAACAAGGTGAACAAATGAAAGAATGGAAATAAAATTTATAACCAGAATATATCCTCATTATGACTTTTATGCTATTATCTTTGCATTTTTTTTTCCCCTGAGGAGTCCAGGGTGATTTTCGATTAAAAAGGACTGTGAAAATGGAGTCTCCTTAGTAACATGTTTTCAGCTTTATGGGCAGCATTTTCAGACTAAGATAAAGAACTACAGAGCAGTCACATTTATAGATTTTGGTTATATTTTTCAACCACATTAATTTTTAAATTAATTTAAAATATGCGAGACTTCCAATAGCCAGAAGGTTCCCTTTTCCCGTGAATCCATTAAAAGACTTTTGTCCAACATATAGTTAAAAAAATTTTTTTTTGTTTTCTCTCTGATGTAGGTTGGAATGAAGATTGATGAAATATGTGAGAACTTTAGTGGTTTGAATTAATAAAAATGGAACATTTAATCCATTATCATCGAGGAACATGGTGATTTTCATCTTTTAGCTCCCAGCTGCCTCGAACCTGCCAAGTTATAGGTCTAGTCTTCACTCACATTGAAGAGAGTCCTGTTTATGTTCCAAAAACACTCCTGCTTTTTTTTTTTTTTGCTTTTAAACTAAAATATGCAAAAAAGTGTATCTGTGACAAACACAAATCAAGAAAAGCAGCAATAGCAGATTTACAGAGCTAACAAAAAATAAAGCATTGTTATTAACCTTCCTATGCTTCCAGCTTAACCTGTGCTTCTTTTTTTTAAAATTAATATAGAGGTGTATTCTGAACATGGTGAACAAACTACCGAATTTTGAACCTAGAAATTTAGAGTAAGTTTAATGATTTCCTGTTTTCCCTTAATACATCCATAACATTAAGCCTCTTTGATATTCAGTATTTTCTAAGTTACTGGCTGCTGGTTATATATTACGTGATACAAGGTTTGAATAAAGAGGGAAACCAAAGCTGACATTGTGAACCACAATGCAGCAAAACCACTGACATTCTGCCTTTTGATGGAAGAATGTGCAAGTGATATTGAATATTTCTAAAAACCAAGAACTACATATTACTTGCTGAAGACAGCAAATTACAACTTAGGCTTCTTTGGGCTGGACAAAGTACACCTTCTTGTAGAACTGATAAAAATACTGCAAGCATCTTTGTACCTTAAGAATATTTTGGAATAAACTCTCTAAAATTAGATTAAAAATAAAATTTACATTAAAAATCAAAGAAAAATGAAAATCTAGAGATAAAAAAAAAGTAAACAGAACTGTGTAACATTATTACCTCCGCGGTTACATAGAGCAGGTCTCGAATATTATAAATTGATATACCTGAGCTGCCTTGTACAGATAGAAAAGGGTGCCAAGGCTTGATTCATCAGAAGTAAACCAAGATATTTAAAACATATACCAGTACACGATACATAGTTGAGCATAAAGGAGATAGTATGAGACAATGTACACTAAAAATACAATTTTGTTACACATGGCAATACTTTTTAACTTTACTATGCAGGAAAACAATTCTTTGCAGAATTTAAAAATTTATTAAAATCAATATATTAAAATTTGCTTGCACAGACTACAAAGTTGGTGGTTTTTTTTTAGTAAGGAAGGAAAAAGCATGAGTAGAATAGCTTTGTATTGAGACCCAAACAGCTCAAAAAGCTCAAGTTCTCTATTTACACTGTAATAAACTGAGAAAAATATCAAATGCAGAAAGTAAGGAGGAGGAGCAAGAGGAACAGCGCTCACAATTACAGTGCTTAGCACAGGGGAAAAAAAAATGGAAAAAAAGCTTCAACTTTTTTTGTTGATGTTGTTTTGTTTTGGCTGTGTTTGATAACAGGGTGCTGTGTAACTTAAACATTGGAATGCTTATATGGTGATTTTGGATACATTTCCTTAACTATCCCGAAGCCCATGCTGCTCCATGCAGCATTAAAAAAGGATCGCAATAATTGATTTGTCAGTATGGCAGCGAAACTGGCAAAAAAGTACTTCAAAGCAAAAAAAAAAAACAATGAAAAAAGTAACTTTTCTTTAAAAGAAATAAAAAATGAATCAAATCAAGTCATATTGTTATTTAACATATTTTTTGTTCATCCTAATGCTCAGCAGTTTAAGACACTTAAAAAAAAAGAAAAACAAACAAAAGGTAGGTTCATAAATCTCAGGAGTTAAAGTGGTGTAATCGATGGCCTTGCTGTACTTGTCAAATGCAAGACAAAAGACGGACTGAGGTGTCAAGAGCCAAGAGCTAACAAAGAAAGTAATTAACTGGTGCTTATCTTATCAGACAAAAGTAAGGGGGGATAGCCCATCACTGTAAATCCAGTGATCTGTGGGGCTCCTCGGAGGCTGCGAAGTCAGAGATTTCTTCAGAGATTGCTTTGGATAAAGCACAGATGGCCCCCGGATGCACATACCAAGATGCCCG
>Ga0181612_134496_pt1 | contig 10494 bp, 5 predicted proteins | sample HoacroProtozoa21_FD_119630 | JGI IMG/M metagenome (GOLD analysis project Ga0181612, IMG submission 119630) | Hoatzin crop microbial communities from Cojedes, Venezuel. Combined Assembly of Gp0051906, Gp0051904, Gp0051908
AGGGGGTCCCTGCTCCGTGTCTGTCTCTGCCTAGCGCTAGTGCCAGCCAGGCAGGTCGTGTTTTGGGGGGAAGGCTCACGGTGTTCAGCCTGTGGCCTTTGGGGTCTGCTTATGTTCTGCCTCGAGGGAGGTACCATGGTTTGCAAGTTAGGCTCCAGTTCACTGTGGTCTGGCCCCCAGGCGTCCAAGCAGACCTACATGTCTTGCCCTCGTGTGGGTTAGCTGAGCTTGGCTTTCTTTCCTTGCAGATCTTTGTTGGAATGACAAACTTTGAGCCAGTGGTACAGGAGTTCGAGTTTTCAGCAGCAATGTGAGCAAATAATTCTTAACGTTTATACAGTGCTTTGAACAAATTTTACTTGCGCTCAGTGCTTGTGTTGTTGTTATCCTATTTATACGGAAATGAAAGCGGTGATTTCTTTCACTAAAGATGATTAGATTGTGTTCCAGCTAACTAACAGGAATCAAAATTTAGTGAATATTGAATGTTTTCCAGTCAATGAGCATGTTTAGTTATAGTAGCTGTAGTAAACATTTCTCTGATGAGAGATGAAGACATCTCTTTGCCTTCTTTCCCTAGGAATGTTAATGAAGCCAAGTACATTCCCGAGCTGGCCTATCATGGGCTGCGATTACTGTGTTCCCCTCTGCACGGTGCAGAAGATAAGGTAAAAGTTGGAAAAAATCTTGTTTCTTTCCTTCTTTGCACAGCATTTTTGCTTGCGCTTTTTTTGCTTTTTACATTACCTTTCTGTTTTTATGTGTGTGCCATGTTTGCTGGGTCACAGGCAAGACGCTTTCTTCCGCCCCAGTCGTTATTTACTTTGACTTGTACGATGATGCATTTCGTGATCGTTGAATTCTGCGCTCGAGTGACTCCTGTGGCAAGTGAATCACAGACAGAGGATAGCTGCAGTGGCATTAGATCTCTAGAGCTCGAAAAAGAATTCCAGCTTACTGCCTTTGCCTGGAATTGTCTTGTTCCCTGCTAGGTGGTGCTCCAGCACTGCTTGGTAGCGTGCTGTGGCACGGGGTTGCAGCAGTGAAGCATGATGGGGAAGCGTTATGCGCAGATGGTGGTAAGCAGGGCTGATTCTCATTCAGAGAATGTTCTGTCATCATGGAACATCCAGTTCTACCAGAAACGTGTCTGCAGCTTCACATTTTTATTCTGTTATGTTGTCAAGCACACTGTGTCATCTGCCACTTATCGGTGTGCTGCTCCTGTGGATGGGGCTTTTGAACTTTGGGTGTGACCGTGCTGCTGTGTTTGCGAGTCTCTGCAAACCCGTCTGAGCCAGTCCTGAGCTAGCTAGCCAGGGTATTAGCGGCTGTCTAGTCAGGAAAGCCTGGAGCTTCGTGCGCACTAGCCTGACAGATACCTGCATGTCTGCCCGGCTTTAGCAGCCTTAGACCTGTGTGTTTCAGCCTCCTTGGTTTCTCGGTACAGCACAAGATTTTCAGAATTGCTGACGTTTGTGGTATCGGGAAGATGCAGTAGCTCCCCTTCTCAGACCTCCCTCATCTTCCTGACCCTCTCCTGTTTGACTGCTTGGTGGCTGTCAGGATAACGAGGCGTGCTGTGGTCCCGAAAGGGTGGTGGGAAGGAAGCTCCAAAAGTTGAAGTGCACATGGGGGCAAAACCATGCATTTAGTTTAAGATGTCTTAAGGGCAAAACCCAATGAATTTCCCCAAATTCCAAACGTTTCGGGTGAATTGGAGTCCACCGCTTTGAAGGGGATCTGGTGATGCTGTCAGGAAGCCCTTCTGAAGGCCTTACTGGACTTGTATGAGAATGTCACAGCTAGGAAAGGTGTTGTGTGCATTAATGAGTGGGTCCTCTTCGAATTACTCTGCTATGACTCATATATTGACGGGTGCTATTATTTGGATCTAAGTTTGTTTGGGTCAGAATTATTCCATGAACCTGGTCAGAATGCTTATCCAAGGGCAAGGGCTCCTGTTGCTACTGAAACGAACCTGAAAATAACCTTTTCTTTCCAGACCCTTCGTTGTGTCTTCCAGCGAATCCTCAATGTCATTCTTATGGTGGAAAGCGGTGCGGGTTCCAGACGCATGGTCCTCGCCATCACGTCGGCTGTGATCAGTGCCAGGAATCAGGCTATAAAATTCATCAGGTGAAGTACAGAGCTCTGGCACTACCCGTCCCGGGTATGTCTGCTCTTTCTTCTGGCATGCTTTCGCTTTACTTTGGGTGATAAAGGGCTGAGAGAAATTGGCACTGGCTTTGAAGTTGTTTGTGCAAATGAGGTTTAATTGAAATGTCTGTAATGGGAATTCACTGAACTTGCTGGCAGAGGGGAAAGGAGGTGCTGTTTGGCAGAGAACTGGCAGTGAGTGGAAGGGACCTACCTTCTGTATTTTGCCTTGTGTTAGTTTTTCAGGTTTTTTAGTTTACTACAGAATACTGTAAAGAAGATAAGATGAACGTGGAGCTCAGTTCTCCTTAGTTCTTTGCTTTCCCTGCTTAAGTATGTGTTTTGCCTGTGTCTCTTCCCCGAGTGTGGTGATCCGTGTGGTTAGAACGTGTGGTTTGTGCAAAGATCCGCAGACAACATGTACTAAGCAGTTTGAAAATGAAGAAGCTTTTCATGTTTCCTTCTACTTGTAGAAAGGTGTTGCAAGAAATGTTTTGTGCCTGCAAAGCCGGGTTAATGTAGAAAGTAAGTAGGCCTGCTCTCTGACAGTATCCTGTTGCACTAGCACTCGTGACTCCAGAACGCGCGCTTTTCTTGACTTCTGAAATGCATTCCAAAAGGGATGTCCTTGACTTGATTTTTTGCTCTGGTATAAACCCAGCCTTACTGAAGTCTGCTTGTTTTTGTTCTGTGCAGTTCTATAGTAGATGAGCTGAAAGAAGTTGTTTTTCCTGTTCTTCGAATATTACTGCAACATATCTGTACCAAGGTATGCTAAGCTTTGTTGCATCTTGAGCTGAAGAACCTATGTGTGGATACATTGCAGGGTCTGTAAGGGTTAGGAAACCTGCGTTCACAATGTTTTGTAAGGAATTGAAAGACTTTCATCACTTGCAAATTTCTTGACAGCCTGATTGTGTTTTGTTCTGATTGTTATGAGAGTTTTCAGACATCTTAAAAATAGTGTCACACTCTAGGAGTATAGCGAGGGTGGACACTTCTCCCCTCATTCACAATTGTTTGTACCCTTCTTTTGACTTTTCCGAAATTTGTAGTTGCTTTTGCCACTGTTTTGATAGAGGAAAATGAGGATTATGGGAGCTCTTTGCCTAGCTAACTGTCTGAAGACTGCCGTGTAGAAATACCGCCTCTGGATTTAATCTAAGGTCCCCCTTTGCCTGGGAGAGTTTGCCATGTGACTGCACGTGAGTGCTTAAGTAGTGACCAAGGAAGCCACGATTGTTCTCCCGGTCCTTGCTGAATGTGACTGTGTTGCCTCATTGAATAGAGAAAGTCCATATCTTTTTACTTAAAGCCCTGAAATGCCGTGCTTGCTTCTAGAGCAGAGCATCGAAATATCATACCATGCAATTGCCCTTGTTTTTTAGGTCCCAGATAAGGCTGAGTATCGCACATATGCTGCGCAGGCCTTGGTGAATTTGCTGAATAAACTCCCTTGTATAGAGTTTGCCGACTTCATCGCTTGGCTTTATAAATACTCACGCAGCACAAAAGTAAGTACCTCTCCTCGATGCTCCAGGGTTCAGATACGGCAGTATTTTGAAAATGAAGGGTTCAGTATCGGTACTGAATAGCGTTGTTGTTACTGCTGGCACCTAAAAGCCAGTAAACTGAGCAGGCAATGCAAGTGTCTTCGCCTACGTAACAGAGCACCTTGTGTGCTTTTTCCTCCAAACAGGTTGCCTACAGAGTGTTTGCTCTTGATGTAGCGTTAGCTTTGCTGGATGTGCCGGAGAGGAACTTGGACAACTCCTTGTCCCTGGATCACCAGATGTTTCTAAAGCACAAGTTTTTAGTACAGGTCATGGTGTTTGGACGATGTTCAGACAAAGCACCCGTGGTCCGTAGCAAAGCTTTAAGCAGCTTTGCCTACTGTCTTGAAATGAAAGCTGCTGCTACCTTGGAGAGTATACAGGACTTACTACAGAGCTGTAAGTAGTATGGATGAGTTAGATGGTGACAATATCTCTTGAACTTTCTGGGGAGTAATTGCTGGGACATAGGAGAACTAATTGTCAGGAACTTAAAAATCTGCACATGGTGTCCTTGTGTGCTGTGTCATAATGAGAAGCAATAGATGAGTCTTGTTACTCGTGACACCTTATATTTGGAAGGGATTTATTCTCGTATATCAGTTCTAAATAGATCCCTCCATGAGATACCTTAGAAGGATATTTACAGACATCAGAAATTTCTCATTGAAAAAAAAAAGTTCCTTCTTGCCTTTTGCTTCTGCTAAGTTGTTCGGTTCACGACTGGCATTCTGAACTCCCTCAGGGGAAGTAAAGGCCAGATGGCACAATTCAGCAGTATGCACATAGCATTCTATGGTTAGATTACTTGCCTAAAAAAATTTGGAATGACAGAATATCTGGAGTTAAAATACTTCATCTAATTTCTTTTTTTATTTCTTTTTTTTGTCAGCCTCTGACTATACAGTATTGGAAGCAAACGCAAACACTGCGAGTTTGATAGTCAGTGCAGAAGGTATGGAGTCATTCTCTTATAGTAAGTCTCAGGCTTTTCTTGGCATGCCGTTTTCTGAAAATATGCTTATCTCTGAAACCTCGGGCATGCATGAGGCGCTCTGTTTAACAGTGAACTGTCTTGCTGGGTGAACATATGACTTTTTTTTCTTAAACGTATAACTTTTCTTTCAGCTGGGTCCAGCCACCCACTGAAGACCTTACCGACTTTCAAAACTATTGAGTTGACAGACAGCAGCAATACTGCTGTGCTTGATGGTACGTCAAAATTGCACTAGCCTTTTTGGGTAACTTTTCAAATCCTTAATTGAAATTAGACTTTCTGAACTGTATTTGTTGATCATTTGTCGTCCATTTATCAAAGAAATTGGAGAGAGCTTTCTGTAGACCTGTTAAAAAACACTTATGGGTGATGAAGGGGGTGGAAGTGCCAGCCGTAAAGAAATACTACTTCCACCCAAGTCTGAAAAATGTGTTTAATCCTGAAATACGGATGTTTGTTTGTACTGATGCAGTGGCAGCACTTGTTGAAAAGCAGGTAATTTATTCTTTCCAGAAAGGATGGTAGTTGATGTGGGATCTAGTACTTGTAGCTCCATAAATTTAAGGGTAATTAAATCTCGTGCTCCAGTGCACAAAGAACTAATATATTTTTCCTACATGAAACACAGCACCTTTGACTAGCACTGTTATGTAGGGAAGAATTCGCTTCTCTGCAGCACCAGGTGTTGGCTGGAGTTGAAAGCAATGTGTGAGGTTAAATGGACTGATGCAGAATAGCAAGCAGCTAGTTCTAATTTGTTGATAGCATGAAATGAGCATGTAAGTTGGCTTTTGTGGCCACGATGTTCCTCTTTGAATCTGTTCCTTTCTTTTCCTCTTCCGTGTAAAAGCTTTTCTTCCTAACCTCTAGGCCTCTGCCAGTATCTTTGCTCTCAGTTCTTGCTCTTCACCTCTCTTGAACTGCTGACAATTTAATACGCTGCTTAGTTCACCTCCTGCATTTGTGTCTTTGTTACATGTCTCATGCTGCTCTTCACATGGGATCTCTCTCCCTATCTCCGTGAGCCAGGCTCCAATCTTCTCCATTGAAAGCTTTCTTTTAAAACATTTTGCTGATAAATTTCATTAATCTGCTCTCTCGGATAGAAATGTCCTCCAGGCCACTTAAGGTATTGTGTATTCCCTGTTTAGTTGCAGACTCCTTGTGGCAGAGGATGCCTGGTTTAGTATCTGATACCCAGCTGAGCATACACTTGGCACTTGGCAAAACAAATTAAGAAAAGAATTGGATGAAAAAGGACTGTCTGGAGCTCAAGAGGATAGCTGAAATACAGTGCTCTCCGAGTCAGTCAAGGTGCATTAGTAAAGCTGTCTGGCACACGCTTGTGTTTGGCTTATGCCTGTGCGAATTTTGCACTTCTGTGAAGACCAAACAGCTCATATTTTAGAAGCGAAATAAATCTTAGCCGAGGATAGTCAGAACGTGCTGAATGCACAAGGGCAAAGATAAGAAGGGTAGGGATAATCTGCAGGGTGAAGTACACACTGCACAGTTACCACTGCCCAACAGTACACAAACATTATGTTCTCTTGGTACTTCTCATCATTTAGAACTCAGGGTTTTTGTTTGGTTGGTACTTTGGGTTTTTTTTTTTCTCTTTTCTGTGTTGTCGTGAGTAAAATCAATGTCAATTGGCAAACTGTGATTATTTTAGCAGATTTGATCACCTTTACAAGAGCTGGACTATTTTAATGGGAAAATCTTGCAATAAAAAGCTTCTGTGCTTTTTCTGTCAAGCTGTTCTCAGGAGGAAGATGCGATTGCAGTTAGCTACCTGTTAAGAAAGTGCAGATCAAAGTCCTTTTGCTTCCTTTGGTAAAAATTTATTTTGAGACTACATTTGATTAGTTCTCTGTGACTAATCCCATTTTCTTAATGGCAACAGAGTGGATCTCCACATGAATCTCTTGAAGTAACAGATCTCCAAATTTGGCGTGTATTTGGGAAATCTTACTTAATGCTGTAACAAATCTAACAAACAGCAATAAATAGAAACCTTAAAAGCAATGGTAAAATGCTTGAAATCAGTCTTGCCAGCTTGTCAGTAGTTCCATTTGAATGATTCAAAAGGTGAGAAATAATTGATTGTGGCTCTGTGTATTTGGTTCTGTGTCATTTAATAAGCTGTCAGCTCGAGTATGTAGTTTTCCTGAGAATGTGCAGAAATAAGTATGAATATGGCTAGGACAAGTAAAATGTGAGGCCTGACATGACATTCGGAGAGGGGAGATGTGTTCTGGTTTCCTTGTAGACTCCTGGGTTGTTCTTTGCAGCTGCCATTCTGCAGCCTTAAGGAGGTGGATCAGTTCATATAAGGAGCAATTTCTCCTCTGTAAAACACAGCAGTCCATATTTTAATACTTTGTGCTGTGTGGAGCTCTGAGGCATAACTCACAAAAGGTTGTAGGCATTTTAAGCTCTCGGCATTCAAGGCTGTTAGCCTGTTGTGGGTCTGTGTTGTATCCATTTGTCTGTGGTCTGCCCTCAACATGCTTGTCGCACAGATGGTGGGGTTACCTGCACTACAGACCTTTGTTGGAACCGTGCATGATTCATCTGGTGAGCTTTCAAACTGTGAAGGTAGCCTAACGTCTTTTCGGTAGAAAAATAAATAGGTCAGAAATATTTTTTTCTATTTGCCACCTGTATCGAATGATTTGGTATATCACTTTCTTTTGGGATATATCCTAAGATATATTTTCAAATGAAAGAACTCGGAAAAATGGTTGGTTTCATTTCCCACCCCTCCAACTTATACCTCATTCTGTATTATTCTGAGTGTTTTTTTAATTGTGCTTTGTTCCGTCCTCTCTTGCCCTCTAAAAGTCTCGGGCAACAAATTGCTGCTCAGTTGAGTTCAGAGCTGTACTTGCCTTGCTGCTGCACAGTGTTCAGTGTGTCCGCGCCGTTAAATGGTGGTGTGGATAATTTCTTTTTATCACGGTTTTGGATAGGAAAAGAAGTCATGGCCATGCTGAGACTGAGAGCTGGGGATGAGAAAACCAATGTGAGGAAATCTGCTCTCCAGGTACAGTCGTTTTTGTGTGCTTCCCTGTTCTCAGTGATTACCCAGAATGCCGTTAAAATAAATAATTGGGCCGAAGTACTGTAGCGAACTGCATGTAACTTTGCCCACCTGTAGTTTCTTGCTGTTCCTGCAGAGTGCCTGCAGGCCTTAAGAAGGTCTTGTTTCCTAGTTCCCAATAAGTAAATAATGCAAGCATCATGATGGAAAATTTTTCTAGTACTCTTGCTGGCATTCTCTTATTCCGTCATTTAGAGAGAGAGGCTCTTTTCAAATGTCAATAGGCATTTCAATTAAGCGACTTCCTCATAAACTGAAGCATATTAGCTGCTTAGTTTGTTTTGACCTTGTTAACAGAGAAATTAGGTTATATCCAGCCTCTTTGTGAGGTATGCATTGCTTTGCTTGTTGCTCATTTTTTTTAATGAAGTCATTAGCTTTTAAAGAGATACGCTTCAATGAAAATATGGTTGTTTTAAAAAACATGTATCTGCTCTTGGCTGCCTTTCTCTGTTAGTCCTCTTCGCTCCAACTCTTCCTAATCAGTTTACACACCTATTTGAGCTTCTCAAGTTAATTGTTTAGGTCTGATGGTTTTTGACTAAAAAAAAAAAATCCCCTCTTCCTTATTACCAGGTAAAAGACATTGTTCGTACAAGAGACACGTTAATTTCAAGGGGAAATTGTGGCATGGGCTCTATCCAAATGCTGTTACGAAGTCGGAATGACTGAAAAGATGCTTTCCGTTTCATTCTGCATCTCTGGTTGCACCCAGTGCTCATAAATGGTTCATGTGATGTTTCACTCGCAGTGACATGAATTAATCTCTAGATGAAGTTGGTAGGGGGTAGATTGTATTTTTGATTTGCTACCCAGCGCGCATGGGCTGTATTCCCAACAGAGTTATGCCAATGTTTGACTTCCAGGTTTTTAGGAACATCCTGAAGCACAGAGTGATCCCTTGTACTGCAGAAGATTTGTCCACTCTTCAGGATCGTTGTCGGGACCCTGCTGTTTCTGTGCGGAAGCAGGCCTTGCAGTCCATAACAGAGCTCCTTGTGGTGAGGAAAAAAAAAAATGAGTTCTTATGCAGACCTCAGATGAGTGAGCTGTGGGTTAAAAGAAGGAGGAAACAGACAAATCTGGTACACTTCAGTTGTTCGTTCAGTGAATTTCATTTCATGACTGTTTTATTTTTTTTTTTTATTACCTTTTGACTTGGAAGTCATGACTCACTCTTACACATACTTGTGATTTATGTAGGATGCTTCCAGCTGTAGGAAACATTTATTTTCCTGGCTGTAGATTTATGTGTCATGGAGAAAATGTTTATGTTGCTGGCCTTCTCAAGTTAAAAAAAATCTGAATCACTGTACTAACATGTAATGTGTAGATGATAGCACTGCAATATTTTTCCTTCTGTTCTATTTATTCACAAAGGGTTAGTAACTTAGGCTTGGAGCATAGGGTTTATATTAAGCAAAGCTCTTTTTTTTGTGAGCGTGTTAAATCATCTGCTGTACAGTTTTATTGCGATACTGTTGTAATTATTTATAGCGTTTCAAAACGAAGGATTTCAGTACTTTAGCAGAAGCACCAGGTAGCTTGATCGGAGAAATGATCAAATACCTTGTGGTGTCAAGGAGAGGCAAGTTCCCTTGTCCCATATGCTGCCACACTGCAGTGCTAGCTGAGCAGTCTGCTGGGGTTTATTAACATTTATTGTCGAAGTTAGTGGCTGAATCTGGAGGTTACTAGGCCTTTGCTGATCTTACCTGTGCATATAGGATCCTATATCGGTTTTAAAATGTTTCCAATACAACGTGTGTTTCAGTCCCACCACAGTAACGTTCTAGTGCAGAAGGCCTGGTTATATGGAGTGGTGCCTGTTGTGATGGACACTGAAAGTTCTGTCCAAGAAAAGGCGTTGGATTGTCTTGATCAGCTCTTGTTGCAACATATAAGATATTGCAATAAATTCAGGAGTGAAGACGGAAATCAGGCTTTGGCCTGGGATCTCCTTACCCTCTTGACTTCCGAAAGCCAGGAGCTGAAGTAAGTGCATTTTTCCCTTCATTCTGGGCTCTGATGGCTTTGCTGTAACAGCCCTTTGTTACGATGCATAAGATGTTTTTATTGCCTTCACTATGTTAGCATTCAGGGACAAAATCCAGTTGTTTGGTTTTTTTAACTTTTAATCCTGTTAGAATATGCAATTTTTCATTTACAGAACAAAATTGCCTGTTGACTGGAGGACTAAGATAAGAGTATGAGTTTATACTCTCCAGCGCTTTCATTCACGGTGTAGCCACAGACCATTAGGTGTCATAGTTTACATATTGGTTAAATGCACGTGCCATCTACTGTGCAAGGACCAGAAACTAAATGTGTTGGGGTTTTTTTTTTTAATCTATTTGAATTCCCTGCTTGAAACAGTCAGTATAAGGGCATATTACTGCTAGAGATACAAGCTATCATGTGAGGTGCTAGTGTTGCTCTGCTGGTTCCTGGGAGAGAGGAGCTGTGGAGCGTGGACAAGCTGGCAGCTGGTGAGCAGGGTGCAGTTTTCCTTTGTATCCGGTATTTTCATTTGCTCTTCTTGTTCCCTGTGCTCTCTCCCTGAACTCGAGCGTTCATGTGCAGGAGTGTTGCATGTCGTTCTTGATGTGTTGGTAGCAGTATGAATATTTAAGTCAAATGGAGGTGTTCTGATGACAGAAGTAAGAGAGGATATATAA
>Ga0181612_147423_pt1 | contig 10494 bp, 3 predicted proteins | sample HoacroProtozoa21_FD_119630 | JGI IMG/M metagenome (GOLD analysis project Ga0181612, IMG submission 119630) | Hoatzin crop microbial communities from Cojedes, Venezuel. Combined Assembly of Gp0051906, Gp0051904, Gp0051908
AGTAGGGTAGTGCTGTGCTTCTTGTAATACATTCACCGCAAGGAGACTGGGGAAGTGGAAGAGAAAAAGATAAATTTTTTCAACATATAGTAGAAATTGCAGCAGATTGTGCAAGTCCCTGGTAAAATGACGTGACAGTTATATGCAGTTATATGTCTCTAAGATAGGAGGGTTCTCCGCTGCTGAATTAAAAAAGTAACAGGAAAAAGGGCAAAGAAAGGCTAAAATTCGGAAGGTAGTGTACTGCTCGTGTGCATAACTGTGTTCCTCCTGGAGTCACTGGTAGTTTTACTTTTGACTTTGTGAAAAGCAAGTTCAAGTGAAAGTTGGAAGTTTCTAAAACTCCTAGTCTTAATAATGGAGTTTTGTGTAGTAGTGGCTTTATTATGAGGCGTGTTTGAATAGCTGCTATGATGCAATCCTCTCAGTTTCAAATTCATGATTTTTTAACCTTTGATGTTGAAGTCTTCAAGATGGAAGAAACAAAAATTATGACATTAAAGCAGCTTCTTTTCTGTTTTTTTGGGCTATGGCTGTGAGTAGGGAAGTCTGTTCTATTTAAAAAAAAATGAGGAACAGTGTTTGGCTCAATTACAAGTACTTCTTGGTAGTTTGCAGAAGTTTCACAACTTGATCTACCTAGTAACTACAGTTTGAAAAATAGGACAAGTAAAGCAAAGAGAAGCTTGTTGATCACAAATATTACCTAGGTATTTCATCTTAAATAACAAGTGTTGTAGCTCAGAATGGCTGTGATTCAAACAGATCTGTTACCCCACTAGACTAAAGTTTGCAGAATACTGTGTATTGAAAAAGCTTGGGGTTAGAAATAAACATTGTTTTGATCATTACGGTGTATTTTAAAACTGTTTCTTTAAGTTGTTTTAGACAGGGCATACTTCAGTTTTCTCAGGTGTTAACAACCATTCACCACTGTCCTAATGATTCAGTTTGTTTTTTTCCCATACAGATTGTTTTCCACCCCACAGTTGATACATACTCTATTTGTGTTAGCCTTAGTTTTCACTTTATAAATGTTTCCAGCGTTTGATTTCCAAGATTTTCCTTGTTTGCAGCTGTTTTATCCTGCTGTTATATGGAAGTAGATTAATCAGTTAGTTTTACTGGCACACCAACAACGAAGTCCAGTGTTAGAGACTCTGTAATGACTTCATTATGTACGATTTCGCATTTGCACTTCTGAACTCAGTTTACCAGGCAACATCAATAAACTAAAATGCTGCCCCTGTTTTCCACACTAAGATGTTTTCAGTTCGCCTTGTCCTGGCCTTGCAGTCTTTTTCTCAAGCCCCATTTTTTTAATCTTTAGATGAGATTTCACCAAGATTTAGTCCTTTCCCCACCTCCTTTGGAGCAGCCCTTCTCCCCCCCAGGTGCAAATATTCATAATGTCGCAAGTAAATGGGCAGTCTTATGGGAAGCCTCAACCAAGGGATTAATCAACTTTTAGAAGAGCTTGAGAGTCATGGTGGAGGAATATTAGCTTCTAGTGCACCTCTACTTCAATGGCGACTGTATATTGACATAAACAGGGGAGAGCTAAATAAGAAGAAAATGGTTATGCTGCCTTTCTCTTATTAATTGTTAGTGCGCTTGCATAACTATTACTGGAAGACTGCATACAGTTGGAGGAGGGTTAGGGGAGAACCACAAATATCTCTGGAATGACTGGAGTAGTTGAAAACATGCCTTATTGTGGAAAAACTCTTGGAGTTCAATCTGTTTAGTGTTAGCACGAAGGATAAATAGGGGCTTACCGAGTCCCTAAGACGCATGATACCACAACGGACAGAAATCTGGTAAGACAATTCTTCAACTGTAGCAGACAAAGGGAGAGCGAGATGTAATGTCTGAAGTTCAGTTAGGCTAGAAATAAGGTGTGCATTTTTTAACGGAGTATTTGAGAACAGTAAGAACTGCCAAATATTTGGTGTTTTTAGGGGTTTTAAATTGGCGTTATTCTTCACAAGGTGGCTATTGCTGTCCATATCCTCAATTTTAGAACCTGACCAAGAGAGAATTTCTTTTCCATAGTGATTCCCCCGAACTGGGATAACCTTAGGTTTTTCATCTCAGGTATTCTTCAAGGCAGTGTTGAGACCTATTCCTTTCCCTTCACAGTCGCACATGTATTTTGTGTTTTATTTCAGCCTGTAGAAGTTCTGCTTTTCAAAATAGCTTAGCTTTAGAATAGCTCCATCTGCTTTTTCTTCTTCTTCAGCCATGCACTTTAAATATCTGCAAACACTTTCTGCTTATTTTCATTATATGATCTGGCGGCCTGTAATGGAGATGTTCTGCTTCTGTTATCACTCACCTCTGGCAAGTGAGGAAGAGTGGATGTTAAAACATGCAGCAGGGTAACCTGTGGCTATAGAAATGAAGCCATAGGAATTTTTGCTGCTCCACATTACTACAGTGCCTTGTTTTGTTCTTTGGGAAAGGTTGGGCTTTTTTTTCTTTTCCTGCTTAAAAAAAGGCTATAAAGTTGGTGATCACAATATTTAGGCAGAATTTTTAGAGAGGTGACTAGGTTATCATCAATGTGTGCTGTTAGGCAGGGGAAGGAATGTTTAGGAGGGAAGAAAATGCCAGTCTTGAACACTATTTGCTTGTGTGGATTTAATCTCCTTTCCAGTTCTCAAGCAGGATCTCAGCTATGTGATATTTAAGAAAACAAAAAACATCTACCATGGATTCAAATTGTCATGAATAATTGATTAATAATAATCTGATTCCCAAGATTAAATACCTAAAATATGCCTGTGTTTTACAGATAGAAAGGTCATTGCTATCCATCATTTCCTAGCTTCAATTGCCTCTTTCTCCTCTGTGAAACACACTTCTGATAAGAGTGGTTCTTCAGAGAAAGGGATGCTTCATACAGCTCTGTAGGAATTAAACAATTTTGCGTGTTCTTGTGCCCACTTTTATTTACTGCTTTCTTCCTTACTGCATTTTGTTTTACTGAAATATAAACCTAGATATTTTTATCTTTTTATTTTCTATAAGTTTATGTTGTCATTTTTACTTTTCATGACTATTTCTTTAATTTTAATGACTGGAGAGTCCCTTTTCCTACTGGCCAAGTGAGTGAGTGATTTCTATAGTTTAAATTAAGCAGTGTGGGTTTAGGACATTTTTTCCTGACAAGAAGGTGGTAATCTGATATTAGAAATGTTCTTTCTGTTTTATATTAATCCAGATATCTTTTCTTGGCTAATTTGTAGTGCAGTCATGTTACAATTATTGTGATTTCAGAGGACTGTTTATTCTGTCTAAAAAATAGGGTAAAGTGCTTGAGATAACTGAAGTGGTTCTCTTCAGAGCTAGAAAGTATGACAGATGCAGTCTTCTTGCAGTGTAACTGAGTGTGTGAGTACAGAAATCATGCAGAATAGATTAATAGAAATACTCAAAATATATTACTGAGTCTGAACGGTGTATTCTTGTAGTTAAGCGATTTATGTACAATATTCCAAATATACCCAGGTGTACAAAAGTGTGAGCCTGTGAGAGAACAAAACTTTAATCAATTCAGTACTTAAATACAGGAATGCAGTGTTTGATATTTAGATCCTTCTTTAAAAAAGATAAATCTTTGTGGAATCTGGCAAGTAGGAGTAATGGAGGTGTGAAGGTCCTCCCTGAGAACTCCTCTCTGAGAAATTTTCTCATGCTCTCCCCAGCAGAGAACTAATCTGTGTTACTTCTGTTTCTCCCCTGGACCTGGCAGATCTCTTACTACTCGTGTTCCAAAACTCCTCAAAAAACTCCTCTCATGTCTATTGAGGAGCCTGATGGGTTTTTAACTTCTTCCCAGCTAGCTGTAAGATGAAAATTGGTTTTGCAAACATTATTTGAAAATACTGTACATCAGCTAGTTCCCTTAGCACAACACAAGAGGTAAAATGTGATTTATTATAATAGTTTTGTACTGGTTTTGTCTAGGAAAAATTTGCTTCATAGCTGCCTACCGGGGTTACACCACGGCAAGTTTTCATCCACTAAATACTGAAATATGACTTTGATTATATAAACTGGAAGAAAGCTAACTAAGTATGTTGTACAGCATATTGGGAGTATTCATGTCAGTCAAGATAAAGCATCTCATAAAGGTGGTAGTGAAAATTAGCTGTTTAACAGAATTATGGAGTTTAGTTGGCTTGAAGGCAGGCCAGCGTGTTGTGCATCAGAAGTACTAGGGCCTGTAAAGGACCTATGGATTTGCTCCTACTGATGGTGCACAAGTTGAAGCTGAAGAGAAGAATGAATAATAGTGCTCTTGCAGCAGGCTGAGAAATACAAATGAGAAATCAGAAGCCAGTGCTATCAGGATACCAAGAGATCAAACATTTTCCAGATGAACTATTGAGAGTTTGCAGCTGGTGCACACATACGCAACTGGAGCTCATGTTTGCTACTGTTCACCTGAGTCTTGATGATTCAGCCAGTGTTATTTGGATTTCCCTCCTCCTTTTTTTAATGGATAAAGATGATGCACTGTTTCCAGTCTCTACCTGGAAGACTTCTGCAGAAAGTTAGGCTTTTTCCTGCTGAAAGTGTATCCACCTTCTCACGATTTTGATTTCTCCTAGGAATTTCTGAGATCAGACCTCTCAGCTGAGACAATTTTTCATCCGGGGAATTTCACACCTCATTGTTGCACAACCCTAGCATTTTCATTTAATCTTCATTTCACCCTCTCCTGGGCAGAGAGGCATTTTCACAGACAGCTGTATCCTTACAGTTACAGTCTTCAGAGTTTAAGACTGGGTCTTTGGTGTTCACAGAAGTCACCTGTGGAATGCCCCGAGTGTTGCTGAAGTTATTGGTCCGTTACTTGTAAACAGCTGCTCTGGGATGCAGATGTTTTCTGTGTAGCCTCTTCCCTTCGACTCTAGGGTCTATGTTTTGAAGAAATGCAGTTAATGATGGACTGCGATAGGTGAGGAATTTCTGTAGTCTGTGATTGACTCCACGTGGAGAAATTAACTTCTTGCTGTTGTTGATCCATTTGCAGAACAGTGGTGAAACTTCAGTGAGAACTTTAAACTGCACCAGATGACCATAAGATAGATGCATGTATTCTGCATATCACTAGTAGCCAGAATTACCTGGAGCCTTTCATTTTCTGTTTTACCGTACTTCTGAGTCTCAGAACATCATCTGAATTTATGGTCTGAGGCTGGGGAAGTTTGGATGGCAGTAATCATCAGTACCAGACAAAGGTGAAATTCTTCGAGTAACGTGAAGATTACTGTGCTTGCTGTGTTTGAGCCTGAAGTAAATTGTATCTTAATTTCAGAATATTTTCCTTTGCTGTATTGGTACTGTCTCAGAATTAATGTGCTGTTATGCCTAGATGGGAAAGAGTATTTATATTCTTTTCTTGATTAGTTCCTTGTATAGGGGAAAAAGTACAATATATTTGTAGTGGTTGTTAAAGAGGAAGAGTAATAAAACTCTGACTGTGTTCTACGTGAAATATTATGCTACAAACCCAATGAGTCAGTGTGGTTTCAGTCTGCTATTTTCAGTACTAACGGTATTCAGTTAACCATTTTTAGCAAAGAAAACACCAAATTACAAAGTGCGAGAAAGTATCATCATGCAAGTTGTGCTTTTAGGAACCTGTTTGCTGGCAAAAATACCTTGAACTCCAAACCATCCCAAAAATTCTCTTTAGTTTTTTTCGTTTTAATTTTTATTTTATATTTGCTATCGTGTGTGTGGAATGCTTGGAGTAAGTTTATACAGCTGAAAAGTAGTACTCTATATTGTGTGTACGTCAAAACAATGAAATTAATTCTTCAAAATTTAGAGAGCCAAAATAGTTTTTAATCTTTTAGAATTTTGTATTTACTGATAAAAAAGTGAAAGATGAAGAGGAGCTCATGGTACAGCAGAAGGCTTAGCGAAGTAATTATGGTTAACCATTTTTCTTCTTTAAATAGGTATCCAGAGGAAAGAAAGGTCTGAATATTACTTACTTGTTCTGCATTCTGGTAATATCTGTAGGGCAAAAGTACCCACAAGTACCTTTCTCTGAAGGTATTTTTGCAAAGGACAAGAAAAACCAGGAGCCTATGAACTATTTGTGTGTCGTTGTGGTGGTTTTTTTTTGTTTTCCTTTTATAAAAATATTATTCATGATGCAAACCCGAACGATCCCTTAGAAAAACATTTGAATGTCAAACAGCTGTGGTCACTCAAGCTGTTTCTAATACTGGTTTTGTTAACTCATTATACTGGTGAGGTAGGCCTCCAGGAATATTGAGGCTTGATTTAAGAGAATGATGACTTTTTTTGCCACCTGAGCCTTAACTGTTTTTAAATGAAATGTGGTGTGGTGTTCTGGCATGTGAGAAACATGTTTTTGTATGGAGACTGCTCTTGACATTTGTGATCATGAAATGCAAGCTCATGGCATTCTAACACAAGAGCTTTCGAATTCTGAGTTTTATGTCTGGACCCATGAAAATTAGAGGCTTAAATTTGACTTTTAAACCTGCTTCTCTCAAATTCTATGCAGTATCTCAATTATCATTTTTTTACTTTTGTCTGAAGCTATAAATATTATGACACTTGTTTAGAGAAAATCGTAAGATTTTGCAATGCTAATACTAACTACAACAGAATTTCAACTAAGAGACTGTTTCCTGTTGCAGAGGTTCCTCAAGCTTAAGTGAGTTTTATTGATTTACAGCTCAGACTTAAGGTTGTATAATGTTTGCATAAAATGTTACAAAGTTTGCTTTTGAGACAAGTAGAGCAAACTGTTAGGCAAGCCTATAAAATATGTGGCCAGTGAGTCAGATTTGACCTTCAGGGCATGTTTTTGCCCCTGAGAGACAGCGTAAGCCATTTGCCCGTTCCTTGTTCGAGGAGGAGTGAGCCTGCCTTCAAGCATGTGTAGCTCTGAAATACATCTTTCTTCAAACAGAAAACCTTTTAGCCAGTTAGAAGGCATGTACCTTTTCTCGTCTTCTGTCTTTATTAGGACACATGCATATTTTAACTGCATTCTGTAAGCTGTGAGTTGAAATAAAATTCACATTTTAATAGAAAAGCAATGAAGGATTACTATGCTGACCAAAATTGGCCATAAGAGCAGTGTCAAACCAGAGTGAACATCTTTTAGGTCTGTATAATTCAGAAACACAGGAGATTAGTGAACAGTACTCTTTTTGCTTGAATTTCAAAATGAAGGAAACGTTAAGTTTTGGTGAGAAGATTTGGGTTCAGCCTGCATGGAAAGGTTTGTCTGAGTGATCAAACTGAGTTTTTCACAGCAGTGATATAAAAAAATATTGGGATGGTGAGGCAGGATACGGAGCTAACTTTGGGTGATGCACATGTAGTTTTCATGTATGTAATTTTAGTAAATTACTCCAGCTCATTTAAAAATTTCACATGTCCTAGCTCACTTGGTAACTATGACTTTATAAAGTATTTCCCTACCTCAATATATATTCTTTTTACTGTGTGCTGACTTTTTAGTGATAAGTCACATTCATATTTATAATGTAAAATCAGTATTGAGAAATGTTTTTATATGGGAATAGATCTTTCAGCAGGACTATACATGGATCACTCTATAAAGTATCTGGCAGTTCACATTCATGCATCTGAAGTAGTTATAAAGATTTACATGTTTCGTAACAGTCTTCATCACAGCCGTTCTGTAAACTGTTCTGTGCTGGATCGAGACTTGGAAACTTGAAACTAGTGTGAGTTTTATATTTACAACAAATAAGACAGTGTTTAACTTTGGGAAGATATTAAAGGGAAAAAACCAACACACAAAACCTCTTTAAAGGAGGAATTCTAATAAAAGTTATCTTTTTTTTCTCCCATCCTCCTCTCGTTCCTTTCCTGTGACTGTTACTTCATCTACTTCTGTGTACACTTGGTTTTCTGATTCCCATCTGTAGGGTAGTTTTATGCCTGAGGAATCTTTCCCCTACAATTTAGTCAATAAACTCAATCTTCATTTTAAATAAATCACTGTTTGGTTTTGACCGTTTGTGTATTACAGAGCATCCGCTGCTCTAGCTCTGTGAGAAGGGCAGCCTAGCAGAGAGAGCTCATTTGCTGCGCTATGCTCCATCCCTGAACAGCAGAGAATAAACTGGCAAAAGGTTTCTTTCGTTATCACACCTGCATCCACATCAGGGAAGCTGCAGGGATAACTGGAATTGGGCAAGAAGTTTAGGTCTCATGATCAATATTTTGTTGGATATTTGTGGAACAGGTCCTTGTGGAAAAGGAGAGTAGTTTGACAGCATAGGAAAGGTTCACGTGGAGTAATCCACTTTGCTCTCAAAACTTAAACTCAGAGTTAGAAATCCATTTCACAAGGACTATAACGGAATGGCACTTCAAAGGTTTGATCATTAAAAAAACCAAAACTTTACAAATTATGGTCATTTTGGAAGAAAGTAAAGGATATGGATAGAAGGTATGGTAGAAAGAGAAGCGATGGCTGTTGTGGTGGAGTCAAAGCTGGAAGAGTGCTGAAAGTTTATTCCTGTTCTTAATAAATTGTTCTGCATCCTCTTTCCCACATTTATTTTATAAAGTAAAAAGGGAGAGAAAAGGCTGATCCATCCCTGGTATAGTTACTACCGTTAAGCTATTTTTCTCTCTTCTGTTTGTATTATTTTCTCTAGTCCCCCCTTTCCCTCTTTTTGTTGTTTGTTTGTTTGAACAGTCCTTTTTTCCTATTTCCCCACTGCTTTCTTTATTACAGTTACTTATCTGTAAGTGATGACAGGAAGTTTGTGCTTAGAGGCTGACTGGAAATGTTTTTAAAATGTGTAAGTATAAAGGCCTGCTCACTTCAGCTTCTGTGTGTTAACATCAACGTTTAAGGTATTTTAGAAGTAGCAATAAACCTTCTTATTAGAACGAGTATTTAGACTATTGGAGAATTAACAGTCAATTAAACATTATGAAAAGATACTGTGCATTCAGGAAAAAAACCCAAAACAACTGTTAAATATTACAACACACTATGAAAATCTTAGCATCTGGAGTCATGTGATTATGTGAGATTTAAATTTTCGTAAAATAAACAAAACATTAACCTGGTCTTAGTCTGTAGCTACTGACAAGAGCTGGAAGTTAAAGACTCAAAATTGAGAATGCCAATAAAAAGAATGGATTTAAAAATAAAATATTGATGATTTTTGAGTAGTTTGGCTTGGCAGTACTGCACTGTACAGGAACAAGGAATTTTCTCTAAATTAACATAGCACTAATTAAATATAAGGTGGTAGGGAGATGTTTCCATTGCGAGTTGTTAATTCCAACAGCCTACGAAAATGATATGACACAAAATGTTACGCTGAAGGAACAGTAAAGAAAAGGGTGCTGGAATTGCCTCCCAAGTGGCAGGGCTGTGGCAGCAGTGCAAATAAAATGGCAGATGGCACGAATCTTTAGTAGAGTGGACAAGGACATATCAAAACCAGTGCGCTCCTGTTCTTTTGGCAGTTGTTTCAATGGTTTCCTAAGAGCTTGTCTTGTTCGGGGCCAAGAAATGGAAGGTGGGAGGCTGCGAGGTTTCCCGAGCGCGGAGCAGCTGCGCAGCACAAAGGGACGGAGGCAGCAGCTCGGCTCACCCATAGCCAGCCGGGCTGGTCTTTGCTGCGAGACAAGGGTTGCCGCTGGGCTTTGGGTCTTTTTGGGTAAGAGGAGGCTGCTGCCTTAGTTGTGACTTTTTAAAGCTCTTGAAATGTAAAAGGACAAAAAAAAAAAAAAAGAACGAAACTGTAAATTCTAAAGCTTTCACTTAAAATGCTGTTTCTTTCTTGTGAAATCCTTCAGCTTATTTGGAAAGCCTTAAATTGCTTTAAAATGTAAGAATGGACGCTTTTCAGTTACGTGAATGACGTTAACGTAGCACCAGTTTCACTGCTGTATCCACACTCCATTTTAAAAATGAGTAATTGTGATTAGTGTACAGAAGGATGTTCTTTTTCCTCCTCAAATAAAGGGAAGTGTGTCTTCTAAATAAGACAAACCAAAAGGTTTTCAGAAAAAAGATACTTGTTGCAAGCAGCACTGATTCAAAGCATGGGCCTCGTCCTAATTTAAATGCTACTTAGAAGTATTTTTAAACAACAGGTGAAGTAAATAAACTTCAGTGGGCCAAATTACATAGTTTTATAACTAGAAAGAAGTATTTTTTAATGCAGGATGAAAATGATTCCGTATGTAATAATGAATGCTTTTAAACATGTTAAAATAAGAGTACTCCCTTTCTGTGTGTTAAAGACCAGTATTCTGCTGCTATTCAGTCAGTTCAGAGTATAAGGACTTACAGTTGCTGCTGGCTTCTACTGTATTGAAACTGTTTGGGCACAAGAATTTTGTAGATACTTGTATCTTGTTTCATTTAGCAGGCATGGTGGTGTTGGGGTGACGGTTGGACTTGATGATCTTAGAAGTCTTTTCCAACCTTAA
>Ga0181612_152019_pt1 | contig 10494 bp, 6 predicted proteins | sample HoacroProtozoa21_FD_119630 | JGI IMG/M metagenome (GOLD analysis project Ga0181612, IMG submission 119630) | Hoatzin crop microbial communities from Cojedes, Venezuel. Combined Assembly of Gp0051906, Gp0051904, Gp0051908
CACCATTCCGAAAGAAGTAGGATAGCTTCTAACTAGTAAGCTTAGCTTTGGTAAATAATCAGAAAACAGCAGCTATAGTGCAGATGATAACACTGTTTTCTGAGAAAAACCAATGCTGATTTTTTGAAAACTCAGGGAATACTGGGGTTTGCAACTTACCCCAAGGTCTTGCCATGTGCTAAAAAGCTTTCTGAAACCTAGGAAAATAAAAAAAAAAAAAAAGAGTACCTTTGCCAGTAGGTCAAGACATGGTGTATTCCTTTCCAGCAGTGGGGTGGTACTTGGTGTCCTTTACCCTCCTGCAGCCTGGGTGGAGGCAGGAACACACCACTCATTTTAGGCTGATGGAGGCTGTAGCACCTAATGCAGTGGAAGAACTTCTGCAGTCTCCTCCTTCAGTATTACTCCTGCAGCAGTGCCATGGGGCGAGACATCTTGCTGCTGAGGTTGAAGATTTACCCTATGCCTTTCAATGAAGTCAGCATACTTACCTATCGCTCTGTGCACAGCTCTATGTGTGACTGAGCCCTTGGGTGTTGTACCAGCAGCTGCTATTAGGAGAAGGTAGCTCTGTTTCTGATACAATTCTACCTGAGCAGAGTCTACACCTGGCAAAAGACAGAAGATACTAAAAATCAGGCCTTTTCTTCTCAGAAATTGAAAGTATTAATGAGAGAAGGGATTTGCTTTTAAAGAAGTGTGGATTGTTTCTGGAGTTCTAGCAATCCTGTCTGGTGAAGAGATTGTAGTTGGAAAGCTAGCATTACGTGTTGGCAGTAGGTCCGATACGCTCCAGGAAAGGAGACAGCAGTTTGCTCGGCAAATGTCTTCCTCCCTTTCAGCACTAGGAATTTTTGTGATTACAGGGTTGTGCAGTTTAGGAGACTCCAAGGAATTATTCAAATATCAGCAAATTGAAAAAGTGACTTGTTACAGAAGGGAAACACCACTGCTTATTACCGAGGTCTCTTGACTCCCAGCCCTATTAATTTTTAATGGCACTTTTTAACTTTTTATATCAGCTGGGGTGATGGTGACATTGTTAAGTTTATACCGTTTGCCTAATTGCAGTCCAAAGTCTTGTTTATACACAAGATGCTTGTACACTAAAAACCCAATTTACAACAAACTGGGAGGGCTCCTTATCTTTAGAAGGGGAATTAAGGACTCCATTAAAAACAGGTGTCCACCTCTAGCAATTAGGTGACTCAGTGCTGATTTTGTACTGCTCTCTCTTCTGAGCTCTCTACATTACTTTAGTTTGTTTTCTCTGCCACTCCGGTTACAGCAGAGTCTTACTAACACCTAGATTGTTGTGCTGACATCCTGCACCTGATAACTGGGAGAAACATGAAAAGTCACGGGCAGCTGAGCAGCATGAGGAACAGATGCCAGGGAACAGAGAGATTATGGGAGATGAAAGCAAAAGAAAAATCTCATCTTTCTTTCCATAGAAAATGATAGCAGGTCTTGTGAGATGAAAATTTAGCTACTGAATTAGTAAACACACACCAACAACTACCAATGTGGATCATCCATCACACAGGAAGCCCCACCTTCTGTAGGATGCCCACCTGTGCAGACTGGTAAGAGCTCGCATGCAAGCCCTACCCCGCTTACTTACACTGCTAATTCATTTTCAACCCACTTCTTACCTGCCAAAGTTTCTTTTTTTTGCACCTCCACAAGACCCTTATCCCAACCACAGGGCTTACTGCTGGGTAAAGAATTTACACCATGTGGTATGTCTTGCCAAGGAGCCGTGGTCATGGTGCACCCAGGGGAAGGGTTTCACTCTCAAGGAGATGGTCCTGAGAAGCAGACTTGGTACCCCACATGCATACCGAGCATTCACTTCAACAAGTGCTATTGCTACTTACCACTTCATGACGTGACAACAGTGGTCCCTCCATAAACTGTACGTGTGCAGCTCACTCCCAGCACACGCTGAGGACGCCAACGATGTAGAAGAGGAGATGGGCTGCCTGGCCTTCCATTATGGATGCAGCAGATGACAGTTCAAAGCTGCTATTTTGGGATGGATTTCTGTGGAAACCGCTGTTTTCACACTATCATCAGCACTGTAACTGTGTACGGTTCCTGCAGGAGGCAGGCACCACCGAGAGTTTTCCAACACACATGACAGCCAAATTCAGTGAAGGCTGTAGCCAGACATGGGCCTCGTTTAGTGCAAGAAGCACCAGGGCTCAGGACTGTCACTTGCTTTAGTGTGGGCTGTGGATAGCAGGCAGTAGCAATACAAGTGGTGTCAACACAGAACACAACAGATTAGAAAAATCTCTGTCTCCAGTACTCTGGCTGGTACTGTGAAAGAAGAAGGTTACAAAGCTCATTTCATCTCTTTATCTGCACAGGGGCAATGCAAGTTCTGTTGCCTGATCTGTACGCAGGTATGAAATTCCTAGAGTTTCTTGGAACACATTTCAACAAAGCTCTGAGGAAAGGATTTATCGTTTAACTGCTCAGACTCAAACAGGCACAGGAGAGCACAAGCATCTTTGGCTCAGCCCTACACTAGCAACAGCTTTATAAAAGCTGCCAAAGGAATGGCTGTTAATTTTCTGGTTTAATACACTGGACATTTAAAAGCCAAAGAATATTCTTTGCCTAATTTCACAACTTAGTCAAAAATGGGCCATAAATGTCTAAGGCTGTTGCTTTAGCTTAGATACATGTGATCTGTGATTACAGATCAACTCATGCATATCTTCGTGATTTCCTTTGTTGGTCTCTATTTGCTCTACCTTTCAATACATATTCATCAAGGCTTCTAAAAACCACCATGTATTAGAGAGGAAACTCATCAATCAGCTTCACTGCAGAAGGTCTCAGCAATTTACAATGGAAAAATATATCAGTAGCAGCACCTCTGTAGTCTGTGTCATTTTCCTTCAGAGCAGTGGTTTCTGTCCCCTGCTGAGAAATAAAGCACCACATTAACACGGCCAGACCTCAGCCTGCGTCAGACACGCTCCTCCACGGGCAGGACAGAGCTCCCCTAGAAACTTGCACGCAGAGAAATGGAAGGGCTTTCTTTCTAAGCAGTGGTGTGTCTGTCTCTGAACAAGGTGGAACAAAGCTGGCGATGTATAGTTGTAGCGAAAGCATTTGGGGCTCTACAAACACCCATCATGGATACACTTAGAACTCTCCCCCCAAGATTGAAGGGGAAATGAGCAGCCCGCATCAAGAGTCCCTGCGATACTACAGGTGCAAATATGCCACTGTTTCAGTTATAGCAAAATGAAACTCAAAAGTACTTCTATCTGTAATATCATTACCAAGTCTCAGCTTAGATCACAGCAGCTTAATGTGTTTATTTACCATAAACGCCTAACAGGGCCACAAAGATGCCTTTCACATGGCTGACTCCAAAACAAACCCATCCAAACCAAGTTACTCCCCAGCTCGCTCTGCAGTTGCCCAGTTGGTCTGTGCAAGGACTGGAACACGCTGCCTGGGACAGAGGGTACACCCACTCCTTTGAGGGACATTGCCCTGTTAGACCAGATCAGGGGTAAAGTAAAATCACGACCTTAAACAGCTCCTGTAAAGCATCAGGGCTCGAGCCATGTGGTAGGTCTGCCCCTTTTCAGTGCAAGATACCTGGGAATTACCTTTAAGACAGAGACACTTTCAGATATTCAGCTCTCTTATTTCATTATCTCTTGGTCCTCATATTTCCAGTCTCCATGGACCCCATATTCCCTGAGCTGGTCCATAGAAGGGAGCAGGGTGCTTGCACTGGTGTGCGTAGGGACATCAAGCCTTGCCTCGGCTGGTGCCTCACCACCACCATGCTCAGAGCTTTGACCTCGGACCAGCTTCTGCGCCGGGCAGTGACGAGCACGAAGGAGCTGCAGAGCCAGGTCTGGCAGATGGTGAATCCAGGCTGTACGTCTCGAAACATGACTTGGCCAAGCCAAGCCAGCTCCAAAATAAACCCTTATTAGGCTGCATTAGCCATCGCATATGAAATTCTTCCGATTTAGCCGTTACATAGGCTGGGCAGGGGCACAGGTGAGCCCTGGAGCCCATTGCTCTCAAAACCAAATACCCTTGATGGGACTGATCTCGTGGTTACAACTCTCACTACATGTCCAACAACAAAAAAGCTGCAGTTAAAACGCAAGTGGCAATGGTTGCTAAGTGACAGCATCCGTACAGGCTTGTCACAGCAGTGAGACAAACAGCTGTGGCTGCACAGCAATCCCATCTTATCCATGTGAGTGAGGATAAAAATGCTGTTTTCATTACTGTCTAGTAACCTGAAAATATTCTGACAGGTCAAAGTTATGCTTTAGGTTCTGACCAAGAGCCCCATGAAAACAAGGCTAAAGCCTCCACTGAAACCAGTGGCAGTGAGTTGGATTCAAAATAGCTTTAATATTGCACGCTCTTTCAATATATTTTCTTCCCAGTGAACTAGCGCATAAGACAACAACACAGCTTTCTTGGCTAAACAGTCCATTTCTGAAAAACAAGGAGCTACATGACAGTATTTTCAGGGAGGGTCATTTGAAAAAACAAGAACAAATCAAAAACCCCACCCACCAGATTCTGAAGTGAACCTGTGGGCGATGTTCAACATGGAAGGTTTCTGCAATATTTGGAAAAGACGATAACTTCTTCAGAGCTGCAAACAACACATATAATTATAATTAGAGTATTTGAACTGGAACTTTAAAATTACATAAAGTGATGGTTGAGTTGTTAAGGAGCCTGGGATCCAGCAAGGCACGAAGGGGTCACTTGCTCCAGTGAAAACAGTGGTGGGATGGGGCAGGAGGAACCCAGGATAGGTGCTTCAGCACCATTTTGCCTGGGTGGAGTACTGCACACCCCTAGAGAGACCCCAATTAGCATAGCTGGCAGCTCAATGCACCCGAGGAAGAGAAATTTAAAAAAAAAGAGGAAAAAAAGTATTGCAACAGGCTGTGTACGATAGCTTGCTCACCATACGTACTCCTACGTGCTGCGGAAAAACCTGTTTGAGGCCGTGTTGGTAGTGGGGACAAAGGGACCGATCTGTCAACGTCCTGTGAACAGATCAGAAGTGACCAGGAAAGGCCACCACCCGGCTGCCAAACGGAGCGAGAAATGCACAAACGGGCACGCCCAGCTCGGCACGCACACGCCAGCTGCAACGGCAACGCGCGAGCCACACGGCAAATCCCAGCACTCCGACACAAGGGATCACCGTCAGCTGCCGGTGCAGCGCATCGTGGCGCGAAACGTCCTGCCAGAGCACCTGTGACCGCGTTTACTCCAAGTGGCAGTCCTTAGCGACTCCTGACGCTAATTATGCCCCTTCCTAATGAATTCTCTTTCGGCTCCATCCGCAGAAGCCTCGATTTCCATTGCCAGTAGCAACAGCCCTGATCCTGCCGGCAGCTCTAACAACACATGAGCCGCCAGCGTAGTCAAAGCTCATCCACGTGGATAAAGCCAACTTGACTGTTGCCTTTGGTCACTATCTCCATGTCAGCTTATTAAACACTTCTATTTTGTGCATTGTGCCAGAGTAAAACGTGATTTATTTTTCCCCCGTCTGTATTTTATCCATAAAAGCAGCACTTTTCCTAGCTGTTCCCCTTATTCCTCAGATTGCTTCACCACAGTCAAGAAAACGAGTATGTCTCATACTGGTATTAAAACTCTGTGTTGCTGCTCTCTAAACCCTGCAGCACAGGGTGAATATTGCTGTGCAGACAAGGGTCTGACTTTTCAGCAGCATTAAATTAGCCAGCTCAAAGGTGTAGCACGCTGGCTGGCTGGCTGGATGAAAGGCACGTCTGCTGCATCCGCTGCAGCGCTGGCGGGCAGACAGCTCAACCTCGCCGCTACTACAGACATGGCATCATGGAGGGAAAAAAAAAACAAGAGAAACCTCCTGTCTCTCTAATTCCTGTTGAGAACTTCCGCCCCGTAGGGATCAGCCTTGCCTTCCTCCCTAGTTTGGGAGTATCTCCTCCGCCCTTTATTTATCACGGCGACATCAAAGATCCATCTCCATGGAAACGTCTGAGCTCAAAAGACTTTCTGCACTACGGCTTTACATCCTGCACGGAGGTTTTGGCACTGTGTTTTGAAACAGGAGCTTGGAGATGATCAGCATTCAGGTCTCTTCAGAAACGGTTTGATTAGTTATAATCGATAACCTGAGCAGAGCTGCCGTTGCATTACGGCATGTGCGGTCCATGAAGACCACAGCCATTCAGCTGTACATGGAGACACCCCATGCCCTGGCTCCTACGGCTTCCAGGCTGTTTCCCTCACATCCAGAACACATGAGGGACACTGTCACGTGTGTTCTTCAGTAGCCGGCACCCCAGCGCTGTGTCCCCACATCTGGGGTTTGGTAGGGCTTTCAGCAGACCGGAGCCACGTGGGCAGAGCTGCTGGAGCCCAGTACTGCCCGGTCTGCGCTGCGTCTCACACCTCGCAGGAGGCAGCTGCGGAGCTGCCTGGACGTACCCGACGGAGACGGCATGGCACAGCACCCAGCCCGGCAGAGACTTGGTGAGTCCTGCATTCAGACTGTCACCTCTGGACCAGCAGCGGCTGGGGCACTGGTGCTGGCTTGTTCCGGTGACTTCCCTCCCGGTAGTGCTGAGCTCCATTTCCTTCAGCACAGTCACTCCTACAGCTGATTGCCAGGAGAGGCCAAATAAATTTTAAAATTAAGTAAAACATACATGGTTTAAGATATTTTTGTTCCTTGTTCAGCTCACCATGTGGCCACACAAACTGCTAAACTGTTGTACTGGGTCAGGAGCGACCAGCCAGGAGGAGAGCTGCTCAAACAGCCATTGCAGCTGCCTACGATACTAAGTGGACGCGGAGCTGCAGCCTCGCAGGAAATCCTGGATTCAGCTTAAACCTCGCGTGACGAAAAGTCAGGACAAAAAGGAGTGAAACAGAACTCACTTGCGAGACCCTCACGTTCACAGGCATGACCCGAGAAGGGCCAGCAGGGAGTGAAGACCACCCGGGGCTGCATCAGCACCGAAGCAGAGCTAGTGGCACCGACCTGGAGCGCATCAGCCAGCGCCCGGGGCAGGAGGGGGCCCTGTCTCGCGGCACTGCTGGGGGCAGATTGTGCTCCCAAGGAAGCCAGACCATGTCTCACTACTGCTTGAGGCGGTGGTGAGACCCAAATTACCCACATGTACACAGACTGCGATTTTTATAATCTTATTAAAAAATTTCAGAATAGCAACTGTGCAGAGAGGAATCCAGCTGCCAGCGTTTAGCCTTAGCCTAGGGCACAGGCAGAATATGCCAAGCGTGAATTAATACCGCATAAGCTGCACCATGCTGAGTTTCATGGCTTAATTATAAAACAGAAAGCAATAATCAGGGGATCTGTAAGGCTAATAAACGTTCTGAGAACAACGAATGTGACACAAGAGCCACAGCCAGTGCGACAGGACACGAGTGCATTTTAAGAGCACGTTAATCACACACCATGTATTAATTTGCAGCTGGTTTCCAATGACAGCACTTGGCCTTTAGCCACCTTGGCAGCATCGCTGGGCACAAGCAGATCATCGCCTAGCTCAGAGCAAAGTGAGCTGTAGCCTACCCACGAGCAAAATAGTCACCACCGTGCATCAGTCCAACGAGACACAGACATCAGCTCCGGCTTAAAGCTCTGCAGCCCTGTGACTCTGCACTGCTTTACGCCTAAGCTCGGTTTACCGCTCGCACCTCTATCAGCATTTGGAGGTTTCTGGGTCAGCGACGGTGTCCACCAGGCTGCACAGCGTGAGTCACCTGGCGAAGGACAGCGCAAGGAGAAAACCTGGCCCCAGCAAATTCTCCAATCATCTCTGCAGTAAAATGCTTGAAAACGCTTCTGTTTCTCAGCGCCTCCAACTATCTCTCCTCTCCATCTCGTATTTCATCTCACTGCAGCTTTTTAATTACGCAGGCAGCTCGTTGCAGGGCTTTGCGTCTCACAGACCTCCAGTCTTCTGTAGGGAGTACATTTTTCTGTAGAGGGTACTGTCTCCAGTTAGATTATTGCCCATGTGAAACTTGATGTCTCTATCTCTTCGTCTTAGGGAAAACTCTGATAAACCTTAAAATGCAGATGCCACCAGGAAGAACCGCTCCACCTGCACTATCACACAGTGACACCCAAATTCCTCGAGACCAAGATGCCCATGCAGGACATGCCCCAGCCCTTTACCAGTTCCTGACATCAGCAAGATGTTTCTTAGGCTGAAACGCTGCAGGACTTGGTGTCAGTCAGGGCTGCATGTATAGAAACTTGAAACACTCCCAAACATCCACTTCTGCCCAATAATTTATTGCATCAGAGACAGTTTCCTTCCTGCAGATGTCTCATCCTTTAGTCCACCAGAAAGGGCAGCTCTTCACAGTTCTCTGTCCAAAGATCTGTTATCAAACCAAAGCATTTCAAGAGAAATAGCTACCCCTCTTCTCTTACTAATAATCCCAAATTTAACTATGTCCTACTTAACACCTCCTCTGAAACCAGGAAGCAAGATGCTATTTCTGCTGGCCTCAATAAGTGGACTCCGCTGAACCCCAGAGAACACACAGACCAGGTACCAGGCTGAGTTTAAAGCCTGGGATGGATTGCTCAGGCAGCAGCCTCCTTCCTCCTTGTTCCTAAATCCTGATCCGGAGCCAAGAGGAAGCAATCACGAAAATTAAAGAGGAAAAAAAAAAAAGTGAGTCTTACTCTGTACAATCCTCAGATCTTCTACGCCAGGCCAAATTTATACAGTGAAGTTGCATTCTCCTTGCTGCAAAAATATATATCTGCCCCCTCCTCTGCCTCTCCAACCATATGGGGGCCTGAAATCACGCTTCCTCATGGGAATGAGTCACGGAGCATCCCCACTGGCTTCCCACAGAGAGGCTTCAAACACTAAATCAGCGGTAAAAGGGGAAGAAGACCCTGCATATGGACACAGCTTGGGATAATTTTTCCTTAGATTGGCACAGAGTTGAACCAGCTATCACCTAGATCCGTGGGTTGACAGCCCCTTCTCAAGGGTCTCTAATGCCAGCAAAAAGTCTTAAATCTGAGTAAACCCATAGTGTTAGAAGCTGCCCAGGATAGGCACAAGGAAGCATGACCTAGCGGCTTATTTGCAGATAAATAAATGGCTCCCCTTCATTCCCCCGCAGATCTTCTGCCCAGTGTTTTCATCTTCACTCCATCGCTGCTCTCTTTTTCTCTCTCTTATCTTTTCCTCCAGCATCAGCTTGTGGCAGCAGATTGCACCCGCTGATCAGAGAAGGGCTGGGCTCTGTTTGTTTGGTTCTTGAAGTCTGTGGCACTATGGTAGCACCAGCCAAACACTTGTTTTCGTCACTGTTCCTCCCCAAGCCTGCCAACAGAGCCTGGACTGTGCCAGGACACAGCAGAGAGGGACAATTCTGCTGGTCCGGTGCGTTTCCACACTGAGCACGAGCATTGCCTTGGGGACACTAATGCCCCCACTCCATCATCTACCAGAAGGTGCCTGCTGCTCTCTTCTGCCCCCCTACCACCTCCTATCGAGGGGAGGATGCTGTCCTTCACTGCTGCCGAGCCACTTCGCTTGGATTTCTCCAGGGAACCACAGGAAAACCCGTGTACCACGCTCAGATCGCTATTCACCTGTGCCTGCATGAGGACCATCCGTAGGGCTCCTTAGGGAAGGGTGATGGATAGGATGGAGAGGACGCGAGGCAGCATCCCGGGGCACGTCCTGGCCCACAGATGGGGACGGCTTGGGTTGCGCCCAGGACAGCAGCTGGGCAAAGAAGGGGCCTTTCCACAGCACCAGCACAATACACTGCATTTTGTAAGGGTATCGTGAGTGAATGGGTGAGACAAGGAACATTTCATCTCCCTTTCATGCCTTCTGATGCACACAGAGAGTCAAACCAACTGATTTCAGTGAGGAAGCACAAAGCTCCTGTGGCCTTGTCGGACGTGGACCCTCAGACTCCCCTGTTCTGGGTGAAATCCTGCTTTAATAACTCCTCATCTCCTACTTCAGGCCTTCTGCCTACCAGAAACACACCGCGGGCTCTTCACCTTGCAGAGGGAGCAAACCTGCCCCTAGACAGTCCCACGCTACTTCCTCACAGGAACTCCCAGGATGGTAACTCTCAGCCTCCACCACAAACCAGTCAGTCCTGTTTCTCCTCCTCCTTTCCATCACTATTAACATGTAGCAGATCTCACCCTTCCGCTTTTGCACTCGTCCCTGCTAGCAAATCTTGCAGCTGCCTGGCTTTTGTAGAAGCAGCAACATGAGACTAGATTCCTATTTTTTGGGTGCGTTCCCTAGTTCTCCTCCTTGTGCAAGGGGCAATGGGCACAAACTGAAGCACAGGAAGTTCCGTCTGAACATGAGGAAGAACTTCTTCCCTCTGAGGGTGACGGAGCCCTGGCACAGGCTGCCCAGGGAGGTTGTGGAGTCTCCTTCTCTGGAGATATTC
>Ga0181612_101285_pt1 | contig 10492 bp, 7 predicted proteins | sample HoacroProtozoa21_FD_119630 | JGI IMG/M metagenome (GOLD analysis project Ga0181612, IMG submission 119630) | Hoatzin crop microbial communities from Cojedes, Venezuel. Combined Assembly of Gp0051906, Gp0051904, Gp0051908
AAACACGTAGCTGTGACACTTCGGGATATGGTTTAGTAGGAATGGTGGTGTTGGGTGGACGGTTGGACTTGATGATCTTCAAGGTCTTTTCCAACCTATGATTCTAGGATGCTATGACTGATGCATCTGTGTCGTGGTTTAACCTGGCAGCTGGCAGCTAGGGCCACACAGCCGCTCACTTGCTCCCCACCTCAGTGGGACAGGGAGGAGAAAGGACAAAAAGTAATACTCATGGATTGAGATAAAGGCAGTTTAATAAGGCAACAAAGGTAGGAATAATAATAATAGTAGTAGTAATAATAATAATGAATGTGCAAAATAAGTAACACACAACACAATCTTACTCACCACCCAATGACCGATTGCGCAGCCAGTCCCTGAGTAGCAATCATGGCACTCGGGGAACTCACAGATTTTGCAGAACCCACGGAAAAGGGTCAAACTCACGGAAAAGACTGAAGTCACAGAGAAGTTCAAACTCATGTTAAAAAGTTGGAATTTATGATAAAAGTTCCTGCCCCCCAGCCAACCCTCATTTGTATACAGAGCATTACATGTATGATTTGGAATATTTCCAGTGGCCAGCTCTGGCTAGCTGCCTGGCTGTGCTCCTTCCCACCTCCTGCACACCTGCTCCTTAGCTGAATGTGGGACACTGAAAAAAAGTCCTTGATTTCTTAGCAACGACTGAAAACATCAGTGTATTATGAACATTCTTTTCATACTAAATCCAAAACGTGGCAGCTACTGGGAAGAAAATTAACTCCACCCCAGCCAAAACCAGGATGATCTAAAATCCCACCTCTCTTGAAGACCTGGTTCCTTTTGGAAATTTGGATTCACACCTTTAATTCAAGGTAGAGGGAGGATGGCCAGAAAGAACAGCCTGTTGGGTAGAGAGCTTGCCTGAGGGAAAGGAAACCCAGACTCAGTTCCTTCCTCTGTGTGAGGGCCACAGACTTGTGTCTCCACCTCTCAGGGGAGCAGCCAGCCTCAGTAGCCTTGGTGTGGACACATTCTGTTGGAGTTAGGCTGTTCTGCAGGGCAATCATGGAGCTAGAAGATCAGGCAGAGATCCATCGTGCCCTGCTACATCATCTGTGAGTGTGGGAGAGGACCTAAATTTTGATGCCCTCTTTAGAGCTGTTGGACAATAAATACCTGTTTTGTAGAAAACAGATGTTACAAGGAAGCTGTAGCCCCAGGACAACCCTCACAGGAGAAGCGAATGGGGAAGCTGCGCAGCCAACAGCAAAGGCGAAAAACACAGGGCTTGGTTTAACTGGGGGTGCCAAGGGATCTTCTGGAGCTGTGAGACAAGATGGCAGGAATTCGGAGGTGAACGGTTGCGGGGAAGCAGCGGTCACTCCAGCCAGTGGGCCTTTCCACGGGCCGTCCGGGGACCCAGCTGTGCGTCAGTGTACGTCTGGGCATCCTGATCCTGCTGATTACCGTGCATGGCTGTGGCGGCAGTGCCGTCTCCCTTTTTAGCCTCACTAGCGGAGGAGTCTGGAAATCCCTCTCCTGCCCTTTTATCTGAACTTCTTGGTGATATTCTCAGTACGTGTTCGAGGAAGATTTGGTGGAAAGGCTAAGGCTATCATTCCTTGAAGGTGAAACAGGCTCCTAAGTGACTGGCTGAGATCCTGTAGGACTGACAACTTTGAGGCTGTCAAGAGTTACTTAAATTTATATATTGTATAATTAATGTAACATGAGATATGTCTATATAATTAATAATGTTGGGGTGCCTGGAGTCTTGCAGAAGTTAATAAATAACCCAAATCAATAAATAAAACAAACACATGGGGCTTCTTATAAGGAGAATTGCAAAGCAACACAAGGAGGGGACTGTACATCCAGGTGGAAAAATCAGATTTTATGAGTTCCCTGAAAAATGCCCCGGCTTTCCACTTGGTCATAGGGGTGAGTTAAGACATTTGTAGTGATCTGTGATGCCCTGCTTGATTTGTGTTCTGCAGGTATAAACGAAACCTTTCTTTTATGTGTGGGCATAACAGCTGGAATTAGGGGAAATGTTTCTGGTGAAGGTTTCGAAGGTAGAGAAGTGGCACACTGGAGGTTACCTCAGCCGTTGCCTTCTGGAATAGATCATCTGGAAATGAGATCAAGATGTCACGTCTCTGCGTGATGGCGTTATACTTGGGCTGATTTCAGGTCCTAGCTCTTAATACGGGTCTGGTACAAAGCTTGTTGAACAGTTGCGTAGCAGTCAAAGAACAACTGTAAATCAATTTGTGAAATACAACCTGCATACTTTCTGCTGAATAGTCATTTATAGTTAAAACTTTTTTTAAGGCTCAGATTCTGCTAATGATATAGAATACGCAACCTGGATATATAAACAAGTAAATCCACACTGCCGTTGCCTTTATTCCACACAGTATCAGTCTTTTCCTGGCTACTTTCAAACTCTGTTTCTAAATCAATTGCACAAAATATCTGTCTGGCTTTCTTGCTGGAAAACAGTAGCTTGGAATTTTATTGTTGTTGCTGAAGAAACTGTCCTGCTCAGACTGTCAAAGCGAAGAGGAAGAAAGTTTTACAGATGCTGCTAGTCCCTTGCGAACGTCTGTGTGTTCTCCCACATAAAGACTGAATTAGGGGAGAATCAGAGGGGATTTTCAGTGTCGTCAATAGCTGGTCATAGGAAGCCGTGCAAAATGAAGATTCAGAAAGGGTGGCTACTTCACAGCCGTGGGTGGAGGTCCTCCAGCTAGACTTTCTTGCCTAAAGAACAGAGAAATATTCACCTCCAGTGCCCCTAAAACAGAAAGAAGACTACAGGAGCAAGTAAGCCAAAATACATTTAAAACCAAGGGGAGAGATTTACATGGGAGGTGGGATGTGTAAGGAGGCCACAAGGCTGCAAAAGGCCTTTGCTAAATGGAACAAGAGGAGAAAAAAATAGATGTATCCTCTTAAATCTGCAGTGAGTCACCACAGGTTGTGTTTTACGGGGGGTTTATTGCATGTTTCGTGTGTACCTTGGAGAATAAAACCATATGCATCTGATTAGATTACTTAATACTGGGAGTGTAAGGTAAAAGCATAAATTGAATGCAATTATTTTTAAAGGAAATTATATTCCTGCTGCTTTCTGTCTGTTGGCTGTCCTCTATCTTTTTCTTTTTATTGTCTCTTTTATCTTGGTTCTAAGATGGCTCTCACACCGTATCTACCTTGCAATCCCTAGTTTGTACGAAGGCAATTCACAGCTCAGTGCATTGCCTGTCTTGTCTGATTGTTTACAACTGGTTTATTAACCAGGCTTTGTCTTGCACTATCTTTGCTTCATCAGGAGGGAGGGGGAGAGCACAGTTGTTCATTTTGCATTAAGCTTGTGTGCTGATGTGGAAATATCCAACCATACCCCTCAGCGGAGATATCTGTGTTAAAATGAAACCAACTTTTATAGGAAAAAAATTAATTTATTACCAATGCAAGGTTATTACTTGGACCATATAATCCAGTGTAAGTATGTGATATTGCCTCCACGTAAGAGTCCTGTATTCCTGATTAAAAAGTGCCAGAGGGGAGTATATGCCTTGCAACCACTTATCTGCCCCGTTTTCAATTTCACCTGCTACAATATTCCATTTGAACTCTTTCTTAGAATTTTCCAGCTGAAGTGAAATATTTGACTTTCGCATTGCGTTGCAATTTTGGGGTGAGAGGGCAGGGGCTTGAGAAATTTCTTCCTTTTCCCCGCTGCCTTCCTGTTCCTTCCCCTAGAAATATGTTGCTGTAAGTGCCTTTGGCAAAATAGTGATTAGCTATAATGAAGATCTGTCTGAGAGAGATTACTGCCTTTATGAGGTGGCATTTTTCAATGTGACTGTGCCTGTACCTTCCAGGCAGTTTGCTTTCTCTGTCCACAATTATATTTATTTATTTTGTTCTATAGTTTTAAATACCTGGGGCCAGGCCAGGCTGATTTATTCGTATTATTCAAGCAGATACAACATGTAAGGTATTGAACCACACGTTCTAACATTCTACATTATCACCTTTACCCTCTACAATAATCAGCCCATGTGTAAATATCCACTTGCTCCCCAGATTCCCAAGAAGGGAGCTGCACTTTGCAGCAGGATTGAAAAACTGTGTTGAGAGACATGTCTAGTCTAATGATTTTCAGATCGCCCCTGGGCTCCAGACCTGTTTCCTGAAATAAGGTTCATCTCACCTTACTTCAGGCAATCTACAGGGTAGATGTTGACATTTGAAGTTGTTGTCATGGGCTCTTTTTCCAGTCAGTGGAGATCTGGACAAAAACATTAAGGGAGTCTGGGGCAATTAGTCTGATCCTCAAAATGTGAATCATGCGTGTGACTCCGCTGGCTCTGTTGACTACATCACCACGGTCTTTTGAGAGAGCCACACATGACTGGCCCAACTAGAGACATTTACACCATTTACACTGGATCCCAGCCCTTACATCCTACTCAGATCTCAGCCTGTAACTCTGCAGGTGTCTTACCATCAGCTCAAGATCCTTTTACTCAAAACCAGTGATTTGCTACCTCCTTTACTCAGTTGCTGTGAGCCACAGTATCCTCTCACCTGCCCTCTTCATGTATGGCGGTCAACATGTATGTCTCCCTCCTCACAGCCAGGTTGAGTTGCACAAGTCTTGCAGCTTTTTCTGCTTTTCCATGATGCAGGCTTACCAGGTCATTCTCATAGCCTAAGCTCTGTTCCCATCTCTCTTCATCTCATCTCTCAGCCACCAGAGCTTCGTTTTCTTTGGCTTTGACGTGACCAGGCCTGTTCCTTTCAGAGCTTTCAAGGATGCTACTGGAACGACTGTAGACTGTCTTCAGATTGCCCAACTTTATGAGTCTCTCTGTTGCCTTCGTTTATTCCACTTCATCAAATATGTTACCTGCATTCACATTAGTGGTCCTTAAAAGTCTGTGCCTTTCCTGTCTAACAATATTTAGTCGCTACTGTTAACTCCTGGAGAAGCTGCTGTGCTCAGACATCCTACCTGAGACACCATATCTGCTTAGGAGACCATCTCCTTCCTTTTCAACCCAGCACTTCCTTTTCCCGTGCTGCTCCTTACACTGGGGAAGTAAGCCCATAAGCATCTGTAAGAGCACCACATAGTTCTCCTTCCAGTCCCATCTGGAAAACTCTTCTTCATGTTTAGCAGGGGCTCACAAGTAGCTCTAGGAGATGTGTACGTAGACACAAGCTGCATCACCGTTGAGACACCTCCGTGTCCATGGTGAATGCACACATCAGTACCTTTGAGCTGCCTGTCCCCTTGGAAGAGTAACATCATCGTGATTTTGCTCCTTGAGCCAGGCAGCATTTTGGCCGTATGCAGTGGTCCTCATCTGCGCTGCCGTTTTGATTGAAGCCCCGTAGGAGCCTATTCCAAGCTCGGTGCTCATGTCTCCTGTTGCTCGAGCAAACTTTATTCTGACTTGCATTGCCTTTCCCCTTCCCAGTGCTCACCTATTCATTTTCTGCAGCTGCACTTCCCACACACACACACATTCACACCCACCCACACTGCAAAAATAAGGAGAAATAGTTTACTTTTTTAAAAAAACACAGGTACACACAGGATTGACCTCTTCTTCACCTTCTGAGAGTATCGCTTTGTTAACATCATTTTCAATAGAAGTCTTTATCTGTGCTTTTATAGGTCTAGCCTTCTTAACCTTCTGCAGTTTGTTCTTGGACTTTATGATTTTAACCAGATCCATTATTATCTAAATAGTGGGGAAGCAGGCAGGGGAGGGAAGAGAGAATGACAAGTGACTCCGTAAAGTGCTGTTCTCGCTAGCTCTTTACAATATACATTAGGAACAGCAGGGAGAACAGCTTTCATGGTAGATCTGAGCCTGTTAAAAAAGAAGTCATGGTGCATCGTCTCAAAAAAAAAGGGACTGGTTCATATCTGTCACCATCGGTCTTGGCATTCCATGTTTGCATACGGTGATCCTGTTGTGCATCGTCTAGACAGAGCGGTGTCAGGTTTGCCCCTGCTGCTTTACGGTCCTGCTGGCTATAGTTTGCTCATGAACAAAATCTCTTTAGGTGTTTTGGGATGCACAAGGCTTAAGAACTTAAAATGCTGCTCTCTAGAGTGCATGTTCCTATTAATGGGCCCATAAAGATCCCCTTATTTATTATTGTTTAATTATATGCAACCTGTTGCTGCAGAATAGCAGTGCATAATTGGTATTTATTTCTGCGCTGGCTTGCATGTACGCTTATTTAAAGGATACATTTTGGGTTTAGTGAATTCTGTGTTACCGATGGTTCAAAGTTACTTCATTTTCCATTGTCTTTTCTCTAAATGTTCTTTTGATATTTAGAGTGTTAGTGATGATATTATTACACTGCTGTTAGCTATTGAATGAGTGATTGCTGTTGTATTCTGAATGTGCTGATGCTGAAAATCTGTGATATAAATAAACTTCCTCTGGTAACATCATTATAATAGCACAAGCAGCAGAAATTTATGGAAAGAACAGATTAAATGCTTAGACTTAAATTCTTCAGTGTGCAACTCTGCTTAAACTGCTGTGTCTGAATTTTGGGTTGCTGAATCAGGTGGAAAAAATCAAACTGACACATCGCTTGTCTGTGCATTTTTACTATGATATATTATGTTACTAAAAGAAAAAGCTCAAAAGCTACCATTGATAATCCTGGCTAAAACTTGGAACATAAATTATTAAGATCTGTAGTTTCTTTTCAAAGTGGCCTGGGACTTAATGCATATATCACAGCAAGGAAATGTAACATCAATATGTACTTATGCATTATAACATAAGACAGTTTTATGTATGTAATAAAGCGTTCACTACGTAACGCTTTATCTAAGCAACAGATAGGGAAGTTGAGAAATTCACACAGTCAATCATATTTATTTAGCTAATTAACAACTAATAGCATTAATCATAACATGCACGAACATTTGAAAAGTAATTTATTATTGAATATGAAAACTATTCTCAAACTTGCTTTCCGAAGTATATTTTGTTTATTTAAATTCATAAAATCTCCCCAGGTACCCAGGCTCAGTATTTCACGCACTTATCCCATAAATTGAAAATGCGGGCTACAAAGTACCATATCAGGAATTTACCGGAGATGCATACACCTCCACTAACCATCTCCAATTATCCTGCGTAATCACCTCTGGGCTAGGGAAATGGGACTCCCAAAGGCAGTGTTGCTTATCTCCGGATTGCTGTAGTCACCTACGCTTTGTGTGGAGCTTCAGGATTTCCCGGGAATGGGTTGAAAGGTAAGATTATAATTATGCAGTAAGATTGGTGCACTGGTCCCCAGCCTTTGCTGCCCCTTGGCAGCAATACTGAGCAAGTAATGTTGTACACTGGGATCATAATTTGTTCTCCCTGTCAGCCTTAAGTGTTAACTCCTTGATTCCCTGTAGCTGGGAGCAGTGCTCCCCATTAACCACCTGTTGGGACTTCCTGAAAAAGCTGAAGACGTCGCCAGTGTCTGGGTTTCTAATTCAGTAGGTTTGTTCTCTTCCTTTCGATAACTTTTTTATTACAAGTTTAATAGTGCCCGGTGAGACTCACTAATAAATGAATGAGTGTTCATCTCCTGCACAGGTTTTGTCAAATTTGCCCTATTATCTCCCAGGTTCAGATGAAGAGTAATAAAGTGAGAAGGCTCGTCTTTGAAAACTGGGGAGAGGGAGATGTGTCTCTGCAGGGGAGGAGCAGGAAGGAGTGAAGAGATGCTTCTTAAAACATAAAATTGAAAAATAAAATAAAATTACTTTTTACCTATGTTTTTCAAATGTTTATTTGTAACTACGTTTAAATTAATCTAAGTAAATGACTGCAGTCAGCGGGTATGCGAAAGCTGAAATACATAATCACTCACAGAAAGTGTTACTGCCACACATTAGCAGCGCTGTGGAGATGGCTGTGTGGGAGGCATTTTCATACCAAATCCCTTTTTTTTTCAGTTATTTATAATTGTTTCACCAAAAAAGTACATCCCTTCAGGGCTTTGGACTGGAAGAGCGGGTGCTTGCTTGCTTTCCAGTGGTGCATTTTAAAATTGGCTGTGTTCTCTATGGCCATTTTAGAGTTATCATGCTGTGGTACAACTGGTTTACACCAGCTGAATTTTTTTCCAAATGTGGTTTGTCTGGTTTGGGGTTCATTTTCGATGAGCTGAGTGTTACTTTATTACAGAAAGGAAAGCTTTTAGTCAGGAACTCCAAAGTGACTTGGACCTTAATCCTGCAGTGATTTATGTGCATATTTAATGTGTCCTGTAGAGCAGCCAGTGGGCCTGGAGTCTGTGCTTTATGGTGCTGCCTGCCTTTGGAAATTGGAGCGAGATCTGCTGATGGGAAGCTTTAGCAAAGAGTAGCCATCATTAGCAATAACTTTAAATGCTCACTTAAAGTGGGCTGCAAAGCACACAATTAAGCACGTTTGAGTATCATCATACTGGGAGACTGTTTCCAAATATTCAGAAATTACCTGGGCTTAAACGTCATAGAGATGCTGTTAGAGCTTGAAGAAATTCAATGTGAAAATAATGAAGCTGTCTATTTGGATGCATGTGTACAATTTGATATTGGATCATTTCAACATTGCACTCAAATTCTGAACAGAAGTTACGTTTCTCTTTTATACACAGCGAGCGAAACTGCAGTTCAGCCATATTATGAGCTAAGCATATACTATTATATTGCAATCTGTATACTCAAAATGGTAATCGTAGCTTGCAAGTATCTGTGCATTTAAAATTACATGTAAAATCATATAGAGAAGACCTATAAAATTATAAATTATTGTGGTCCAATAGGATTATAAGAATTATGAGATTATTTTAAAAGTATATGTGTATCCTTTGGTAAACTAATCTGGGTACCTAATGTAATAGATAGTAACATCCTTTTCTGGATTTTTGTGGTAGGGGAGTGGAAGGAGAAAGGGGGAGGGTTTTCATCCCTCCTGTAGAATGCCGTAAAGATATTTTAAAGAAAGAATTTTATATTCTATAGAAAGGTTATCATTCTTTCTGAAGTCATATGGAACTCAGCACGACGTGCTGATGACTTATTTTCATGTAAATTCTTCATCTTGATGTAATTCGTATGGCATCAGCACTGATAAGCAATCAGACCTTTCTGATAAAATCGAAACCACAGAAGAATAAGTGAATGCCATGGAGTTAACTCTTAACTGTAAAGCCACAATACAGCATGGGTTTCCACGCCGTAATCCGTAACATACACAAAAGACATGGAAAGGGGAGCGAAGGCGGTGAGCGCGAGCCTGGCTGTGGCTCCCGGGGCTGTGCCACAGCCGGGACGTCCATTCAGGACTGGCGTGGAGCTCGCTGAGCTGCTGCATGGCACGCTGACCCCTGTCACGGGGCGCCCGTGCGCGTCAGCGTCGAAAGTTACGCATAGGAGCAGGCGTGCGGACACCCTCCCTGCTCAGAGCTGAGGATGCTTTGTTCAGATCCCAAATGAACGTTGTTTGTGTGTGTATCAGTGTTTTCTGCTAGCTGAGGACAAAGACATATTAATACTTATTCAGTCTTTTGTAATATCCTTTGCAATCTTCAAATTAAGGTGCCGTGTAAGTTATTGTAGTGTTGTCGGTTGTTCTTGTTATTAATCCTGAAATAATAAAATGTGTATTAGATAGAATCAGGGCAGCTCAACGGTATATTGCAGGCTATAAGCTTTCATTAACAGCTAAAAGAAATTTTTTGTGAACTCAGTGTGTGTAGAGACGGGGAGGGAGAGGAGCTGGAGGGAGTGTGATTTGGGTTGATAAAGAGAGGATAAAACGGGAGTAGGATTTGGATTCTGGTCAGATCTGGCTGCTCTTCAGCTTTGTCCATCGGTTGTCTTCTGGCAATACATTGTGCTGCGTGCTCAAACGTAAGAACAGTCCTTTATAATGGTCTTTTAAATGTGTGTTTCCTGGGCCAGGTGGGTTAATGTCTGATAGCTTTTTATTTTTGCTGTTTTTTCGTATTGCTGTGAGCAAGTGGGTGAATGCAGAGTGCTACAGAATGCAGCAGCTTTGGTGGTTTTTTTCGCTATAATTAAGGAACAGTTCATTTATATCCGGAGCAGATCTCAGTCACCGGGAGGCTGCGGTGACAAAAAGGGGTGGTTAGTCATCAGGCTGGGACAGGATCAGGAGAGGGAGCCCATTGTTATTGCTGCAATCTGACTGCTGAGGAGAAGCAGCCAGAAGTGAACCACCAGCTCCTACTTCCATCCATCTGCTCCCTCCTTTCTCCACGTTCCTGAATATGATTTTTTTTTTTTTGGTGCCACTTTAATTATGCTCAGCAGAGGCACTTGACAGAAGCTCTTTGTTCTGACAGTCATGGTGGTGGGTCCTGTGATTTCGGCACTCGCCTGGCTGTGAGTGGCGGAGGAGCGCTGCAGAAACAGGAGCGAGATGATCATCTCGGGAGGTCCCTT
>Ga0181612_124930_pt1 | contig 10492 bp, 8 predicted proteins | sample HoacroProtozoa21_FD_119630 | JGI IMG/M metagenome (GOLD analysis project Ga0181612, IMG submission 119630) | Hoatzin crop microbial communities from Cojedes, Venezuel. Combined Assembly of Gp0051906, Gp0051904, Gp0051908
TTATTTCTTATTTCTTATTTCTTATTTCTTATTTCTTATTTCTTATTCTTATTCTTATTTTTTATTTTTATTCTTATTTTTATTCTTATTCTTATTTTTATTTTTTATTATGCTTATTCAATTTATCTTTATATTTACTATCTATTTTCGATCTAAAGATTTTCATTATTTTTCAATACTGCAGTACTCTGTCTTCTTCTCCGACAAAATATCTATCTTACCGGCGGTAGCTTCCGTTACGGTCTTTATAAATTTGCCGTATAACTCATCATCACTGAGAATCACAAGCCTTACCACATCACTGAAATCCTTCTCTTCAATCTTGACTCCGATGTTACCCGCTGCGTACTCAATTTTTCCGTAGCTCTGATAATCCGTCACCATCTCGCATCTTACACCGGATCTCATCTCTCCAATCACAGAGTTATTAAGAGCATCTGTAACCGCACCCTGATAAGCCCTGACAAGGCCTCCGGTTCCCAAAAGGATTCCACCGAAATATCTGGTTACTACAACCACTACATTATCCATATTCCGTCCTTCAAGGACCTCAAGCATCGGCTTTCCTGCAGTACCGGAAGGTTCTCCGTCATCACTGAATCTCTTTTCCCCTCCGATAATATAAGCCATGCAATTATGCCTTGCATCCCAGCATTTCTTCTTAATTTCATCAACGAATTTCACTGCTTCTTCTGTAGTTTCCACAGTTTTTATTCTGGCTATGAACTTTGATTTTTTTACTTCTAACCTTCCCTCGGAAGCTTCAACTACCCTGTAGCTTATTTAAACCAACTCCCCGTACTGATGATTACTTTTCTGCATTTCTGCATCTCTGTATTTTTGCATCTCTGTATTTTTGCATCTCTGTATTTCTGCATTTTTGCTTTTCTGTTTTCTGTTTTTTTGCTTTTCTGTTTTTTCTGTTTTTTCGCTTTTCTGTTTTCTGTTTTTTCGCTTTTCTGTTTTTCCTTAAGAATTCTTGAATCCCGCACGTTTTCTCATGGTTGAATCAAGAATCTTCTTTCTGATTCTTAAGTTTTCCGGTGTAACTTCAAGAAGCTCATCCGTATCTATAAATTCAAGAGCCTGCTCAAGACTCATAACCTTCTTAGGTGTAAGCTTTAATGAATCATCGGATCCTGAAGCTCTGGTGTTGGTCAAATGCTTTGCCTTACATACATTTACTTCAATATCCTCAGCTTTTCCCGTAGAACCGATAACCATTCCCGCATATACCTTTTCACCCGGCCCGATAAACAATGTTCCTCTGTCCTGGGCATTGAAAAGTCCGTATGTTATAGCCTCTCCGGCTTCAAATGCAATCAACGATCCTTGTTTTCTGTATGACATATCACCCTTGTACGGCGCATATCCGTTAAATATTGTATTAATGATACCGTTGCCCTTGGTATCTGTCATAAACTCGCCTCTGTATCCGATAAGACCTCTTGAAGGTATTGAAAATTCAAGTCTTGTATATCCGCTGCTCTTACCTCCGGCCATAGAAAGAAGTTCTCCCTTTCTTTCACTTAACTTCTGAATAACAGCTCCGGAAAATTCATCCGGTACGTCAACATATGCTTTTTCCATCGGCTCAAGTTTCTTGCCGTTTTCATCTTCTTTATATAAAACTTCTGCCTTGCTTACCGAGAACTCATAGCCTTCACGTCTCATGTTTTCTATGAGAACGGATAAATGAAGTTCTCCTCTTCCCGATACTTTAAAGCTTTCGGTTGTGTCCGTTTCCTCTACTTTAAGACTGACGTCTGTATTTAACTCTCTGAAAAGTCTGTCTCTCAAATGTCTTGATGTAACAAACTTTCCTTCAAGTCCCGCAAGCGGACTGTCATTTACATTAAACTGCATAGATATTGTAGGTTCTGATATCTTCTGGAAAGGTATAGCCTCAGGATTATCCGGAGAACAAATGGTATCTCCGATATGAATATCAGAGATTCCCGATATTGCTACGATTGAACCCACGTTGGCTTCGCTTACTTCTACCTTTTCAAGACCTTCAAATTCGTATAATTTACTGATTTTAACTCTCTTCTTAAAATCAGGATCATGATGATTTACTATAACCACATCCTGGTTAACTTTAAGCTTACCGTTATCAACCTTACCTACTCCGATACGACCTACGTATTCATTATAATCTATGGTACTTATAAGCACCTGTGTATCCTTGTCCGGATCTCCCTCCGGTGCCGGTATATAATTAACAATTGTCTCAAACAAAGGCTCCATATTCTTAGGAGTATCATCAAGTTCGAGAATTGTATATCCGCTCTTTGCTGATGCAAATACAAAAGGACTGTCAAGATGTTCCTCTGAAGCATCCAAATCTATGAAGAGTTCAAGAACATCATCTATAACCTCGTTAGGTCTGGCTTCCGGTCTGTCGATTTTATTAATACAAACAATAACAGGAAGTTCCAATTCCAAAGCCTTTTTTAATACGAACTTAGTCTGTGGCATCGCACCTTCAAAAGCATCAACCACAAGAATAACTCCGTTAACCATCTTAAGTACACGCTCAACCTCTCCTCCGAAATCCGCATGTCCCGGTGTATCTATAATATTAATCTTAGTTCCCTTATAATTAACCGCTGTATTTTTGGAAAGAATTGTAATTCCTCTTTCCCTCTCTATATCATTTGAATCCATTACACGTTCCGCAACCTCCTGATTCTCTCTGAAGGTTCCGCTCTGCTTGAGAAGCTGATCCACAAGTGTTGTCTTACCGTGATCAACGTGAGCAATAATCGCTATGTTTCTTACGTCTTCTCTCTTTATATTCATACTATCCTCCATGTTTTACTAACAATAAACCTTTACAAGTTTACCACATCATATATTTTTTTCAAGTTTATCAGCAATTCAAACTTACATTATCTTTATTATGTATTATTCTTCCTTCTTATGTTTTATTCTTCTTTATTCTTCTTTATTCTATTCTATTCTTTCTTCAAACCGTAAAACCATCTGGCAATTGCAGCGCCTATTATTATTACATATCCTATTATGCTGTGAAGATCTATAACCTGCCCCAAAAACACATAACCCAATACAGCCGCAAATATCACCTGAGAATAATCATACACTGATATCTCCTTTGCAGGAGCTTTGGTATATGCCTTTGTTATGGCAAGCTGTCCACCCGCTGCGCTTATTCCCGTAAGCATAAGGAATCCAAACTGCCTTAATGACATAGGATGATAATCAAATATTACAAAAGGCAATGTAAACAAACATGAGAACGTTGAAAAGAAAAGAACTATCATATGTCCTCTTTCTCCCCTCATACCCAGTTTCCTTACAAATGTATAAGCCGTTCCCGCCGCAAATCCTCCAAAGGCTCCTATCAATGCAGGAACCACGCTCATATCAAATGAGGGTTTTATAACAAATAATGCTCCCACAAAAGCCACTATAACTATAAGCCACTCAATAAGGGACGCAAATTCTCCCAGAATAAAAGTAGACATTATAATGGCAAAAAAAGGTGAAAGCTTATTAAGCATATTTGCATCCGCTATATTCATATGATCTATGGCATAAAAATTAAATAGTAATCCTATTGTTCCGCCGATTGATCTAAATAAAAGATATTTAAAATTACCTTCTCCGATTTTAAAATCTTCTTTGGATTTTATAATCATTACAAAGGCAACAATCATAGCTACAACATTTCTGAAAAAGCTTTTTTGAATTGTGGGTAAATCTCCCGACATCCTTATAAAGAATGACATACAGGCAAAGCAAAATGCTGCGGTTATTATATATAAGATTCCTTGCTTCTTATCACTCATAACTTAACTTCCTTAAAATTTTTTTAAATTGTTTTTATTAATTTATCTCCGGCAATTTATCCTCTAACCATTTATTATCCGGCAATTTATTCTTAAACCATTTATTGTCCGGCAATTTATTCCTTAACTTAAATTAAGGAATTCCGGTTTATTTAACCGGAATTCCGTTTATCTCTAGATTATCATTTATCTCTATAACAAGGCATTTTCTTCCGTCAATCTCTTTTCTTGAAAGCAAATGCATCATCTCCGGCTTTATCTTAACTGTAATATCCGGAACCTTTATCTCAAAATTTCTGGTACTGATAACATTATTAAGCATAAAGTTATCATGCTTTTCTTTCAGCTTTTCCTCGAGACTGTCTATCTGCTCCTTATCTGCTCCGCCCTTTTCAAAAGCTGCTTTCACTTCAGCCTTGGTAAGAACCACAGGATCCGGATTATCCTTAGCTTCTTCTGCAATCTCAGCAATCTCTTCATGAATAGTCTTTACTGCTTCAAAAGTACATTCCTCTCCAAAGGTTTCCTTAATGATGTCATTAAAACTTTCCTTTTGCTCGCCCGCCGTTTCCGGTGGTTCCTCTCCGAAAAGTCTGTCTATAAGACTTGTCTGAATGTTCTTAGGATCCTTTGAATAATACAGAACACTATGAACATCTGAAACTCTGTCATTAAAAGCAGGGAAAAGAAAACCGTTATGAGGTGTATCCACAACCCAGCTTCTTACTCTTTCTCCTATGGAATTACTTTCCTGATTATAGGAAAGTCCCGATTTTTCTAGATTAACCGGACATATGGCTCCTAGAATATATTCATATACATTCTCCGAAGCATCCTCTATCTCCGTACCGTCGGTGGATCTTCCCGGAATATCATACACACCGTGAATCAGTATTATGTAATAATTTGAAGCCCATACATAATCCTCCACCACCGACTTGTAAAATTCATCCAAAAGTGCCTTATCATTAAGCTTACTCTCTCTTAACTCATACAAGAATTTCTGATGACCGCCTTCTTTTTCTTCCTTTAAAGAAAAGTTAATATTCATAAGATTCTTTCCTATGGAACCGGAAAGAACATGCTTAAATATATCAAAATACTTAAACGCCTCTTCCTCACTTAATCTGTTAAATGATTCCTCCGATGTGAACCTTATGTTTTTTTCATTATCTACATAACATCCGCATATTTTGGTAATAATACCTTTTTCCGGATTTAAAGTCTTTTTAATCTCACTTATTTCCTTTTTATTCATCCTGTTCTATCCTGCTTTCTGCTTTCTGCTTTCTGCCTTTTTGCTTTCTGTTTTTTTACTTTCTGTCTTTTTGCTTCCTGTTTTTTTTGCTTTCTGTCTTTTTACTTTCCGTCTTTTTGCTTTCTGTCTTTTTACTTTCCGTCTTTTTGCTTTCTGTTTTTTACTTTCTGTCTTTCTAATCTGCTTTATTTTACTATTTTATATTCTAGTCCTTTATCCCTTTCTGAAGCTTATAATACTTGCCCTTCTTACTCATCAATTCCTCGTGATTACCTCTCTCGATAATTCTTCCCTGTTCGAGGACCATAATACAATCACTGTTCATGATGGTTGAAAGTCTGTGGGCTATAACAAATGTGGTTCTTCCGCTCATAAGTCTGTCCATTCCTTCCTGAACCATTCTCTCTGTTCTGGTATCAATTGAACTTGTAGCCTCATCAAGAATAAGAACCGGAGGGTTCGCAATAGCTGCTCTTGCTATTGATAAAAGCTGCCTCTGTCCCTGACTTAAGTTTGCTCCGTCTCCCGTAAGTTTTGTATTATAGCCGTCCGGAAGCTGTCTGATAAAGGTATCGGCATTGGCAAGCTTTGCTGCAGCATACACTTCTTCATCTGTGGCATCTAACTTTCCGAATCTTATATTTTCCATAACCGTTGCAGTAAACAAATGAGTATCCTGAAGAACCATTCCCAGGGAATGTCTTAAGTCTGCCTTTTTTATCTTATTAATATTTATGCCGTCATAACGAATCTTACCGTCACTGATATCATAGAATCTGTTAATAAGATTAGTAATAGTTGTCTTTCCCGCACCTGTTGAACCTACAAAAGCAATCTTCTGTCCCGGTTTCGCATGTATGGAAACGTTATAGAGAACCTGTTTATCCTCTGTATATCCAAAGTCTACATCGTCAAGAACAACGTCACCTTCAAGCTTTTTATATTCAACGCTTCCGTCAGCCTGATGTACATGTTTCCATGCCCATTTGCCGCTGTGTTCTGTTGTTTCCACCGGCTTACCGTTTTCTTCTTTATAATTCACAAGTGTTACATATCCGTTGTCTTCTTCGGATTTTTCATCCATAAGCTTAAATATTCTTTCACAACCCGCAAGAGCCATAATTACACTGTTAAGCTGAGTACTTATCTGTGAAATCGGCATATTAAAACTCTTATTAAATGTAAGGAAACTTGCCAGTCCTCCAAGAGAAAGATTAAACCATCCGTTAATGGCAATCACTCCACCGATGTTGGCACAAAGAACATAACTTAAATTACCTATCTGTGAATTAACCGGTCCCAGATAATTGGCATATCTGTTGGCGTTGTAGGCACTGTCAAAAAGCTTATCGTTAAGCTCATTAAATTGCTCTATATTTTCCTCTTCATGATTAAATACCTTAACAACCTTTTGTCCTCCCAGCATTTCCTCGATAAAACCGTCAAGCTTACCAAGATCTGTCTGCTGTGCAAGGAAATATTTTGCACTGAACTTTGAGAATTTCTTTGCCACAAATACAGTTATTCCCACCATCATAAAGGTAAGAATTGTAAGTGGAATATTAAGCACAATCATCATTGCGGTTACACTTACAACAGTTATTGCACTCTGAATTCCCTGAGGAATACTCTGAGATATAACCTGTCTCAAGGTATCTATATCATTGGTATAGATAGACATTATGTCACCGTGAGAATGAGTGTCAAAATACTTTATAGGAAGTGTCTCCATATGTTCGAAAAGTATTTTTCTTATATCTCTTATGGTTCCCTGGCTTACATAGATCATAATCTTATTGTATCCGAATGTTGCCAGAATTCCGATTAAATAAAATACCGCAACACTCGACATAGCCTTTAGAAGCGGGCCATAGTCCGCAGAACCGCTTTCCACCATAGGAACTATATACTTATCTATAAGTGTCTTAATAAACATGGTACCCTGTACGTTTGCCACAACACTTATAAGTATAAGAAGCAACACGCTCACACATTGAAGCTTGTATCTTTCAAGAACAAAGGACATAAGTCTTTTAAAAAGTTTTCCCGGATTACTTATACTTCCCTCCGGCATAGCTCCGACTTTATTTCTGTTATTCATACCTTTTGCCATTAAGACTCACCTCCGTTCTCATCAAAATCTCCACCCTTAGCCTGCTGAGCCTCAAAGACTTCCTTGTAAATATCATTATTTTTAAGGAGATTGTCATGACTGTCAAAGCCGTCAATTCTTCCTTCATTTAATACTATAATCTTATCCGCATCCATAACAGAAGTTATTCTCTGAGCGATAATAAATACCGTCATATCCGATGCGTTTTCATTTAAAGCATGTCTTATCTTTAAGTCTGTTGCCGTATCCACAGCACTTGTTGAATCATCCAGGATAAGAATCTTAGGTTTCTTAAGTAAAGCTCTGGCAATACACAATCTCTGTCTCTGTCCACCGGAAAGATTTGCTCCGCCCTGTTCAATGTAGGTATTATATTTATCCGGGAACTTCTCTATAAATTCATCTGCGCAGGCAACCTTACATGCCTCTATACATTCCTCTTCTGAAGCATTTGCATCGCCCCATCTTAAATTTTCAAGAATAGTTCCGGAAAAAAGAACGTTTTTCTGAAGCACCTGGGAAACCTCATCTCTGAGTGTTGCAAGATCGTAATCCTTAACATTCTTGCCGCCTACCAGCACCTCACCTTCGGATACATCGTAAAGTCTGCTTATAAGACTTACAAGGCTGGATTTTGAACTACCTGTTCCTCCGATAATTCCTATGGTTTCTCCGCTCTTTATACTGATGTTAATATTATCAAGTACAGGCTTCTCTGATTTTTCGTTGTATCTGAAAGTAACATTTTTAAATTCCACACTTCCGTTTTCAACATTATAATCAGGATTTTCCGGATTGATAAGTGTACTTTTTTCCTCGATTACCTCTGCAACTCTTCTTGCACTGGCCGCACTCATAGAGATCATTACAAATACAAAGCTCAACATCATAAGACTCATAAGTATGTTAGTACAATATGTAAGAAGAGACATAAGTTCTCCCGTTTCCAACTCTCCCGCTACAACACTGTGGGCACCTATCCAGCTAATAAGAAGAATACATGAATACACCGTAAACATCATTGCCGGTGAGTTAAATGTTACTATTCCCTCAGCCTTAGTCATAAGCTTATAGATATTTTCACTGGCCTTTGTAAATTTGGCTCCTTCATAATCCTCTCTTACAAAGGATTTTACCACTCTGATTGCAGATACATTTTCCTGCACACTCTCATTAAGATCGTCGTATTTTAAGAATGCATTCTGGAAATGCTTCATAGCCTTTATTCCGATGAAAAAAAGGATAAACGCAAGGAAAATAACCGCTATTAAATACACACTTGCAATCTTAGGACTTATTATAAATGACATAAGCATCGCACATACAAGACTGGACGGTGCTCTCATGCACATTCTTAATATCATCATATATGCATTCTGAATATTGGTTACATCGGTCGTAAGTCTGGTTACAAGTCCCGATGTACTGTATTTATCAATGTTTTCAAAGGAATAATTCTGAATATTTAAGAACATCGCTTTTCTTAAATTCTTACCGAGACCCATGGATGCCTTTGCTCCGTATTTCGCACCAAGACATCCTCCCATAAGACCTATAAGAGCTATAAATATCATAAAAGCACCTGTAATATAGATATGATTTATATCGCCCTTATTAATTCCTTCATCAACAATAGACGCCATCAGATACGGTATAACCATCTCCATAGATGCTTCCACGAGCATGCACAGAGGTGTTATAATTGACGGTGTCTTGTACTCTTTTAATTCTGCTGCCAACGTTTTAATCATTACTTCACCTCATCCTCCTAAAATAACCTAATACAATATAATTAAACGCAATATAAGCTTACATAATATAAGCTGATGCAATATAAGCTTATATAATATAAGCTGATGCAATATAAGCTTACATAATATAAGCTGATGCAATATAACCCAATACTATGTAATTTAATACAAAATTACCGTAAATGTAATCTCTTTTTCGGTATTATTATAATTAACTTTTAATTTTCCCTTATGCATTTCCACAATACTTTCTGCCATGGACAACCCGATTCCAAAACCTTTTTTCTTACTGTTGTGAGACTTATCCTCTCTGTAAAATCTGTCAAAGAATCTTGTGTAATCCACATTCTTACCTTCTTCATAAGTATTGGAAACCTGAATTATTGCGCCGGTTTCCTTGCTTCTGTGGTCTACCTTTACCGTTACCTTTCCAGCTTCATCGCAGTATTTTGCGGCATTATCCACCAGGATATTTAAGAGCTCATGAAGAACTCTTTCATCTCCCTGGACTTTAACTTTATCTGCAATACTTACGGCATATTCTTTTTTCTGCTGAGAAATAACAGATTTAAATGAATCGGTAACCTCTACGGCTATATCTGTAACATTAACTTCACTCATAACCAGATCTTCTCTTTCATTCATTCTGGCAAGAGCAATAAAGTCAGTAACCAATGCAGTCATTCTTTTTACCTGAGTACTTATGGCCTCAGTCCATTCATTTTTGCCGTTCATCATCTCTAGCACTTCATTGTTTGCAGAGATAACCGCAAGAGGCGTCTTTAATTCATGTCCGGCATTTGTTATAAATGCCTTCTGATTCTCTATGTTTCTTATAGACGGCTCAATTGCTCTCTTACTGAATATCGAGATCAATGAAACACATAATATAAAACACAGACCTCCTATAATCGCACACATTCTGACCATAAGAAAATCTCCTATAAAATCCGAAGTACAATCAACAAAAACCACCATAATCTCATTTGAATCGCTATCTGTATTCACACTATAAAAATATTTATACTGTGTATACTTTGCAACACCGTAACTGCTGTTTTTATTTATTATTGAAGTTGCAAGCTCCGTGGCTTCATTCTCATCTATTGCTACAACATTATCATCGTTTACCATTGTTACATTACCGTTATCATCAAACAATACTGTAAAATATCTGGTCGTATACTGAGTTTCCTCATTCATATACCCGTTATTATCCTTCTTCTCGTTAAACTTTGGAAAGGATCCTCCGTTTTCCGCAATATAATCAGCCATTTGTTTTGCCTGAATACAAGTACTTATATAGGTGGTACCTATAATTAATCCGGAGATAAAAAATATAACAAGCAAAATAGATATGGATGCTATTAATATGAATTTATATCTTAATTTTTTTACCATTATATTCTACTCCTTTCATAGAAAACTTGACACATTTCTTTGAACGCTAAGCCGGCTTACTGACTCATTCTTACGAGTTTGAATTCTTCTCCCTCTTCATCCTCAATAAAAATATCTGCATCTATTGCCTTAAGTTTGCCTCTTAACAATGAAA
>Ga0181612_145327_pt1 | contig 10492 bp, 6 predicted proteins | sample HoacroProtozoa21_FD_119630 | JGI IMG/M metagenome (GOLD analysis project Ga0181612, IMG submission 119630) | Hoatzin crop microbial communities from Cojedes, Venezuel. Combined Assembly of Gp0051906, Gp0051904, Gp0051908
CAACAGGCTGGAGAGATGGGTAACAGGAATCTGATGAAGGTAAACAAAGCAAAAGGCCAAGTCTTGCAACTAAGTAGGAATAGATTTGTGCATCAGTACTCACAGTAGAGGCCAACAAGCTGCGAAGAAGCTTTGAAGAAAAGAACCTGGAAGTCTCTGTGGACAACAAGCTGGTCAGAAGCCAGCAATGTGCCCTCACAGAAAAGAAGACCTCCTGGGCTGCATTAGGAAGGATGTCACCAGCAGACTGAGAGTGGTGACCCTTCCCCTCTACTCAGCACCAGTAAGACATATCTGCAGTGCTGGGTCCATCTCTGAGAAATATACTGGAAAAAGTTCAGCAGCAGTTAGGGTCTTGGATCATCTGACATACAATGAGCAGCTGAAAGAGCTCGTGCTGTTCAGCCTGGGCAAGTCAATGTTCAGGGAGATCTTATCCGTGTTTATAAACACCCGATGGGGGACTAAAGAAGAACAAGACATACTCCTCTCTGTGGTGCCTGGTGAGGCAACAGGCACAAACTGAAACAGAGGAAATTTCACTTAAACATCAGAAAAAAACTTTTTCTTTTTTTGTAATGATAGTCAAACACTGGCACAGGATACCTAGAGAGATTGTGGAGTCTGCAGCCTTGGAGATATTCAAAATCCCATTGAACACCTCCCTTAGCAATGTGCTCTAGATGGCCCTACTGTGAGCAGCGGAGTTGGACTACATGTCCAGAGGTGCCTTCCAGCCTCAGCTATTCCATGATCCTGTGATTCAGTCACTTTTAACCAGATGTTATTATAGCCTTGTCTACTAGATTTTACTTGGGCTTTTCAAATTCTACTTTTATACAGTAAAGTCATCCTCATTCTTTTTCAAGAGAAGTCTGACTAAAGTTGTTATTTTCCATGTAAATAGCAAAGTATAACTTCACTTCCCGGTAATGCAGGTAGAAGTTCTGTTGCTATTCAAATAAGCAATAGGAATATATTAACAAGAATAAGCAAAACATTTGAAAATTAAAAATATGAACAACAAATTTCATTTCTTTCTATTTCTAAATTTATCTCAGATAATTCTTTTTTAGATAAGCTAGAATCGTACCTTTTATAGAATGGAAATGAAAGCAAATATTTGTTGTGGTTGAAAAAATTACGTGTATGTGCCACCAGTACATGACACTGGAACTGGCAGGCAAATAGCAACCACTGGAAGTCCATTCTTGCATAACAGACATGACATTGATGTCGATTTTTCGATTGATTTTTGTGAATTGCAAAATTGTTTTTTGTGAAATGAAAATCTTACGCTAAATACAAAATGCCTTGCCCATTGAAATAGGTAGAAATGACTAGTAGCAGAGTAAAAAAAAGAAGAGAAATAATAACCTGGAAAAGACACTGAATGTATTTCTTTTCTCTGAAGAACCTGTTGCCACAACTTACCTCTTTTCCAGCCATTTCTGGCTTCAGTTATCAAGAGCTTTTAGCTCTGGAACCTCAAGATGTCCAGAATGTGCATTTTCCACTTGTTCCTAGTAGGTATGCACATAATGCGAGTCTTTAAAATATGCCTATATGACTATGAGTTACTTTTGTTTGAAGATTTTCAGACTGAAACTTTACTTGTTTTTCCCATGTGTCTAGGTGAGAGGATGCAAACCAGCTATAAGCCATCAGCTAGAAGCAGATGTGTTCATGGCCATATTAAGTCAGGTTCAATAACAGAGTAATGCAGCTGCATGCTTCTCATTCAAGACCTGTCAATTGAGGTCCTGCACAACCGCATAGCTCACTCATACTTGGCCAGCTAGGTACATTTTTCTACAAAGGACCAAGTAGATCTACTACTTCCTAGGCATGTACAGGCAGTAAATGAAAAATGAGCTATGTGATATAGCACACAATTGCTGCACAGCAGCAGTTTCTAGGGAAGAAAAACTTGATTGTGTTTGCAAATCCAGTGAACTTTAATAGAGCCAGAAGCACTCACAAGGAAACACCAAAAAGCTGCTGTATAATAGTGCCATTTATTTTTTCATCTTTCGGATTGAGCCCACCTGCATTATAGCTAAGATAGGAGACGAAACTCTCTGCAGTAGTTTGTTTCTGTCAAGCAGATCTCTCTCTGTGCCTTGTGGATAGCAGCAGGTGAGAGAGGGCAGAAACTTTGGTCCAGGAGAGGATGGCTGTATTGTAAGTCAGTTAAGGAAAGAGTTTCTGCCAATGCATGAGCACGAGTGCCTGAGAAAAGTGAGCGGATAAGATTAAAGCTGGCAGCTATAGGAAAGGAGCTCATGCATGAAGTGATAAGAGCTCCCCTTTCCCACCACAAAAAAAAACACAGCTGAGGAAAGAAGGGTAAATTTAGATGAATAAATCATTACACAACCCTTCTGCAAATCATAGAAATGGCTGAAGTCACTGTGAGATGTGTTGCTCCGAGGAAAGCATGATTACAACCAATGGTCAGGTTGTTCAGAAAGCATGGAAATGACAGTGCTGCAAACACACAGGTTTCAAAATCAAGGCGGAAACACTGATTAAAAGATGTCTACAGAAAGGTAGTAATTAAACTAGGAAATTAACCATTCAGAAAAGCTGACATTTAAATGCAAAGATTTTTATCTTTTTGTGTGCTTTTTTTCAGTTTACTCAAATATCAATGCCTTGGTGGTATGGAGAATTTTTAAATGACCCACACAGTCTCTAAATGTAACATCAGTACATTTATGCCACAGGTGATTGTTGTGGTTCAAACTGAAATACATGTCTCCAGTAACTCCAGAAACCCTCCAGCTTTAACTCTCTTATTTTTACTAGCCTATTACCCAAAATAGTTTTACCACTCTCCTGGAACCACAAAGAAATTGAAAAAAATATGCATGCTTTATTTAGTAAGTAAATTGTCATAAACTATAGAACTACTCTGAGCACCATGATAAATCAGTACATAATGGGTTTCTGTATTTATCAACACAATAAAATAGACTAACATATTCGGCTCTAAATGGCCAACTAATTTCACGATATTGAATACAACTGCACTGCATGATGTTAAACATGCCTAATTCACAAATTCTCTGTGAATTGGGGATGACAGAACCCCAGATGTTTCAGATGTCTATTTCCAGAGCTAGAAACCAAACCTTTTTTAAAAAACTTCTGTAGCTGTATGTCTTGAATTTGCATGTTTATTGCTCTGAGTTAATCGGGGAACTCATCTGAATTTTCTTCTAATGAGCCAGAGGACTGTACTTTGGCTGGAACTCACCTGAATTTTCTGCTAATGACCAAGAGGACTGTACTTTGGATGGTTGGGGGCAGCAAGGAGTATTACCATTTCTGAATTCTCCTGAACATTCAGTCTTTCTGGAAAAAAAGTGAGAGACACTACTGAGGCAGAACCATTCAATCCTAGCATATTGACCCCTGCAGGCTAGTCAAGAATGGCAGAGAAATCCTGCCTCCACAAAAGGCTATACATGACAGTATCAGATACATGTTTGTAGTCAGGGACTGTTATATTTTAGCAAGAGAGTCATGCAAGCCTTAATAGCTGTGTGTCCACTTTCAGTGCACACCCGACTCTCAGGTTTCCTCTATTCCCTTTCCCTCAATTGTTCAAGCATTCCTTCACTAGAATTCATTTTTAATTGGAGTGAGAAGAACTTGAAAGAGACATAGGACAAATAACAGGCCAGAGGAAACCACTAGAGTGATGAAATAATGGAACAGGTTGCCTAGAGAGGTTGTAGATACCCCATCCCTGGAAACTTTCAAGGTCACATTGAATGCGGCTCTGAGCAACCTGATCTAGTTGAAGATGTCCCTGCTCATTGCAGAGGGGATGGACTAGATGACCTTAAAATGTCCCTTCCAACCTCAACTATTCTATGAATCTGTTCGATGATTCTGTGAGGCAGGGTGCCCAGACACCGAGTCAAAATATTACAGAGTATTTCACCACTGGTGAGAACACCTTATTACTGAAGAAAGCATATGTAAATATCAGATGGATTTTCTGACAGTACAGAACAGACACGGCTTTGGTCTCATTAAAAAAGAGAAAAATATCTTAAATCTGACTGTGGAACTATTGATGGTTGTTAGCTGAAGGCAAAAAACGCAGTTAAATAAATGCCTGTAAAGCTGAGCAGCAACCTTAGGTGCAATGATGAAATATATGTTTAGACAAAACTCTCAGAAACCACTGTTTTTGCAAAGTATTTCCCATCTGTTAGTGATACCAGAGTAAAACATTCTGCTCATGCTGTCTTCTATATCAGTCCGTGGGAAGTGTTTCCATTTTAAGCAGAGTGAGTATATTTTTTGAAGACTCTGAATCATTTGGCCAGCACCTAGATACTGGATTGCTTAATAAATTAAAAAAAATCTTGAAAGAGCATTGAGATATAATAAGGAACGTTCTTCAGGTGTTTCATAAAGGAAATAAACACAGCAAAACCAGAAGACTGTTTTTTTAAGCTCACCACTTATCAGCATTAACCAATAGGTACGACAAAATGGTATTTAGCGCTGTCCATTTATTCTCTGTATGTAAAGAACGGCCATATCTGAGGTAAGTAACTGTAGTTACTGCCTCTTTAGCAGAAGTGATTACATAAAAAGAGGCTATGGCTGTAACAGCATGAGTTGCACAGGGATAAAATAGTACTGGCATAAGCAAATAACACGACATAGCCATGCTCTCAGGTGAAGGATCCATCTGTTCTTTTTTCCCGCCTCTGACAGTGAACGCTTGGAAAAGAGGTTAAAGAAAGTATAAGCATGCAGCAGCACGGGATTTGATACAGTGATAGTGGTTACAGAGGTGCTGGAGATCTGGCCAGATGATGACTAGGAAGGCTGAAATACATTAAATGGCACATAGGCACGACTGTCTTGTATTTATGCAGCACTAGTATCCTCAAAATCCTCATTTACCTTTTGCTTAGTACCTTAGGCTTACAGTCCTACTCTTCAATGATTCTAGAGACCAGTTACAGTTGTAAACTCTATAGGACTGTTTCAAGACTACTGTTTCCAGAAACACAAACCACATGTGTCCCATTGAGGCACTGCCCTGTCATGAGAAGGCATGGGGCATTTAGCCATGAAATGCTACCTGCAGTGCTAACAGACTAGTCTTATGACCATGAAATTTTACTCCATGGAAATGATCTGCATTTGCTTGAAAACAGAGTAAACAGAAATTCAAGCTAGATACTCTAAACTTGCATACTTTCCCAGGCATGGATGTTACTACTTTATTTTCTCTGTAACTAATTTCTTGAAAAAAAAGTAAAGAAGAAATGTTCCTATTAGGTTATTTTGAGGTATTTTTTTACCGGTGAATGAGTGATTTTGCTGGGTCTCATCTTTATTGCCATAACTTAGTTCATCAGAAGAAATCAAACTGATACTTCCTTAAACGAGACTGTCTGCATCGTTAGCAGTAACATCTTAAACTGAGACACCCTAAGCTGTGTGGGTCCTTAGCTAAATGTCTTGCCACAAGAGGCTTTCATTAGTATTCTATATTTCAAAAGCTCTTAATGAGGTCTCTTCAGCAGAAGGTATTCTTAAAACGGTGTCTTTGACAAACATCTTCATGTTAATTAAATTGGGAGAGAGAGTAGGAGAAGGAAAAGGAATGTCTAAAATGGCAAGGATGAAAATGATGTACTAAGCATGTTCCAAATCTTGTAAAACAATTAACGTTTACTGAGCATTTATGACCAACATTGTCTTCAGCCTAGTCATTAAAGACATTGTTTCTGATGAAAAGAGCGCAGTGTTTCAGCCCAGCAGATCCAGCAGTACCATTGTAATGCAGGCGTGAAGTTTCTACCATAGACGTATTTGAACACTAAATAAATTCTTCCATTGCATGAGTTAGAAAAGTGTCATTTCTTTCACACACCAGAACACCCGTCTTCCAAATAATTTAGCTTAAGAATTTAAACAGAGCTAGTAAGAATGGAAAAGTTTGTTATAGTCAACAAAACAGATATTTATGGGGGAAAATAGTTAAGTATTAAAACTGGTTGATTTTTACTGTGTTTGTGGTTTGCGTTTTACTGTCTAGGTTTGTAACACCCTATTCAACACACAAGAGAAGCATTTAAACTTAAGGGACCGAAGCAAGAATATAAAGCACAACTTAAACACAAGTCTAAAATGTCCTTTGAAAGACTAGAAGGAAAATATTATGGTTTGAACAGAATATACAGAAATGTAAAATGCATCAACAACGTAATAAATGGCTGGAAAGAGAATATATGAATTAGATTGCTCTGAAGATGATGCATTTACGATGTCATTACTGAGCTTAAGCTGCTTAAATTGGCACTGAGGTGATACCTAGATGTGTAATTCTTTTTGTGGTTTTAGGCAGCTCAATTTAAGTTTGCCATGCATGAAGATAAAATTTTATCTTTCTCTGCCAATGAAGTTCATCTGGAATGAATCCTTGACTGACAGTAGGCAGCTTTCTGTCTTTTTAAAGTATTATTCTAGGAAACAGCAACTTTAATTCCATCCAGAACACTTGATAAATCCCTACTAGCGTCTACTACGTAGGATAAATTAACCAATGCCTCATTTACCCATATTAATCTTATCCTTCTACATAGTTTTAGGACAGATAACTTGCTGATTTGGGGACAAAAATACTCGCTTGTACAGACGTAGTGTGTACAGACCTTCAGTAAGCAGGTTTTTACTTTATGTCAGAAGTTGTTCTAAAGGAGGACTGGAGATCAGGCACAAGAATGAAGCTAACACTGCACACCTGTAATTTTTCTGTACCTTCAGAATCCTCCTTCATAAAAAGTGAGAACTTTCTGTGTGCTTTGAGATTGGAAACTGGGACTTAACAATGGATTAGGACTAGATTTATTGCTAATTAACAAGCAAATTAAATGAGCTATGGAAGAGCTGATTCTAGTAAGTATAAGGAAAGGTAAAGCTATGGTGTGTCATGCAGGTCAAAAGACTTTTCTAGAGCTGTGGCAAACAGCTCACCAGTGCTCTAAACAGTATTGCTTGTTTATGATGAGAGAAAAGGCACCAAAGAGTATGCAGTAATAATATCTTTGTTTCACTTTCACTACCATGATGTTGCAAGTGGTATTCCTGTCAGTTCCATACTATGCCTCAGTTAGTAATTCAGTGGAGAAGAAAAAAATTAACTAGGAAGTTTTATGCAATCATCAAATAATGAATGTGACCCTTTTTTCTTATTCCAAGAAAAACTGCATTAACACCTTCAAAAAAACAGAAAACAAAACATGTTAGTTACTGAGTACCTTTTGCAAGACTCTGTGAATTTCTCAGAAACAAAAAGGAGTACTTTTTATGCATATTTCATTTCTGAGATTCCTTCTTTTCCCAAACCTTGTCATGCGAAGTAGAATTATTCAAGAGGACACACCTGTTTACACATATGTAAACATGTTTATTTATGCCTGAATATGTCTAAAACATATATATATCTTTTTAAAAAATACACCAGGAAAACAAAGCAATAGGCAACAAAAATAGCTTGGATTTTAATGTAATTGTGTTCTTATTTCTGTGATAGCAATATGCATATCTTTTCAATTTGCAATTGACAATTGCAAAGATGTAAAAGCTATTTGAAAACCAACAGGAAGCAGAATTATGAAAAGAAGAATAGGGCAATGGTAAATAACATGTTTCATTATGTAACATGATAAATGTTGATAATTCAACTACATATATATATTTTAAGATGGTTTCCATGATATAAACAGTTATCCCAGATGGATTTAGAGAGGTATTCATTGCAAAAGGCTTCAAGAAAATCTAGTAGTAAGAAGATGCTGGAGCATATTATACTACTTGTGGGTGGAATGTGTTTGACAGTCTTAAAAAAGGATAAGGCATAAATAAACACTTGGCAAAAATTTTGATTTTGTTTTCAGGTAGCAGTAACAGTGACGATGAGAGAGGACATAAAGTATTTGTTCTGTGAGCATTTTAGGCCATCAAGAGGCTTGCAGCATCCTCCAGCCTCAGAGTACTCTGGTCTTTGACAATTCTCATCTCACAGTTCCTTCCTTGTTGAAGTAAAAGCCCGCCAAAATGTGACCAGATAAATTTATAGGCTAGATACATCTGTAACTAGGGCTCCTGGTGTGTTATAATATATTAAGAGCTCAAAGCTTTAGTTTAAAAGAAAAATTATTACTTCACACATTTTGAAATAAAGTTTGAAAATTCACCCCAACTGTATCTCGTGCAGCACAATCTGTCTGAATTTGCAGACAGTAGAATTACTGATGAGAAGTATCAGGAGCACAGCCTGTTTCTCGTATGGTGCCACTGCAAAGGTTCAGAGCTTCGAGAGGCTCCTCAGTGTCACAGTAGCAATACATGCCTGACTGCAGAAGAGAAAAATACAACAGTACTGCAGATCCACTTGACTTTGTTTAAGTACTACTTTTAAGTACAGGGAGGCCTTGCTGACATTCCTGTCCTTCTGAGGACCCATTACCGATACTTAAAATAGGAAAGTGAAGACATTTGTACCATTGTACTCCACCTCTCAGCAAAGGGTGAAAGGAGGATGTAGCTACCAGATGTCCAAGCTGAAAGTGTGAGCCTCAGGGGAAACCCACACAGTGCCATGTTTATGGTCATAAACTGAACTATGCCTCCCTTCAACGATATCCTTTCCTAAATAAAACCTGGAGACATTCCCTACTGCATCTCTGCTGTCCCTCAGCACCACCTATTTGATAACATTTACGGTAGCACAATGATTTAAATGATCAGAAGGTTGTCTTTTGCTCTGTTTCCTCTAGATGAAGCTGCGATAGACAGAGTTGCAGTGTAAGTCTATTGATTTTTTTTAAAGTCTTCGCTGTAGCAGAGATTGTTAAAGTCATTCAGACACCGCTTTCATAACCATGACACTCCAAAGAGTTACCTTCAATTCTGCAAGATGTGGCTAATGTAGACAGTGTATTTGGGGGGTCAACACAAGTGCTTGTTTGCTTTTCAAGGTTCAGAGTTGTGAATGGACAGAGACACCAGTAAAGGGTCACTTTCTGAAAACTTCCTACAGCTCTAGGTGAGTTTTGCTGAGGTTCATCCCATAATGAAGAGACAAAGTGCAAGTTCTGAACTATAGAAGAATTTGCAGTACAACTGGTCAGACCAATTGATATCACAGCAGCTGTATGAGAAGACTCTTACACTGAGCATATGAATCAAGAAAGCCATTTAGTCTACCAAGCACTTTACATAACAACTTGAAAGCCTTCAAAAAAATCGTAAATCTTTCTTTTTCTTTAAAGGTCGCCAAATCTGCCTCTTTGCGGCTGAAGCAAATGTAGGCTGAGCAGTTAAAGTTTGGGGTTTTTTTAATGAGATCTGGAAAAGGATCTGGAAATAAAAATGCAATGTTTTATTTGGGATAGATTTAAATATTTCAGGCACATACTAAAGAAATGAAAAATTGTAACCAGCACAGATGACAAAGATGGCTGGAAAGCCATTTCAGGGACACTGAATTCTAGGTTTCTTTTTCTGATTTCATAGCTGATGATCTAAGAGAAACACAAGCCTGTGTAATGCTCATATTCACAACTGTGTACAAACAAGCACTAATTTAAATACAGAAAGCTGAACAGAATGCATGTTAAGCCTTTAATTAGCTTTTCTGCTCCTTTAAGGACATGAGAGTTCAGTTCTTTAAAGATATACTATGTAGGTTTCCAGGAAATGGAGTAAGGGATAGAATACATTTGTCTTAACTTAGATGACTAGAGCCTTGGGGTACACATGGAATACCTACAGGGGGGCTGACAGCTAGGAGCTGGACTTCGGGAGTTCTGCAACTCTGCTGTGGTAGCTGTAGGCCAATGACACCTGAAATTATATTATGATCCTGGTTTCTCCTGGGACAGAGCTCATTTTCCTCTCAGTACCTGCTGCGTTTTGGATTTAGTACCTGAAGAATGTTGATAACACTGATGTTTTCAGTTGTTGCTAAGAAATCAGGGACTTTCTCCAGTTTCTTATGTTCAGCTAATGAGCAAGTATACAGGAGCTTGGAGGAAGCACAGCCAGACAGCTAGCCCAAGGTCACAAATGGAAATATTCCATACCGTAATGCTCAGTTTATAAATAGGTGCTGGCCAGTGTTTTGGTTTGGCCTGGACAAATGCCAGGTGCACACCAAAACCGCTTTGTCACTCCCCCACCTCAACTGGACAGGGGAGAGGAAATATGATGATAGGCTCATGGGTTGAGATAAGGACAGGGAGAGATCACTCACCAATTACTGTCATAAACAAAACGGACTGAACTTGGAGAAAAAAGGGAGTTCCATTCATCACCAATCAAATCAGAGTGGGATAGTGTGGGTAGTTAAGGCTTGGCGGTCTGAAGATGTCGCGCTGTACGGAAAGGTAGTGTCCCCCCCCCGTCCTAACAGCCAATAGCGTTTAACCCGTGAAGTAAGCAGACA
>Ga0181612_148030_pt1 | contig 10492 bp, 6 predicted proteins | sample HoacroProtozoa21_FD_119630 | JGI IMG/M metagenome (GOLD analysis project Ga0181612, IMG submission 119630) | Hoatzin crop microbial communities from Cojedes, Venezuel. Combined Assembly of Gp0051906, Gp0051904, Gp0051908
CAGCCAAATGCAATCCCAGCCGCTCTGCACTGATGCAAATCACAGCCAAACTTGGCACGTCCCCACACAGCCGATGGCTCCATGGCACGTTTGAGCCCCAGTGCAGTTTCATGCCTGAGCTATGGAGTCCTGGAATTCGACATTCACAATGGAAACGGAGAGAAGTGAAGTGTGGCGGTGAGGCGAGTGACACAGACTAAAAGCTAAAAGCTGTTTCTGAAAAGCTGCTGGCACTGTTCCTCATCATGGAGACACAACGCTTCACACCGAGGTGACATCTCTACGGAACGCAACAAGACACAAACTCCAGGAAACAATGCTACTAATTAGGTTCTCTCAGCTGAATTAGAAGTGCCTATAGCTATTTACAGCCCAGGAACATATCCAAGGGGAAGAAGATTTTGGCAGGAACCAGAATGTCACAGCATGACTGACCACAGCTGTGCTGTTCCATGATAAGCCAAACAGCTTATTCCCACTGCAGCACGTTTGTTTGTGTTATTCTTCTTATTATTACTTTACTTGGGAAAGAAAAACTGAGCGGATCTTAAAAGTAAAGGAAAACCATTTTTGTAAGTGCTGAAATAAAAAGCTGGACCCAGGTATTTCAGGAGAAAAGAACTGCTGTGGGTAGAGCACGGCCTGCGAGACTGACCAAGGAGCACCTGGGAGGAGAACGACGTTGACTTCTGCAACCCAAGTATTCAGTTCTACTGTTTTAGCCTTGTTTATCCACAGGAATATCTGAGATCAGCTCTTCCTATCCTATATGGTTCTTGCTCATGCCTCCTACACATCTGGGGAGAGACTGGTGCTCAGGAGATGAGCACCACCCCAAGCTGGGGCTGGTGTGGGAGGAGGTAGGTGCCCCCCACCCATCTCTCCCCTGAAAAGCAGTGGCCCACCACCCCGGCAGTCTGCGACAGGTCGATGTGCATCTCCCTTTTTCAGAGTACATCTCAGTTCTCTGGACAGCTTGTACCATTGCACGCAGTGTCTGCGTTGCATTCAAACTGAGGGTGGCAGGTACAATTTGGCAGCTGTACCCACACTTTCTGGGCTCATTAAGTGCTCCCAGCTATGACTGGGAGCTCCTCTGGGGGTAAGGAGCCACACAGTTGCGTTTAAGTCAGTCTAGGTGCTGGTGATTATTGTATTACCTGGCAGGAAAAAACCCCAGAACTTTATAGGCTGCTACCTGATATGGATTACGCCATTTCAAATTTCTCATATATGCTGCAGGGATCAAGAGATCCCTTTTAAGATCAGCTGGCAAGGAGACCTAACACAAGGAGTGATGGGAGCAAGCCCGTCATATCATCAGCAAACCAAAAGGATTTTACGGAAAGCTTCGTTTCTTGTGTACCAAAAGGACAACGAGTGGGGAGAACCAGCTGACAGCTTGCCGCAGGCTTGAATGCTCAAAATCCTGCTGGGTGCTGTGGCCGGAAGGGCAGGGTCTGGGCAGGGATTGGGTACCCCAGGAGGGGAGAAATCCTCGGCAACGTCCTGGCACGGGCAGACCCGCTGGCTGTGCTGGATGGAGAGGTCTTGCAAGTGTCGGGAATAACGAGTGCTGGCACAGGTGCCCTGGCAAGGTGCTTTTTGGCTGCATAACCGGCTCTCAGCCAGACCTCTGAAGGCTGTAATTAGTGGCAAAGTGACGAAGTTAAATGGTGAGGACCTGCTGAGGTGGCTTTATATATTCTTCTGCAGCCTGGCATGGGAGGGGAGGAGAAGAGACGGATGGGGCCTCTGCCAGGCCACACACCCCTGTCTTCCCATCTCTTCCCAAAAAGCTGGGGCACAGGGAATGTTTCCTAATAGCAAGTGTCCATAGAAAAATACATCCGTGTAAGCAGCAGGAGCCTTCTGCACAAGTTCCCTTGCATCAAGGCAGAGCCCTTGAGAAATCCCAGAAAGAAATATTCCTATTCTGGTGAAGATGTGGACAAGCCATTATCAGAGCTTTTCTCTTCAGCCTTTAGTTTCTGTGAGCCGTGGCAGGGGCAGCAGAGGTGGTACACACCTTAGGCAGCCTGCTGGGAAACACGAAGGTTGGCCTAAGAAGAAACACGTTACGGGTACTGCAGAGCTAGACTGGTTTATTGAACTTCAGAGCAGAGCCGGAAGCCATGACATTGCCAGAAATTAAACTCCATCTTGTTATTGAACGGGAGCCAGGTGCTCCGCTCAGCTCTGACCCCATTCACATTGCAAGAAAATGAAGGAAAGTTTTGTCAGTTTTCCTGTGGAATGAGGGATGAAGCAGCAGAAGTGCTGAGAAACCCACCCCCCTGCCCCGCTCGGCAGACTCTACGGCACTACCAGCTTGCTAACTGGTTTCATGCATCATTCGAAAGCACACGTACACACAGCGATTGCTCTTTCCCCGAGACAGGGACCGCACTCACCGCACAGCTCCTTGGTGTCCACGTTGCTGGAAAAGGAGGAGGTTGAGGCAGGGGAGGAAGCAGGGAAAAAAAAGAGAGAGAAAGAATATTTTAACACAAAGGACAGAAGCAGGATACAGTTAGGATTTCTTTAGGCTTAACCCCAGATGGCCTCCTGCAGTGCTACCCACCCGTCAGCATCCCCCAGCGATGGGTGGGGACAATTGAAGGAGCAGCAATGGTTGGTGATGCTCAGGGCATCCACACACCACTGCAACTCCCACACCAGCACAGCTGGGATGGGTTCACACGTTATTTTGGGTATTCCCTGAGGGGGAAACAGGGACTTGTGCATCCCCCGCCCGGGGTGGACCTGTGCCTGTGGAGGACTCTGCGCCCACCCACCACAGCAGCTCCTCCGCCTTCCTCCCAAACATCCACCCTGGCAACACCCCGGTAAGGCACCCGATGCAGCACAGGAGTGCATTTATTCCCGTTTGCTCAGAATAGAAACCTTCAAAATTCACATTGCTGGATGGATCGATTCTCCCAGTTCTGCCCCCGTGAAGCATCCATGGGGCTGTGCACGGTTCCCACCTGGGACTCCCTCCGGACAAAACTGCACAAGTACTTCTTAATACATGAACATTTAGTTTACATAATGACATCTCAACAGTCAACCTGCTCTGGAAATAAACTCTGCTGCTAATCTCTTTGTGCCTCAGATTCCCACACAATTATTAGTGCCCTTAAGCACTGGAATGATCTCTTAATAGAATTAAATTTTATCAATCCATTTCTGTCCTGGAATGCTATTTCTCTAACTAACTCATCCCTGCTGTGTCTGACCTGTCAACGTAAGTGGATTAGGGAAAGAGATGGTTTCAATACCACTTTCATTAGCAGCATCCTCCCGCAGCCCTGCCCTGGACCCTGAAATCCTCCCAACCGCTTGCCCATGCCCTGACCGACCGGTCTGTCCCCAGCCTGCAGGACCTGGGCACTTCCCTATCTCCATGGCCTGAAGCTTCCACTCATTGCTGGCCCCCTTGGGGTAAGATGTCCTGCTGAAGGGATGGTGCACGGCAGGAAAGCATCGATTTCAATTGCACTTCACTACCAAGAGCTACTACCAAAGCTCATCACAGAAGATTCACGACACAAAGCGTGATTCCTTTGCAGCAAGCTGGAGTACCCAGGAAAGTCTCATCTCCGCCGAAGTCTTTTACAGTTTTGCTGTTTCCTGCAGCAGGCTCAGATCCTGCGTAGCTGAGCGGCCTCGCTGGGCTGTGCGTGCCAGGGGAGAGAGGACAGCAGGATGGGGCACAGCCTGCACTTCCCACTCAATAAACATTATCAGGAGAGTTTCTGCTTTAGCAGAGAGACTAATTTAGGGATCTTTCTCTTTCTTTGGCTCTGGCTGAGAAGGTGCAAGTTCAGGGACCCTGTCGACCTCTCGTTAGATGCATTTCATTCCCTAGGTGCGACAGCCAGCTGCACTACAGCTAACCAGGAACGCACGAGTGCGCTGGTGATATCTGGGGAGGAAGTTCCCCAGATCCACAGTGCCATCCGTGCCCAGGTTTCTCCCCAAAAGTGGTCCCCCAGGTGATGGTACTGGGGACTCCTTCGTCACCACTCCTGAGCTGTGGGACATGCCGGACGCTGAAGGTGAACGTGAACATCTTGATCCCACAAGATGCCATCTGCCAGAAAGGTGCTACCCGACCTGCCTGATGCTGTAAAAGCACGTTACTGAATCACACACTCTTTTGGGCAACTGATGTCTGTCACGGTGTAAAAAAAAGTCTCATCTCAGACACCTTCACGGTGCAGGACACACGGCGTGGAAGCTGCTGGCAGCAAACGCGCTGGCACAAGCTTCAGCTGGAGGTGTGGGCAGCCCATGTATCTCCCTGCTAAATGAGCTTCTGCACTACTTTATCTCTATTCCCTCAGAGATTTATCATCTTTCTCAAACCATGGAATTGCTCCACTGAATACTAGAAAAACCCCATGGGATGCTGCGAGCTCAGTTTCTCTGACTTGACATTCTCCTGCAGATCAGAAACCCTACCCAGAAGAGCCAGCTCCTGACCGAACGGTCCACAGCGCTTTGGCAGCATGTGGTTGCTAACCCGCAGCCTCGGCAACTCACAGGCAGAGAAAATTCAGGCGGGGGAAGAAACCCAGAAGATGCATTTCCAACACCGGCACAGCCTCGTGCCCACCCGAGGACCATGGTCAATCTTTTATCAAAGCTGTCATGGGCTGGTTACTAAACACCAGCACAGAGCCTGGGAAGTCAACCGCTACTCTCAGGCATGTGCACAGGAGTTGTTTTTACATCAGCATCACCCACAAAGTGCTTAAACAATCTTTTTCAGAAGCCACTGACTGTTTATAAACACCTACCAAAGTGGTTATGGGTTTGCAGCTAGGGCACGTTACCGAGGGAAAAAATCTATGGTTGTATTCCCTGTGGTTTTGCGTTGTAATAACTGATCTGCTGCTGCCAGAAATGGTCTTTTATTTCCTCACATTATACTATTAAACTTAATAGTGCTTAAATATTAACTTGGCTGAGAAGCTGCTTTATTTTTAAGCCAACTTGCATTAAGAATAAGCCCAATTAAAGAAATTACTGAAGCGATAAGCTGACTTCATAAAAAATATGATAATGTTCAGATGAAAATTTATATGGAGAAAGGAATGGGTAGCTGAGCATGACCCATGGTATTTCCTGGGATGCTTCTATCCCGCAGGAACGTGCCCATCTGGAACATTCCTGACTGGCAGCCACCTCCCCACCAGTGTTACCGGGGGTTTTGTAGCCTGACGTGGGTGCTGCACGGAAGAACACACAACACAAAGGGTGTGCAATGCCCAGCTACAAAGCAATTTACACACTGCTCTGGTAGCTTAATGCTCGGTAACCAACCACCCTATGGGTTATGCCAGTAGGATTTTTTATGATGCAAATATTCAGGATCTAGGTTTCAAGCCCATGAAATGGGAGGTGATAGCTCCCCTCGAATACCCTCGTTGCCCCTAACCCTTCATCCCAGTGCTGCACTGCAGAGGATGTTATTGTAGTGGTCACGTGTCACGAAGCCCTCTGAAATGAAAATATTTAGGTATGCGTTAGTTACCAATTTTTTTTTAGCCGTTAAACAGTCAACTTTCCTGTAAGCCACAATAAACTAAAGAGAAAAATTGCAACAAGTTGTTCTCATTTTTTTCAGAAAAAAATCTTTCAGCTACCAGAACACTTGGCTGTGAATTAGCTTTTAATTTTAAGCATTCTTACATCAATAGTATGACTAATTAAAGAACTTACTGAAGCCATAACCCAACTAACTAAGCAGAATACAATAATGTTCAAATGAAACTTTAAATGAAGAAATCATTAAAGACTGCTGTGTTATACAGGGTTTTTTGTACATAGTAGAGGCCACATCTATCTGATCTCCTTCCAGAGCAAAAGTCTTTCTTTCCAAGTACAAAAAAAAATCAAGGAAATCCAAGTCTTTTTAGTTTCAGGCCTTTTTCTCTGTTTTCCAACCAATGAAGCTATAACGTGGAGCAGCACAATCTTGCATCCTCAGCCTTGCTGGGGATGTGCACCCTTTGAGATTGCTTTCCAAGGCAAAGGTGTACTGTGGACATTCTCCATCTGCCACTTGGGACCTCATTTCTCTGGCAGAAATACGAGCCAAACATGAGAGCTCAGCTCTCACCCTAGTGCATCCTCTGAAAAATCAGAGTCCGAGCCATAAACTAATTTGGCCATGAAAAGGAGTGTTTATTGCTCACCACCCACCACCATCGAAATACACTGGGATGATCTGACCAAATATTGGCAAGTGGGAAATAGTTTTCCCTGATGGTCCACATCTAACCATTTCAAAGCAACAGAAAAGTCCTCAAAGCGTGATATTCAGGCCTTGTACGTGGGAGTTTAAAGAGCAATAACCGTGCTGTGAGACCATCTCCTCAGCAGGCTTAATTAAGTGAATTTGCCCAGGGAGTAATCACTGCCGCACGACCAGCAAGAGGAGGAGGCTGCCCAAAGCCATTGCTGTGCATCCTGAGTACTCCAGAGGGAAATACATTTCTCTCCCCAAAACCCTACCTGACGTTGAAATGTGAGCAAGCAGCTTGATGAGCACCTGAGCTAACGAGGATCCCTGGGAAGTCACCTCTTTGCCCTGCCATGTCCCTGATTTCAGATTCTTCAGTGGATGGGCTTCTCTCAGACTTGTCCCTGTACTGACTTTCTGCTGCTTTTCCATCAGTTCAAAGCATTTATGCACTTTTTGCCTTCTCTACCTCCCTTTCTCGAAACATGTTGCCATTTTTGAGACCTTCTCCCAGTGAAAGTGAAAGGTGGAGTGGCAACACCAGACAGAGGGGACACTGCAGCAGACTGTCCAAGGGCACAGGGATTATGAGCTCAGGCTGAGCATCTCGGCAGCCAGATCTCTGAGTGTGTGCTGGTCCCCCACGTAACCTCCAGGTCTCAGCTCAGAAGCTCCGGCTACATTGATCCAGATCAGCCCAGCACTTTGTTTAGGAGAATCAACATTGTCCTGCAGGAAAAAAAGGTATTTCTGGAAATTTCCTGCCATGATTATTTGCTCTAGCTCTTAGTAAGCAAATCCAGCGTGGCACAGTGCTGAAAAGGGTTACCCAGAGAGCATCCCAGGAGGTCTTCAGGACTCAGCATGGCAAAGCCAGGGCTGTCCTAGTCCAGTGCTGGTGCTGGTCCCACTACTAGGGCCTAGAGCCCTGTAGAGCTCCCTTCCAACCAAAACTGCCATGAGCCTACCATCCAGCATCTCTCCATCTCTTTTCCAACAACCCCTTGACTCCCTAAGGCAAGGCTGATGGCCTCTGACTTGCTGTCATTAATGTGTTTCTCCAGGCTTCTCTTCAATTATAGAGAGGAGCAGGAAAGTTATCTCAGAATGGAAAAGATAAGGCAGAGTAGTGGAGCGTGAAATTCCCTTCTTTGGTTCCAGCTCGGCCAAGGGAAGATGTCCCAGGCTCTCCCAGTGGGGCAGCACAATCAAAAACATAATGGGAATTCAGAAGTTGCAAATACATCAAAGTCTCATCTTCACAGCATATTTCTCATGCAAATAGCTGCCTGGATGTGCTGCTCAAATGCCACTCAACACCTGATCATCTTCAGCTGAAGATAATAACCCTTTTACTTGGGCAGATGAAAGGTTTGCATCAGCAGCCACACAGCTTAGTTGCTTCACCAGCATACAAAATGGAGGTTTTTCTGAAATCATGTTCTACTTTTATTTCCGTCTTCAATTCACAGCTTCGGGTTTGCTGCAAGGCTTCAAACGAACACGGAAAGAAATTATCCTCTAGCGTTAGCCACCTGCAAAACTTATTTTCATGTAGGAAAGACCAAAAATCAACATGTGCAGCTGGAAAGCATTATTATTGTATCTGATGATATGCCTTCTGGTCCCAGCAGCAGCAGCTCTGAGTTATCTCAGCAGCTCAGAAGTGGAAAATGCACATCCAGATGCCTACTAAGGGGTCACAGATGGTCACTCTTGATCATTAGTTTCTGAACTCATAGAAACATTTTTACACAAACCCTAGAGTGAGATAAATTATTCCAGGTAGAGCAAGAGAAATACCAAATACTGGATGCCAGAGAGGAGACGAATAACTTTACTTCAAAAGCACTAAGTTATTTTCCAAGCCCATCATCACACTCTTCCGGAGAACCTTGCTAAATCCTTCCCAACATCTACCCAAGCACCTCCTTCACCTGCCCGCTCACTTTAAAAAGCCTCACTCTTACAGTATGAAGTAAAAAAAGACTTCCAAAATCTGAGGTGCCACAGGCAAGAAACATACATTCATAGAATCATAGGTTGGAAAAGACCTCGAAGATCACCAAGTCCAACCATCCACCCAACACCACCATGACTGCTAAATCATAAATAACATGCCAAGGCTGCCCACGGCCAGAAGTGCATGCAACCAGTTGTGGCTTTGAATGACATAGGCAGACAAGTATTATAATTTATGTCAGTTTTGGGCTTAATTTCTTTAGCCGTGGCACAACCAATAATTAGGGTGAGCAGTGAGTCTTAAATAACCCAGCAGGTATTTTCCATTCAGCTCCGCTTTTTCCAGTAGGGCAAGGGAGTACCACCCATTTAAATGCCCAGAATGGACAGAGGAGAGCCCATTTGCACAAGCTGATACAGAGTTCACCGTTCACTGCAGACAGAGTGAATAAATTCATGTCATATGAAACAGGTGCAGTTTTGCAGAGTCCATATGGATCGCCACGTTAACTGGGATGATTTGCATCAAAACACCTACAGGGAGCAGCTCCCACAGGGGCTCCTGAAAGGGAGAGAAACACTGCCTTCTCCAAAGCAAAATGAGTAACTTCATTCTTCCCTTGGCACACGCTCCGTCACCCAGCACTTGGGGAGCACAGCAAGGGGGTCTGAAAGGCCAGCAGTGAATCACATTTTTCTCCGAAACACTGGTATCACACAGACGAAAAGACAGAGACGAAGAGTAGCTCAGAAACAGAAAGAAGAAGAAGGAGGACTTCGTATGAAGTTTCCACAGATGGATTTTTTATTACAAAGAGGCTCCTTGCCTATGGTGCGTGATTTGGGGTTATAACAGATTCTCGGCACTCTGGGAGGCAATCTCTTTCCTCCTACTTGCCCTTGCTAACAGCAAGATTTTCATTCACCCTTCGGTTTGAAGGCTGAAGTCTAGTGTCCCTGAGGATGTTTTCCCACCCAAACCCAGGGTGCAGCTCCTTCCATCTCCTTGCACAGCTCCTTCAGGATTTAGGCAGACGACAACCAAGATGGGGATGATTTTGCTTCTTTTCTGTACTGCGTGGCCATGGCAGCTAATGCCACTCAGCAAGACAGCGGCAAGCAGCAGCGAGGCTGCACAGCAAAACTCTATTCAGACCCACTGAATATTTTTAAAATTAATATTTTCATATGGCTTTCTCTGTGGTGGTGCCTCGCCTTGATAAGCCATCTGTATGCTCATGAATACAGACACTGGCCAGATCATACCACAAGCCTATGTTCACTGGAGATGCTAGCACCCAAAGCTGTGTGCTCTGCACCGTGGGTTTTGCTCCAGAGCACTGGGGCAGCAGAGCCCTTATTACAAGCCAGTAATCTGGAAAACACTGTTTTTTCAAGGTAAACTGAACCAACCTTCAATAAAAACAAGCACAGTAAACCTGGTAGGCTCAGGATAAAACTTACTCCTTCACTCATCCTGCTTCAAGGTTGTTCCCTCCCTGCACAAGTCCCCATGAAGTGTCACACAGGGAGGCTAGGATGGACCTGCTCGGCCTGCAGAAACAGAGAGAAACTATGAGGTCCTCGTTCGGCTCCTTGCTGAGCGTTGGCAAGTAGGGCTCTTGCTGCCCAAACCAGACAAAAACCTTCTCAGATATCCACATCTGTGGATTCAGCATTATCAAAGAGTCTCCTTCAGGTGACCTTCTGGCATGATGGGGAAGACCAGTAGAAGATGTTTATGCCCTTCCCCTCCTCCTCCCCTATGTGGAAGCCCCTAGGCAGACCCATGAGCGTGGCTGGTGGCTCTCCCGGGGACAGTCACATCCTCAGCAAAGTGCCACATCGCCTTATGGCCACCACGTGGCCCAGGGTGTAGGGTTTATGAACAGACCTGCTCACTGGCATCCTTCCCACCGTGCCAGAAGATGCTGAGTTAAGCTTGGAGCAGCCTCCATACCTTTGCAGTAAGGTGTCTGCGTTACAAAGGCTATTCGAGCTCCGATTGCAAAGGAAAAGGAAAAAAAAGAAGGGGTGGTCAGCACTGAAGACTAACTCCCAACTGATTTGTCGTGGTGGCAAACCTTCCAGGTGGGTGGCACGCTTTGGGGAGCAACAGGTCCAAAAAAACCTGGACCTGCTCCAAAATGCCTGTGACATGCGAGTGCAGATGTCCTGCCGGGCAGTATGGCGCAGAAAGGCGGTTGCCATGGCACTCGGTGCGAGCGGTAATTAGGGATGTGATGGGAAGATGGCTTGGCTCGCCGATGACCG
>Ga0181612_149929_pt1 | contig 10492 bp, 11 predicted proteins | sample HoacroProtozoa21_FD_119630 | JGI IMG/M metagenome (GOLD analysis project Ga0181612, IMG submission 119630) | Hoatzin crop microbial communities from Cojedes, Venezuel. Combined Assembly of Gp0051906, Gp0051904, Gp0051908
AGAGAGGGAGACTCCACAACCTCCCTGGGCAGCCTGGGCCAGGGCTCCATCACCCTCAGAGGGAAGAAGCTCTTCCTCATGTTCAGACGGAACTTCCTGTGCTTCAATTTATGCCCGTTGCCCCTTGTCCTGTCACTGGGCACCACTGAAAAGAGCTTGGCCCCATCCTCCTGACACCCACCCTGCAGATATTTATAAGCATTTATAAGGTCCCCTCTCAGCCTTTTATTCAGGCTAAACAAGCCCAGCTCCCTCAGCCTTTCCTCATAGGACAGATGCTCCAGTCCCCTCATCATCATCGTAGCCCTAAAAAAAAAAAAAATCACTGACGTAAAAAAAAAGATGCACTTGTTCAGATCCTGCCCCCAACTCCGCACCCACCAGCCTGGCCCCACATCGCCTACAGGACCGCACGCTCAGCCCGGCAGCCAGAGGAGCTCCGCTTCCCAGTGCGCAGCCCCGGCACACTCCCAGCTGCTGCACGAAGCGCCAGCACAGGCTGCGGGATTTGGGCTCTTCCAGATAACGCATCTCTCTTTCAAGGTCCACTCCATCAATAACAGAAAACTCCTAATTATTCCAGTAGTGCCAACATTTCATAAATTCAGTCTTTGCTTAATGAGAAGTTCTGAGCAAGCCCTTTCTTCATTAACTGTTCTGCGAGACACAGGAACGGAAACTTCCCAGCCTAAACCTCCACACTTAGGCAGCTTAAATTCCCATTCTTAATTGGCAGCTGGAAAGCAGGGCTGTCATGATTTATACGCCTTCCGCACTCCGAGTTTTGATAATTACAAGTTCTGCGTGGTTTGTGATTAATCTATTTGCACCGTATGAATTACAAACCCAAACTCATTTGGAAATGAAAATTCACGCCCTAGCTCAAGCACAGGCAACGTGACAGTGAAATGGGTGACAAAGTACGAATCGGCCCAAGGCTGCAGTCGAAACAATGGTGCCCAGGATCATCCCTGAAATAGTTTAGGAGACTTAAAATAAAAAAACAAACCACCAAGCAGTTTAAAGTTATCTTCCTCCTCACTTCTTTTCTGGAGACAGAAAAGGGCAAAAGCACTTAGATAATTATTAATTTATACGACCTTGATGTGTATGTATTCCTCATCTTTTTAAAATGCATTTAGAGCAGCTGGTGTAAAGGCACCATATTTAACCAAGGTGTGTGCACATGTACACAGTTAGAAAGAAAGCACATTTTTAAAGAAGTGGGAAGGAAATCAAATTATCCTTGTTGATTATTCCTGTAACATTAAATGCCCCCCTCTCCTAACCGGTGCAGGCTGACCGCTGCAGGAGGAGAGGACCAGCTCCTGGCCACAGACCCCGGACAGAGGCGACCGGCCCTGGGGTGCCTGGGTGACCGGGACAGGATCCCAGAGCGGGACGAGGGACCGCTTGCTGACCAACAGCCGACACAGCGGGGTTCCCTTGGGCACAAAGGGCCCAGTGGTCCCACTATGTGATGTCCCCACCCAAGCACATGCAGGACAGGGTGACCTCAGCATTTCACAACTCAGCGTGGCCATCGCTGTTCTGCTCCTCATTCCATTCCAGCGTTGGACACCACGGCACATAAGATTTCCAGAGACAAACGGGATACAGGGACTGGTTTCAGCAGGCACTGGCAGCCTTCCCCAAAGACCCCAGAAACACAGGGATCAACCACATCTCTAAGTTCGCTACCTTGGGCAGCTGCCATCCAGCCTCAGCGCTCACCATCAGCCCACCCGGAGATTACAGACTCCATTTCCAACTTCTTTTTCAGAGAACAATTTCACTATAACATACATAACATTTGGGCTAATGTTGGGTTTTTTCCTCCCCTTTGTTTTGACATCCTTACAGTCCATTCTATAAATCAGAGTGGCCTTTTAGTACAATTACTCTGAAAAAAAATGCCATGCAGCGGTGAAACTTTTCATTTGACGGTGGCCACGTTCCAAAGGTGACTGGAAAAATGTTACTTCCACTCCGAAAAACAAACACTGATTTTTAATTGCCTAAAAGGACGAGACAATTTCCAATTCTGTTGAGAGATTACTTCTTTGGAATAAATATTTATTGATACCTATATCCCACCTACTTAGTCATTTACTTTTTTAAAAATATGCACATTTTTAAATGGGTTTACTTTTTCCTCCATCATAAAAAATGCAGGCTACATTTCTCATTCATGAGGGTTTCATTTTTAATCTGCCATCTCACACAGGTTTGGTCTGCATTTGTGGCGAGGACAGGCATAAGAAAAATAAAACTTTGCTGTTAGAAAAAAAGATTGAAAAAAATTGAAATAAACTCCAAGTCTCCCCATTGTGTTTGCCTCAGAGAATCCCACAAGTCCTTGTGGCAGCAGATGCAATTTGATGTTCATACTGGGTCCTTGAATCTTATTGCTCCCAGAGCACATTAACTTGACATTTAGAAACATTGTTTTTGAAAGCCATTCTAAGAAGTTCCTGACTACTTCTGATCTGCAGGGCAGCAACAAAAAACAAGGTTGGTAATTAATTTCTCCCCCCTCACAAAAAAAAAAAAAAGAAAGAGTCAACCTCAAATAAAAGCTTCCCCTGTAAAATGGCAAAACTCCTCCAGCGAACGCAGCAGCAGAGATGTACGGCAAGTGCTGCGGCCGCGCCAACTCTCCATGCACCAAACAGCGCGGTGTGAAGCGTGTGCTGGGGGACACGGCTCTTTCCCCAGTTTCGGGGTACACCTTGCACACAAAGCATGTTGGCTTGGGCTCCCCTGCTTGCAAACTGGCTGCAGCTGGCTGCTAAAGCTCTGCCGAGGGGCACGAGGACCGAGTGCAAGTGCACCAGCATGCAACACGGCAACACCAGGCATCTCCAGGCTGATGCATTACAGGTAAAAATTACAGCTAAAGCAATTTATTAACTAATAAAACAGCATTAAAACAACTAATAGCATTTTGCAAGAATCCTGGCTGCCTGATAAGAATAAAAAAAAAAAACCCTAGCGTGGAAGGTTGCAAAACACCACCACAAAGTGCAAGTGGGGACAGTCGCGTGGGGCAGAGCCGGGTCTTGCACACACCCTCCATCTCTTCCCCAGCCGAGGATACCAGCCCGTTAAAGTCAGAGCCCCATTCCTCACCCACGCAGCCACAACACCAACCATGGGGCATCTGCAGCTGCCAACTCCAGCGCAGCAGAGAACAGAAATCATCCCTCCTGCCTCATGCAGGAAGATCTGCTTGATGCTTCCCAGTTGCACCTTTCTCCCCTCCATACCCTTCTTCTCCCTCGCTGATAGGGGAAATGTCTGCTTGACCCATGCCTGAGATCACCCCACCTTCGAGCCCTTCCTTTGCCCTTTGCTGTTTCTGCACTGCTCTGCAGGGCTCAATTCCAAAGCAATGCAGAAGACTCTGCCACAGGCAATAAAAAGGCAGTGTGTCTTTTATGCTCTGGCAAAAAAAAAAGGAGGAAAAAAAGTCTGGCTCCTGTGTTGCCACAGGTCTGAGGCATCATTCACCCACTTTGCTTCAACTGCGTTATTGTCAGGACTTTCTGAACATGATGGTGAACCTAACACTGCAGGATAGCAACTGTAGATCTATTGCATTTAAAAATAAATGTTTTGCAGTCTTATAGGAGGGATGCCAGGGTGATTTTATCACCTACATGCTGAAGAATGCCCAGGGCTAGCAAGCTGCTAAGAGAAATGCTGGAAACTTGCCTCAGCAGGAATCTCTTCTTCATCTCTCCACAAAGAGCTCATGGATCAAATGACAGCCCAGCAGTGGGGTACAAAGCGGTCTTTAATACCCTTCTGGCTGCAAAAGGGACCTCCGAGCAGATAAGCTAATACCTCCCCACCCAGCACTGACCAGCCGCAGGGATGTGGCAGCCACCCCAGCCTGAGGGGTGGGGGCTGTCCCCAAAGCCCTGTCCTGCAGCTGGTGGGAGGACAACAGAAACAGGGCACAACATCAGAGCAGCCCCCAGGCTGAGCAGAGCAGGATAAAAGCAGCAAGCCAGCAACCATTAGCCAGTTATTGTTCTCAATAGGGCAACGTTGGTTTTTTAAAACAAAAAAACAAACAAAAAAACCCAAAAAAAAACCCACAAATTAAAAAAAAAAACCCAAACAATTTCTGAATTCTGTTTCTTGAAAGATTCCCAAGGAGACACTGAACAAACTGAATTAACAATCCTGAATTAAAGCTCCTGTAGCTCTTCCTGTCTGAAGGTCATGAAGAGATATGCTCTGGAGAACTTCTGTCCCGCTGCGGTACCCACACTCTGTCCCCAGCGCTGGGACATCTTCAGGTTAGCAAAGGACCAAAAAGAACCACCAAGGTGGGCCGGGATGCTTTCAACAAAGAGATGAGGACAAAAGGAGAGGAAGACAGCAATGCATACAGCTGGGTACAGGGCAGAGGAGAGACAGGAGAAAGTCCACAGCAAGAAGTCTGTGCTTCTTGCTCATCCACTGCCTCTCCAACAAAAATAGACATAATCCCACAGCCACGTTCGTCTGTGCTGCTGCACTGTGCTGCTTACAGCGCTGTTAACTGTGACCTGTAATTGCAACTGATAATTGTTTCCTCTGTTTTGAGCTAGAGTGATATCAGGAAATTTTATACAAGCATTATTAATTTGTGGCTTATAGACCCGACTGACAACTGAACCCAAAAAGCCTAGCAACGCAACGAGCCCACGCTCTGCTGAGTCCACCCAGCCATGCCTGGAGAGAGGGAACTTTCTTTCCTTTGCATCCTTCGCAGAACAAGGCACAAATAGCCTTTACTCCTGTCCACACACCACTCTGCTCACAGTTTAATAGCATAATTCTTAATTCAGGCACACACACGAAGAATGCAACAGATACTGTGCGCAGAAAAGTGGTACTTACTTACTGAGATCATTTTTGCAGCTGATGAACTAGAACTGTTCCCACTGTGTGCTCTAACGCTGTACTACTGACAAAGCAGGCATTTTCCTGCTTCTCCTATAATTCCTCTAAATCCCAAACAGATGGGTTTGCTGGACAGTTAGTCACCCAAATCTGCCTCGTTAGCAGCAACAGGAATTGTAATCCGGCCCCAAAATCCACCTTGTCCTTTATAAGGCTTCTTTCGACAGACCCCCAGGATCCACCTCTGATACCAACAGACGAGCAACACAAGACAGAATAGCTGTCCCAGACACCCACAGGGAAGAGTTATTCAGAAAGAAAACATGTGTTTTCTTCACTTAAAAAAAAGCAAGCACAAAATAGCAGAACAGCTCATTCGGTCCAATAAACCCCACATGCTGAGTCACATCAGCACCTGCAAGCTCCCACTGACAGATCCTTCCTCTCCGAGGTATTGCCACACTTCAGATTTGTTTTCCTATTAGGAAACAAAGGATTTAGGGCTAAAGCAGAAGTTTGACTGCCAGCATTGCCTCTGTGTTCTCCATTATCAGATTCAGACACATTTGTTCTCGCTGAGCTTAACGACGAACAGACTAGCTGTGATTGCCAATACCCCATCAACCGCTCTTCGCTGTGTACAAACACCCAAAGCCACCCTCCAAAGCAATATGCTAATATCTGTCATTCAGCTGAGGAGAAAGTGGATCTAAAATGTTATTAAGGACAAACAACCCGGGCTCTTTGGAGGGGGGCTCAAGTTGATGACTGACACGCAGCCGGCTACACGTCAAACTTATCAAGACGAAATGTGTAATTGCGCACACACGATGCCACATATGGGGCATTCCAGCGCAGCCGGCCATCTGCAGGAAGAGAATATTTTAATTTCACTCAGGAAAGGAAAAAAAAAAAAAGAGGGCATTTTATTATTTCCCCTCTCTAATTTTGGTCTCTTACATTGATTTTTTTACTAACTATTCCAAGACAAACTACACGTGCTTTGGTTTGAAAAGATTTCTCCCTCTTATGTTACTGAAATGGAGCATTTTTAGAAGAGGGGCTGCGATTTTGGACTGGCACAGGACAGAAGCTGTGAAACAAAGAATAAGCATTAACTTTCAGACAAATATTCTATTCTAAGCTCATGATCAGTGGGACAGGTTCTGCCTTCTCAATAGCTATTATTCAAGCAAGCACAATACAGACAATTCTGTGATGCAAAAAAATAAGGGGAGGAATAGGAAGATGCTGATTTAGCCGACATCTGGGTATTGTTCCAGCGTGCAACAGCTGCCTTGTTCTGTGAATGGCTGCAGCCCAAATTACAGGCTACATTCTGCTCTCTTACACCAGCCACATGAATGTCAGCATAAGTGGTATTTTGGGTATAAACCCAAGCAAAGTTGGCAAAGTTTGATGCAAGTTTCCCAAGAATTTTTCCACTTTAAAGTAACTTTCCCCTCTTACACTTTCTACCCTGACCAACCTCAATGCTCCAGAGAGATCCAATTCCATTTCATACCCACTAGTCAAAAAAATTTCAAAGGGACTTGAGCAAACCTGCTGTAATTAAGCAGCCTCCTCAGGAAGCATGACTTTGCTAGCAGAAACAGCAAAGTAAATGCCTGCAGTCCTTGTTAAAATGAGTAATGGCTATCCAGACAGCAAATGCTGCCCAGGACTGACGATTTCTTCCCCCACCTCCAATAGCCCCACAGTCCCTAGCAAGCTGTGCTATTGGGATTCTTATTATTCTTTTTAATTCTTTTTATGTGATACCTCAGTTAAAATGTACCCACAGCAAGTCCCTTCAGCACATGAAGTGCAAGCATCTGTCAAAGTGACAGCAGAAGCAGCATAATCCCCTTTGGTCTGGATAAACCAAGTTATAAAGCATGTGCCTCCCAGCCGCTGCCGGCTCCAACGTGCAAGCGCTGAGCCAGAGCTCCCCGCACCATAAGGCTGGAGCCAGTGGTGCTGCCATGCTCCCAGGAGCTGATGAGAGCGCACGGTGGTACACATCTGGCCATCCCTCTGCTCTCCAAATACCATCAGGTCCCACGGCACAAGGCAATTTGGCAACGGGCTCAGCAAGCTGGGGTGGAGAAGCAGGGGAGAGTCTGAGAGCCTCCCGGAAGCAGAGCCTCCCACCAGCGTGCCTCGAGCCCCCTCGCCAACACCACGCACAGCGGGTGCTCCCCAAGGCAGCAAAGGTACAAGCACAGAAGGTTGAAGCCCTGATCAGCGGTGACTAAGATCAATACAAACGAAGAGAGGGGTAAAGCAGCTCAGAGGAGAGCTGGGTTTGGGACAGACAGGCGTATTGTTCTGCAGCAGAGCGTTTGGGATCACCACAGGCTGTGCTCACTGCGTGCCCACTCAAAGCAGTAAAAAAAAGAAAAGTCATTAGGCTAAAAATCAAGACCATTTAATAAAAATTAAAAAAAAAAAAAGAAAAAAAAAATAGACTCATTTTATTTGTCTCCTGACATCTTAGACTGTAAGGCAAGACTGGGCTGGATTTTCAAGCCTCTCCTTACAGTTACCCAGGCTAAGTTTCTTTTTTTTTTTTTTTTGGGGGGGGGGCCAGGAATAAAACCTCTTCCTTCATTAATTGTATAAAACTGGGAGCAAGGACTTTCTTTTAACGGCATACCAAGTGTTGTAAGAAAGCTACCACTGTTGTTAACCAATAAGCTCTGAAGTGTCTAAATGGAATTAAATTATCTTTTTAACAGCTACATTTGCAACAGCACCTGACTTCATGAATGGTTCACTAATTTCAGGAGAAATGCTCGAACTTCTGTGCCACTGCAGGCTGGAAAAAGCTTCAGCACAGTTAGGAGGCCAACTGGGACTCGGTATGCAATCTGCATTTTAAGCCATGGGAATGACTAGCTTTGTTAAACCCTGGGCCTTGACAGCCGTTGTGCATTCATAAGGGATTTTATCTCAATATTATTTAACACTGTCATGATCATGGCATTCAACAGCACTCAACTAGTTGCCATGTTTATTTGCATCCTACAGTAGTTAGAGAACATGATTTTTTAAAATTTTTTAATCCTTCAAAACTGATAAAGAACAACTACACCTCCACCTACCTGCAAAACAGGATAAAAGAGAAGGGGATGGGAACACCAGTAACTAAAGCCTGAGACCACCAAAAAGAGGTGTTACATTAGTAATAGAATTTTTTTCATACACTTGTCTACATCCCTTAAAAGCTTTTCTTTTCATTGCAGAAAATTATAATGAAAACTCACAATCTTGTGTAGCCAGCTCATTCTGGTGCACCAAATTGCCACTGAAAACATAGCGCCCGGGTCTCTATGCGATGACAATCAGCGCTATCTTCTCGTGCCTCTCCGCAATTCTCTGCGGCTGCCTCCCCAGAAACCCCGAAGCGCTGATTGCAGCCACGACAGCAGGGCGAGGAGACGCACTGAGCAACAACAAGCACGACAGATTTTTGGGAGCTCAAAGCCAAGCAGCCACCACACCCTCCATCCAGCACACCAAGCAATTGTTTGACATGATCAGGTTTAAGAGATATTTATGGGCCTGCATTTTGGGAGTCACCTCCTCAAGTCCAACAGGCTGGTGGGAGAGCTGCTTGGGCACGATGCTCTAGGATCGCACACAGGGCTGTGTGCCAGCTTGCTGGTCCTTGCTATGGGCCACCCAGGGTCTCACCTGAGGACAGACATGGGCCAACTGCCTGATCAAGCACATGGATTGGACATGCTTTACCTCCACCAAATCACTTCTTTTCCCCCACAAGAAACATATATATTTTTAACATATTCCTTGCAATACAACAGAAAGAGACAAATCAAGTTGCTGTTGCCTTCTTTGTCATTTTTCCCCCAGCAAAACACAACTATCCAACAAATAAAATTCATTGCACGGATTCTGTGCTGTGCCAGGAGGCAACCACAAATCCAGGTTTCTCTCCTGGCTGTGATCAAAGCCTTTCCTGTGATGAGCCAAGACAGACCCACAGTCGTTCTGCAACAGCCGACCTTGGGCTCTGAGCAGAAATGAGCTGCAAGGTGTTTGAGATCAGGACAAGGAGCAGTACTGGGAAGCTGGGTGGTTTTTCAGTTATCGTTATGCATACTGTGCTAAAAAGACAGAAAAATATGAACACTAATGTATTTTGATCATGAACTAAACACAAGTGTGCTCTTCAGAAGTGAGTGCTCCAGGAAAGTAAATAATGAGTCACAGAGCCAGAAACAGGCTTAGATCAAAAACAGGTTTACAGACAAACTAGACAGCTCAGTGCAGATAAGTGTAGAGTAATGAAGACTTTGATGAGTCTTTATCACACACGCCTCTGTGTCAATGACTGCAAGAAATAACAAACACGAGAGGAAGGCTCCGCTGACACTTGTGTACATCATTAATGAAGAATGAGAAATTGGAAACAGACATCCCAACGCTGAGAACAAGCATGAGGAGGCTGCATTTGAGGAAACTCTGGGCAGCCCCAAGGTAGGAAATGCACTCCACAAAACAGACAGCCTTTGAAACGTTCATACCTCACCCCAAATATCAAACACCTTTGCGTTAGTCATGCATGTTAAAGGCACTGCTCACTGGAGGATGGTGTCAGAGGCACAGATTGATCACATTTAATGATGTCAGGATGAAGCTTAATATTTCAGTTATGTGCAGTTGGACATTACTATACCCTGTGAGCCCTATATGCCCTAAATCATTTTTGTTAGCTCATGCATTTTGCACATGGCATCTGGTAATCATTTCAAGCTGGTTCTATTGGTTTAACTGGTGCCCCCTGTAAACTTACTGACCCAAGTTAATTCAATAAGTTGATGAGAAAAATTCATGCGCATGAACAGCACCAGTTAAATCAATAGCAAATCACCTCTTCACATAAACCCTACAACTCTGTGGAGGGACCAGAATTTAGGGAGAAGACACCTTTGAAAACAGCCACACACCAAGGCAGAACAGCAGCAACACTATTTAAAAAAAAATAAAAAAAAAGAAAAGGCAGACACCATGATACAGGAGAGGGAGCCAAATCACAGAAAGCACACCTAGTATGAAGCAAGGAGCAATACAACAGGAGAAGACAGCCCCGGGGCTTACGGAGGCACGCTGGGGCAGTACACTGAGCAGCATAGGTAACTTGGAAACCGCAACCCTTGCCCTGAGAAGGCAGCTGGACTAGATGAGCTCCAGACATCCTTTCCAGTTTAAATTATTCAGTGAATAGACTGGAGAGGTCATACCTAGACAGGAGGCTCCTAAGGGGCAGATTTTTATTTTTTCCTCTTGTACCTCTGTTTAATGCCCAGCGAGGATCAGAGGACTTGGTAAATCTTCATTCCTCCAGCAATTCAGCACACTGAATTTCTTGCACTGTCTCTCACATTTCTCATTGTATATTCATCATATGAATATTTCACAGCCTCTCCAGCCACTGAATCACAAAGCCCAGGCCAGGTCAGGCCAGGCCAGGCCAGTTTGAATCACAGTTTTTATTTGTACGTGCAAACATCGAAGAGAGGTCTGCCAGGACACAGCCACTCCTGAGACCAAGCACAGCACTCCTCCT
>Ga0181612_164129_pt1 | contig 10492 bp, 10 predicted proteins | sample HoacroProtozoa21_FD_119630 | JGI IMG/M metagenome (GOLD analysis project Ga0181612, IMG submission 119630) | Hoatzin crop microbial communities from Cojedes, Venezuel. Combined Assembly of Gp0051906, Gp0051904, Gp0051908
AAAAATAAATTTTACAAAAATATTCTTTTGTTTACAAAATTAAACTAGATAAGTAAATAAATGTAAAATAAGCAAATCTTATCGAATTTTTTGAAATGGCTTAAAACTTTGTTATTCAGATAGGTTACGTCTTGCCTACTGCACCATTAGTTTAAAAGAATCTTGTAAATTTCGTTTAACTCACTAGATTGAACGTTTTTAGAAATATTTTTGAAATATATAAATGATTCTTGCTCAATCACTTAAATACATTTTACTTAAAGTAATAGGTAAGCGATTTAAACAATTTTAGGTCATTTGTGACTTTTTGTTAATACTTCTCCCCTATTTTGCTTTGTAAAAGATTTTGTTTATTTTTGTGAAGTTGATATTAACGAAAATGAATAGCAGACTACTCCAATTTTTGGCTGCTGAAAACATCTCGCAGTCTCAATTCGCGGACACAATCGGAGTTGCCCGTGCTAGCGTGTCTCATATTATCGCCGGTCGTAACCGTCCAGGATATGACTTTATCACTAGCGTAATGAAACACTACCCCAGCCTGAACGTCGAATGGCTGCTTGCTGGCAAGGGAAAAATGTATAAAACTTCAGATAAATCGTCTGAAATACAAAATGTTGCGGCTCCTCAATTAAACAAATCACTTCAAGTAGAAGATTCTGCCAAAAAAGAAGAAATCGCTGAAACTTCGTTAAATTCTTCAGTTATGGACGTGGCTGAGTCTTCTGTTGACCTTTTCTCCGATTATGACGAGATCGAGTCTAAAAAGTCCCATTCCGTAGAGTCAAGTCTGCCGGAACCGAACCCGATTCCGACCTCAGGGAATCCGGTCCGTCAATCACTCGAAAATGCCGCGGTGTCAGATGTCCCCGTCTCCCCTAGGTCGATTTCTAAAATCGTAGTTTTCTACTCCGACGGCACTTTCAAGGAAATCATGTAAGTAATTCTTCAGAAATTGTTAAATTTGCATTTCAGTAATGGCGTGCATATGTACAATTTTTTGAGGTCTTTTTTCACTAAATCGAACCCGAAGACGGCCCATAGCATCTTCACGGGGGCGTTTAAGGTCTTATATCACTTCAGAATTACTCGTTCCATAACCAAATGGGTAACGCATAAACGCGATTACAAGGTGCTGGAACGCGAGGTTTTCGGTCTCACCTTCCCCAATCCCGTGGGCGTTGCTGCCGGTATTGACAAAAATTGCGAACTCTATAATCGTTTCGCTGAGTATGGTGCCGGCTTTATCGAGGTGGGAAGCCTTACTCCTGAGCCTCAGGAGGGCGTTGAACATCCTTCCGCAGTGCGTCTTTATGGCAAAGAAACCCTTATCAGCATGGTTGGAGTGGGTAATTGCGGAGTTTTGAATGCCATAAAGAATCTCAAAAATGAGCGCCCTGAAATCATTGTCGCTGCCAGCATAACTTGTAATTCTTCCACGCCTCTGGATGAGGTTGAGAAGGATTTTGATAGGGCTTTTTCGCTTCTGTACGACTTTGTGGACATGTTTGTCATCAATGTGGGCATATCTCCTCTTGAGATTCATTCCGATTTGGAAGATTCGACCACTCTGGCGGATGTAATGGACAAGATTCTGGACCGCAGGGCGAATATGGATATCCTCAAGCCTGTGCTAATAAAAATAGCTCCTGACATACTCTCAGACCAGCTTGAGGCCATTCTGACGTATTCCATGCTATCTGGCGTTGATGGCATAGTGGCGGGCGATTCTATTCGAAATAATGGTGATCTTGTGCCTAAGGGTTATGCTGATGTGGAAGGCTATGTTTCAGGTAGGCCTTTGATGGAGAAAAACATTGCTCTGGTTAAGCGAATCAATGAATATTGCAAGGGCCATTTGCCGGTTATCGGTGTGGGGGGCATTATGACTCCGGACGACGCAAAGGCTTATTTGGATGCCGGTGCTTCGCTGGTGGAGGTCTGCACTGGTCTTATCTACCATGGTCCATGGCTTATTAATAAGATACTCAAGAAGTTAAGTAAACGTCCCGCTACTGCGGTTAAATCATAATTTTAGAGAAATGATAACAGCTTCGGTTTGTACTATTGGTGACGAAATTCTGATTGGTCAGATTGTGGACACCAATTCGTCTGAAATTGCAAGAGCTCTTGGTGAGCTTGGCGTAAGGGTGACCAGAATGGTTTCCGTCGGTGATGAAAAAAGTGAGATAATTTCCTCATTATCAGAGGAATTAAGGCTTAATGACATCGTGGTCGTGACTGGCGGTCTTGGGCCTACAAAGGATGATATCACCAAGGATGCGCTTGCGACTTTGAGTGGCAGCACCGGCTATGTAGAGAATGCCGAACAACTGGAGATGGTACATACTATTCTGGAATCCAGGGGCTTAGATGTGCTGGATATCAATAGGGCTCAGGCGTCTGTTCCTGACACTAGTGAGGTGATAGTCAATAAGATGGGCACTGCTCCGATTATGGTTTTCCGCATGCCGAAGGAACGTTTCGGGCATAAGACTACCCTATACTCCATGCCAGGCGTGCCTTTCGAGACCGTCGGAGCTCTTCCCGATGTTATGGCAGATATCCGCAAGCACAACAAACTTGTACCCATAAGGCACAGAAATATAATGACTTACGGCATGGCGGAGTCGGCTCTCTCGAAGAAGATTGAGAGCTGGGAGGATGGGCTTCCGAAGGAGATGCATCTCGCTTATCTTCCAAATCCTCTCACAGGCGTTAAATTGCGTCTTTCCGTATATGGGGCCCGATCGAAGGGTGAAAGTGCCTCTATGGACAAGGAAATAGCCAAATTGGAGGATATTTTGGGCGATACGGTTTATTCAACCGGCGAAGATACGCTCGAGCATGCCTTGGGAACTATTCTTAAGGATAATAATTTGACTTTGGCTGCCGCTGAGTCTTGTACCGGTGGTGAGATTTCGCATTTGATTACTACCGTTCCTGGATCTTCGTCTTATTATTTGGGCTCAGTTACTTCTTATGCCGTGCCGGTGAAGGAGAAAGTTCTTGGTGTTCCTCATGAGACCATCGAAAAATATGGGGTGGTAAGTAGCGAGGTTGCTGCTGCCATGGCTGATGGTGTTCGCAAACTTATGGGTGCTGATTATGCCGTGGCGACTACCGGTCTTGCTGGTCCTGGCGGTGGCGATGGTGTCAATCCTGATGGCACCGTTTGGGTTGGAGTTAGCTCCGCGAAAGGCCCTACTCGCACTCGAAAATTTAACTATCACAACGACAGAAAACGCAATATTCAGCGTTTTGCCGCCTCTGCCCTCTACTTTTTGCTCACAACTGTCAAGTCGGAGCTAAATGCTTGATATAATATATTTAAAACAAAATAGTTAAATCCTATAACATTTTTGTTACTCGACTTTTTGATTATTTTGTGCGTCTTTTTAATAGTGAATTTACTCCTCTTGCAGAGATACCCATTCGTCGGTTTTGGCATCAAGATCACGCTTGGCCTCGAGGTAGGTGCGAGTGAGTTCCATGATGTCATCACCCTCGCCAGGATTCGAAAGAATCCCCTCGATTTCCTTCATCTTCGCCTCAAGCTTACCAATCTCCTTCTCCAGAAAATCAACCCTATTTTTCTTCTTCCTCTCCTCCTTGGAAATCGCCTTCCTCGCAGAAAAATCCTTCTTCGCCTCACTCTCAACCTTCACCACCTTCGGCTCCGGATTAAACTTCCTCTCAAGCTCCTGAAGATTCTCCAGTTTTCTCTTATCAAGGAAATCCTGAACTGAACCCAAATGCTCCTTCACCTTACCATCCCTGAACTCATACATCTTATCCACAAGCCCATTGAGAAAGTCCCTATCGTGCGAAACAATCACCAAAGTGCCATCGTAGGCCTTCAGAGCCTGCTTTAGAATGTCCTTAGACTTAATATCCATATGGTTGGTAGGCTCATCAAGAGCCAGAAGATTATAGGGCTCCAGCATTAGCTTAGCCATGCCCAGACGCGCCCTCTCGCCTCCGCTAAGCACCGCAACCTTCTTATCTATATCATCGCCCCTGAATAGAAATTCAGCCAAAATATCACGAAGCTTGGTGCGAATCTCCCCCGTCGCAGCCCTATCAAGAGTGCTGAACACAGTCTCCTTCTTATCAAGAATATCCTCCTGATTCTGCGCAAAATAACCCACCTGCACATTGTGACCGATGGTAGCCTCGCCCTCAATAGGATCCAGCTCCCCCATCAAAATTCGCATAAGAGTGGTCTTTCCCTCGCCATTACGACCGATAAATGCCACCTTCTCTCCCCTTCTAATCTCCACATTGGCATTCGTAAACACAATCTTACCAGGATAGCCGGCGGTAAGTTCCGTAGTCTTGAAAACCACGTCTCCAGACCTCGGAGCAGGCGGAAACTTCACGGTAAGAGTAGCATTATCCGTTTCATCTACCTCTATTCTGTCAAGTTTCTCCAGAGCCTTGATTCTAGACTGCACCTGATTGGACTTGGTGGGCTTATATCTAAACTTCGCAATGAAGTCCTCCGTCTTCTCAATCATGCGCTTCTGGTTCTCATATGCCGCATTTTGCTGCGCCATTCTCTCTGCCCTCAACTCCGTATATTTGCTGTAAGGCACCTTGTAATCATGAATTTTGCCTAAAATCAGCTCAACGGTGCGGTTGGTAACCATATCCAAGAAACGTCTATCATGAGACACAAGCATAAGAGACCCCTTATATGACTTCAAATAGTCCTCAAGCCACTCTATTGACTCAATGTCCAAATGGTTGGTCGGCTCATCCAAAAGCAGCACGTCAGGGCTTGAGAGCAGGATTTTGGCAAGCTCTATACGCATATTCCAGCCTTGGCTAAACGTTTCGGTCTTGCGATCGAAGTCCTCCTCCTTGAATCCAAGGCCCATCAGAGTCTTTTGCGCTTGCACCATCGGGGGCTCGCTATGCTCAATCGCCAGCCTATCATTAATGTCATTCAGCCTATTAATTAGACTCGTATATTCCTCTGACTCATAATCGGTTCGCTCTGAAAGCTCGGCATTAATCACATCCAACTCCTTTTCCAAGGCATTCAAGGCATCGAAAGCCGTCATGGTCTCCTCCATCACGGTCTTGCCCTTATGGTGTTCCATAATCTGCGGCAAATAGCCCACGGAAACGCCCTGAGGCTTATCTATCTGCCCCGAAGTAGGCGACTGTAAGCCGCAAATCAGCTTCATTATGGTCGTCTTGCCGGCTCCGTTTTTGCCAACGAGACCGATTTTATCCGTTTCGCTTATATGAAAACTAATGCCGTCCAGAAGGGTGAAACCTCCATATGCGACAGTGACATTACCTAACGAGATCACCTTTTACCTCCTTTTTACCAGCACAAAGCAATATGCTCAATTCGTAGAGTAAATATAGCGGAAGCGCCGCCACAATCATGGAAAACGGGTCCGCAGGCGTTATAATGGCCCCAATAATCATCGCCACCACAACCGCATGCCGACGATATTTCTTCAAACTGGATGGATCAACGACGCCCAGACGGCACAATAAAGAAATAACGGCCGGAAACTCAAACACCACCCCGAAAGCCAACACCATCGACGTGAAAGTCGAAATATAGGAATTCAGCGATATGGTATTATGCACCTGCGAACTTACGGTGTAGTTCTGGAAGAAATTCAGTGTAATCGGCAGCACCAGCGTATAACCCACAAAAAGCCCGAAATAAAACAGCACTCCAGCAATCAGAAAAGCCTTTTTAGCGGCCTCTTTTTCATTTTCGTAAAGCGCCGGAGCTATGAATTTCCAGATTTCCCAGCACACATAGGGAAAAGCCAGAATGAAGCCCAGCACAACCGAAGTCTTAAGATGGATGAAAAATTGAGCGGACAATTCCAGATTGACAAGATCGATTTTCGGCTCCATGTGAAGCCATTTGTATATGAAAAAATCATCTCGTGCGGGAGCCAAAATCAGCCCATCGAAGACCAACTTCTTGAAACAAAACACCACCACGGCCACAATCGCGATAGCTGCAAGTGACCGTAAGATGGTGCCTCTAAGTTCCTCTAGATGGTCCCAAAAGGACATTTCGCCCCTATCGGCCATCAGTCTTCTTTGGGTTTTTCTTTATCGGGTTCCGATTCGATTTCCTTTTTGATGTCTTTGACCTCATCCTCAACCTCGCTCATCCCCTCTTTGAAGCTCTTGACACCCTTTCCAAGCCCTTTCATGAGCTCGGGAATCTTCTTGCCTCCGAACAAAAGCAGAACCACAAGGGCGATAAGGACTATCTCCCATGGACCGACAATTCCTAATGGATATACTAACATGGTCTAACTGTTTTTTAAAGCTTTAATTTGGGACTCGTAACTCTCTATCTTTGAGAGAGAATCGGCTTCCTTTTTTCTCTCCATGGCCACTACCTTTTCAGGGGCATGAGCCACGAAATTCTCATTCGAAAGTTTCTTGCGAACTGAATCCAAGAACTTCTTCTGGTACTCCAATTCAGCCTCCAACTTGGCGATTTCCTCGTCGGCATTTACAAGGCCACTAAGCGGAACGAACATCTCTACGGTGCGAACCATGAATGACATGCCGGCCTCGCCTCCAAAGTCCTCTACATGGCTTAGATTGCCGATATTTGCGAGTTTCTTGACAACCGCCTCGAACTGGGAAGGAAATTCTCCCTTGTATTTCAAATCGAGCTTCTCCTTGGGCGAGAGATTCTTCTGCTGCCTGATGGCGCGAACGTTTCCAGCCGCCTCTTTGGCCATCTCGAACTCCTCGATAATCGAAGCGTCATATGGTTTCGCGGTAGGAGTGCGCTGATACATGATGGTCTCCCCTTCTTTTCTATCCTCCATGGCCTGCCAAAGCTCCTCGGTGATGAAAGGCATCACGGGATGAATCATCTTGAGAAGTTTCTCGAAGAATTCCAAGGTTGCCGTGTATGTCGCCTTGTCGATGGATTCGCCGTATGCGGGCTTGACAATTTCGAGATACCATGAGCAATAGTCATCCCAGAATAGCTTGTAAATGGTCATCAGGGCGTCGCTGATGCGGAATTTTGAATAATGGTCCTCGACTGTCTCGATGGTGGCACTGAGTTTGGCGTCGAACCATTTAACCGCGCTTGCAGCTGCCTCGTTTTGTGCGAGATTCTCGTCCACATTCCATCCTTTCACCAGACGGAAGGAGTTCCAAATTTTGTTGCAGAAATTACGTCCCTGCTCAACCTGGCTCTCATCGTAGAAAATATCGTTGCCGGCCGATGAGCATAGCAACATGCCGATACGAACCGCATCCGCGCCATATTTTGCTATAAGGTCCAGAGGGTCAGGCGAATTGCCGAGAGTCTTACTCATCTTCCTTCCGAGCTTATCTCTAACGATACCAGTGAGATATACGTTGCTGAACGGCTCCTTATCCATGAATTCGTTGCCCGCCATAATCATTCTGGCAACCCAGAAGAACAAAATGTCCGGTCCGGTGACAAGGTCATTCGTGGGATAATAATATGCTAGGTCCGCATTGGGCACCGCGTCGCTATGGCCAGGCTTGTTGGCGTCGAACACCGAAATCGGCCAAAGCCATGAGCTGAACCATGTGTCGAGAACGTCCTCGTCCTGTTTGAGGTCCTCCGCCGTGATTGAAGGGTTGATTTTCTTGGCTGCCTCCAATGCCAATTCGGCGTTGCTTTCAACCACGAAAGTGCCGTCCGGCATGTACCAGGCGGGGATTCTCTGGCCCCACCAAAGCTGTCTGCTTATGCACCAATCGTGTACATTTTCCATCCAATGCCTATAGGTGTTGCGGTATTTGTCGGGGATGAGTTTGACTCTGCCCTTCTCAACTGATTCCAATGCTCTGGCTGCAAGGCCGTCCATTTTGAGGAACCACTGAGTTGAAAGCCTTGGCTCGATGACCGCATCCGTCCTCTCTGAATAGCCGACAGGTGAGGTGTATTCTTCGATTTTCTCCAAGTTGCCGGCCTCTTCGAGCATCTTCACAATCTTCTTACGGGCCACAAAACGGTCTTCGCCTACAAGGATTTGCGCTTTTTCGTTCAGGCGTCCGTGTTCGTCGATGATGTCGATAATAGGGAGATTGTGCCTTAGTCCGATGCCGTAGTCGTTTACATCGTGAGCAGGTGTGACCTTGAGGCAACCGGTTCCGAAATCTTTCTCCACATAGCTGTCCTCGATTACGGGTATTTCTCTGTTAATCAAAGGGATAAGTACTTTCTTTCCGCGAAGATAGTGATATCTCTCGTCCTCCGGATTGACACTAATCGCCGCATCCGCCATGATGGTTTCCGGACGAGTCGTGGCTATTACCAAATATTCATCCGTGGGGTTGCCGTTTCCATCCGAAATGAAATAGCGAAGGTGGTAGAAATGGCTCTGAGTGTCCCTATGGATAACCTCCTCGTCGCTGACTGCCGTAAGGCCGACGGGGTCCCAGTTTACCATGCGTACTCCCCTGTAAATCAAGCCCTTCTTGTAGAAATATACGAATGTGTTGATTACGGCCTCCGACAGATCGGGGTCCATGGTGAATTTGGTTCTATCCCAATCGCATGATGCTCCGAGCTTACGAAGCTGGCTGAGGATAATTCCGCCATGCTCCTCCTTCCAAGCCCATGCATGCTTGAGGAATTCCTCTCTTGTGAGGTCCTCTTTATTGATGCCCTGAGCCTTGAGTTTGGCTACAACCTTGCTCTCCGTTGCGATAGACGCATGGTCCGTTCCAGGCACCCAGCAGGCGTTTTTGCCGTCCATGCGGGCCTTGCGGATGAGGACATCATTGAGGGTGTTGTTGAGAACGTGTCCCATATGCAAAATTCCCGTTACATTTGGCGGGGGTATAACTATGGTATATGGTTCTCTTGCGTCCGGTGTGGAATGGAAAAATTTATGTTCAAGCCAATAGGCGTACCATTTGTCTTCGACAATGGAAGGATTGTATTTTGCGGAAAGTTCCATAATCAATATTTGTGTGCTTTTAATCGTACAAATATAGTTAAAATTCACTATTTTTGCACTGAATCCGGCCATAAAAGGTTTCGGACGCATTAAATTATGGATAATAACGAAAAAAAACAGTTTAGTCTTGAGATTAAGCCCGAGGTGGCTAAAGGTTCTTATTCCAATCTTGCGATTATCACCCACTCCCGCAGCGAATTCATTCTTGATTTCGTAGCGATGCTCCCTGGTGTCGCCAAGCCGGAGGTTTCCAATCGCGTAATTATGACCCCAGAGCATGCCAAGAGGCTTCTTAACGCTCTCCAAGACAATATCATAAAGTTTGAGAATCAATTCGGAATGATTGATCTCGAAAAGAAGCTGAACAAGGGCGGTACTTTCAATCTTGAGGACTTCGGTCCCTTCCCTGATACCAAGTCCTAATCATGGATTTGTCTAAGATAAAGGCTTTTGCCTTCGACGTTGATGGCGTTTTCACCGACGGTGGCGTGTTGTGCGTGACCGGCGGTGAATTGTATCGTACCTTTGATGCCAAAGATGGTTTCGCGGTGCGTATGGCTGTCATGCATGATTATCCGGTGGCGATTATTACAGGTGGGCGTTCTGAGTCTATCCGTGACCGTTTTTTGACTAGCGGCCTCAAGGCTGAGAATATTTATTTGCGCTCTCGCAAAAAGGTCGAACAGTTGGATGATTTCTGCTCGAAGCATGGTCTGGAGCGTGAGAATGTCCTTTTTATCGGTGATGATATTCCTGATATTGAGGTGATTCAGGCGGCTGGTTTGGGCGTATGCCCTTCCGATGCGGTGCCTGAAGTTCTGGCTTCTGCCGATTTTGTTTCGTCTCGTCCTGGCGGCCATGGTTGTGTTCGTGAGGCTATCGAGATGGTCATGAAGGCGCAAGGCGCTTGGACTTTTGATGCCGACCAATATAAAAAGTTGTTCTAAGATGGACCTGAAAGGTAAAAAAATAATTCTTGGAAGCAATTCGCCGCGTCGCAGAGAACTGCTGGCGGGCCTTTCTGTTGATTTTACTGTAGACACCGGCAACACGTTCGAGGAACACTATGATGCCTCCACTCCCCATGAAAAAGTGCCCTGCGTGCTAGCTGAAGGCAAATCTTTGGGCTTCCACCGCGACCTGTCGCCCGATGAAATCTTGATTACATCTGACACGGTGGTAATTTGCGATGACGAAGTTATGGGTAAGCCTCATGGCAGAGAGGACGCCGTGCGCATGCTTAAGAAACTCTCTGGCCGCAACCATCAGGTAATCACCGCCGTGACTCTACGTTCCATTGACCGCATGGAAACAATCAGCGACACCGCCCATGTGCATTTTAAGGACCTCACGGACGAGGAAATTGACTTCTATATCGACAGATTCAAGCCTTTCGACAAAGCGGGCGCCTACGGCATTCAGGAATGGATCGGATACATCGGCATAGACCGCATAGATGGGTCTTTCTACAATATCATGGGCTTTCCAGTTCATCTGGTATATTCGCAGTTGAAGAAATTTCTATAATCTTCAGGTTG
>Ga0181612_113014_pt1 | contig 10491 bp, 5 predicted proteins | sample HoacroProtozoa21_FD_119630 | JGI IMG/M metagenome (GOLD analysis project Ga0181612, IMG submission 119630) | Hoatzin crop microbial communities from Cojedes, Venezuel. Combined Assembly of Gp0051906, Gp0051904, Gp0051908
CTGTTTCCAGCACGGATCCAAACCACAGCCCCGTGCCAGCTGCTGGGGAGAAACCGAACTCGACCCCAGCCAGAACCAGCACAATGTGACTGATTTAATATAAGCTTTGCGTAAGCGTGTAGATCTGTCATACTCAGTGGACCGGTTCATTTCTAAGGTTGTAGGTGAAATTTTGCTATTATTTCTTGTGTTTTATATCCCCAAAGGTTCCGTTTTTGGTAGTAAAAAAAGCTTTTGTTATTTTTACCTGTTCAGCTTCTGACAAAGTAGAATCTTAAATTCATTTTTTGCTGTCTTCATATCATAACAACATTACTGCTCAGGTTTTCTTGAATTTTGTGAATAATTTTAAACAATAAAAACTATTTTAAGAAGGCTTTTTATTATTACAGTTAACAGAGTCCTTAGTGCTTTTTTGTCAGTAAGGCTGTACCTATTAGTTAACGAAATTGTATGGTTTTTATTTACTTTGATATTCTATTGCAGAAATAAATGCTTAAGCAATAACTGAGTTTCTTTTGTAGGCGTGTACTAATTGAGATTTAGCAATCTTGAAAGAAATTTAATTAGTGAGGTATATAACTAACCAAGTTTTATTTTGTGTTTTAACAGTGAAAGCAAGTTGAATACATTGGTGCAGAAACTTCATGACTTCTTGGCTCACTCATCGGAAGAATCTGAGGACGCAAACTTTCCTCCAGCGTTACCTAAAAACAAAACCATAGGTAAAAAGATGTTTTATGTTTTATTTTGAATCCATTCATGTTGTTATTTCACTATATTGTACTTCACTGGGGCAATTATGCAAAGTCCTAGTGTGATTTAAGTGGTGATATATTAAATATACAAGAGGCCTTTGACACAATCTTTCTTTCAGTTCCAAATCTTTTCTAAATGTGACAAAAAGCTCATCCTACTGGCAGTTTACCTTCTGTGAAACAGGAGATGTCAAACATGCATGTGTTCACTATGTTCAGTTTTCCTGAAGGTGTGAGTGCAGTATCTTGTTTTTCCTGCTGAAGTAAAGCTTTTGCAGTCCTTGTAGCTGTGAAGAAGTGCTGGCGATTACGCTTTTATAATGCTTTGAAAAAGATTTCTGCGTGTAATCTGGAAACATTTGAAAACAAAGCAATACTTCTGAAAAACCTCGAGACCTACACTAGGTCAAATTTAGTATTAGAAATTTTTGTTTACAAGTTAGAAACAGGTAATGAATTTTAAACACTTTGTTTGGATTACAGTCATAAAAAGTGAAATTATTTCATAACAGTACTGAACAGGATTTGTTTCCAAATTTAACTAGGTTAAAACTGTTTCCTACTTTAACTAGGACTGGATACAGATGCAAAACCTTCAATCTCTGCTGTTTAATGAGCTAAAAGTTGTGTTGAAGAGATGGAGTACAGGAGAATGAGAGCGTGTTGGCTGTGTTACAGAGTTTATTTTCAAACTCCTGTTGTCCTAAGTAATAAACTTAACAAGGTTTTTCTGGTGTGCAGTCATTATCTTTTAATGTTTTGTTTTGAGAGAGTCTGCTGCCATGTGGCGCTAACCTCCTTGTGTCAGCATCAAACGGAACTATTAACATAGGAAAAAGAAATTATTCATACTCTGATACTTCAGCAGAATAATAAACTAAGCAGTGGTGTGGCTGCATCTCAGAGTCAAATTTTGCTGAGGAGCATACTGGGAAAAAGAAATCTTTTCCCTTTACCCTGTGTGGTTGCAAAGTAGAATTTGGCTGCTTGCCTTAAAATACAGATGTAGTTTGAAACAGGGTTACACTTACTAAGAAATAGCAGCCATGTTTTGCTCTCAGATGTTATTTCTTAAAAAAAAAAATTAAATTGAAAAGTTGAGAAGTAAACATTTAAATATTAGGAAATTTCAGAATAAACTCTGCAAATTTACTTCCCCTCCCAACTTTCTGTGCATGGTGATACTGTGTTTAACAACTGTATCATTTTTCTTTTTAATCCACAGGATGCTCATTCAATGTACGGGTGATGGACATGTTTGGGGCCAAATCTGGTTTACGTAGTAAAGGAACTCGTTTTGTTCCACCATTTGGAGGATATGTGAACTACTAGATAGAGTGTTGTGAGGAGGGAGATGATGATGAAGATAGTTAAGCATGGCTCAAGAGAGTTGGATCATGTACCTGACACACACAGAGGTCAATTACAATATGAAGCAGTTGCTGGCAGAGCACTGCTATCTCATGCACTGCTGTGGAGCTGAACTGTACCATAACGCTTATGTGCTAGGAATGATAAGTAAAGTGAAATTGCTCCCGTAACTTTCATTTTGGCTTTTCATAATGTTGGAGTACTTGATTTTACAGCCTGAATAATGTTTCTTTATCCTCTCTGCATTTAAACTGGATGTCTCCCTCCTCTACTTTGTGTGGGTGCCAGCAGGTGAATCACTGAGAGCGCAGATGAGCGTGCCTTCCTGCTGTTGTTGCATGTGACCAGCCCGTGCCTTGGAGCGGCAGTCACAGGGGAAATCCTGCGCTCTCATAGCCCCGAAGCACGGGATGCAGCAAGTGCAGCTGGGTCAGTCCTAGGAGCTGTGAGGGGATGCAGCGTGCTCCGTCATTCCATGGGCTGGCGCACCTACGGCCCAGTCACACATACGGACTGACAGTGGAGCATCTTCTGTTGCTTTTGGGAGTAATGCACGTGAAGTCTGGTTAGCAGTCTGAATGCAGAAGCTACAGAGGCTGTAGCTTCCAGATGCAAAGAAATCTACTGAGCACGTACAAACTGGTATTTCCCATGGGTGTATCACTTGGGCAAAACTGGTCGAGAGTAGAAGGTAGGCAGCATCTAGTCTCCAGAAGAAATGTTACCCTTCTAAATTTCAGGTTCTTTCCTCAGAATGGGGGAATGCTTGTAATATTGCAGAACAGAAATTTCAGGTAGTTAAAAGGGCCAAAACCTTGGGCTGTTTCCTTTTTTTTTTTCTCTCCTCCCTTAGCTTTACATACAGAAATGGCTGGATAATTTTGGCTGAAATTTAGCCAAACAATTCAGCCTAGGTCAAATACCCAACATTAAATTTTTGAATCACAGTAATTTAATTTTTTTGAAGTATGAAAGAAAATTGTTTGTTTTTCCCAAAACTGAAGTGTAACGCTGCAGTGCTAGCAGTCGTATGCTAAAATCACAAATGGTCATGATGTGTGTGCTGTAATTATATGGCCACGTCACTTGCATGTTTCTCAGTAGTGCATCTATTAAAATACTGCGATTACTAAGCCTTTCGAGCAACTTCATACAAGTGTCATTGAATCACTGAACTTGAAACTTTCCCTTCATTTTCCATCCAGCATGGACTGCTGGATGGAACAGATACAAATAGGTTGCATGTCTTTAGATTGTATCTGCCACAGTTCCCAAGGTCAAGAAACGGGAATTCTCTGTCATGCCCTGAATCAAATGGGCTTTTTGTCTGTGGTTCTGTGATTTCAGATTTAATAATGCATTTTTAATGTCAAGATGTATAAGAGAAAATACTTTTAAGTAACTTCTTGGAGATTAAAAAAATGCACTAACTGTATTTTTTCCGCATATACAGTTACACTTTCATTTCTTCAATATTTCTTCACCAGTGGGAAGGCTGTCTTTCAGCCTGTTAGCACCTTAACTGAAAGTAATTTCTAAATGATTTCTGTAACAATTATGCCATACAGTGGGCTCTGTTTTGTTGTGCAATAGTTTGTCTGTGAAAGTCACACAGTCACTTTATTCATGCTGGTGAAACACAAACGATGCTGTGACATACAATGAAGAACTTTTAATATTTCTCCCATTTCAGTGGATTCCTTTAATTTCTCTCCATAGGTAAAAGTAGAGAGCCCAAAAGTAGTCCAGCTTCAATGGAGAACAGTAGAGAAGAGGTAGGAATAAAAATGCTTTTGAATTTTAGTTGCATGACTAGTGCAGAATGGCTAGTATAGAAAATGCTGAGTTCACTCTGTTCATTTTACAATAAATTTGTAAAGAATATTGTCAGAACCATGCGGTAAATGTCATCATATCTGCTGAATAGAAACATTGGCTGTAAAAGACTTTAAATTTAAAATTAAAATTAAATTTTGAATGATACTTTGATTTAGGCATATGCATGCAATCCTGTTTCTCCCTGCACCTGCTTTATTTCTAAATTATTGAAATACATTCATTTACTTGGACAACTTCATTGTCTTTCTGATGCACAATAATTCCTGGGAAAAATGTCGCTAACAGTTCAGAGTGTTAGGTTTTACTAACCTGAGGTATGCAGTTGCGTTTTTGTTAAGAAATGCAGAGTGTTGTTAATTGATTCAGATTAAGTATATGCAGAGTGAGTTTTTAAAGAAATTCGGTTAATATTCTTTTGTCCTTATTCTGTTCTTCAGCTTATGCGTAAGCAGGCACTTACTTATTTTTGGTTTAAAAGAATTGGCTTCTGCCTCATATTGACACACCGTGATACTCAGATAACAGTAGGTACTTAGTTGTCCTTCTAGGCAAATATGCTTCCTTTATTAAAAAAGAGAAAAAGATGGAGATGCAGGATCTTTGTTAAACATGAGCAAATTTGTTCTATATAGTGTTATATACATCAAAGACATTTTTCACGTGGTATGTCTTACCAGTGTCTGCTCTCCTGGTGGAAACATTCTGGTTGACAATATGGTAATACGTAGAGAAAGCGCAAGTGCCAGTGTCCTGCCTTAGTTTGTCTTTACTGCAGTAAATTCAGATATTTATTTGGTAGTGTCCAAACCTAGTTATGACATGTGTGCATAAACATCTGAAAAATCAGTTTTTCTGTAAAGACAGTCAGCCCTTTCTGGGATAGGAGCCAGACACCAAGTGTCTGCATTCTGCTGGCAGTTCTTGGGTGCGTGCTAGTGACAGGTCCCCAGCGCCAGCCAGCAGGAAGCCTCCCTATCTGTAGGTCAGGAAAGATGATGGTTTCTTCATATGGTCTGAAAAACATTCATAGACCTGCGTAAGCTCCTGCAGCACTAAGTGCTGTGATGAATCCCAGTGAATTGTAAAAAAGTGGAAATGCACAGCGATGTGGACGCAGGTGGCTATGTGTGAGTTAGGCTGTTCTTCCAAGTGACGATCACGCAAGGCAGCACTGCAGTGACGATCCGCAGAGCAGGAGGCCGCAGAACGGTTTGTGATTAGGACCGACCGGTGATGGCGAGCCCTTCTCAGTCCTTGCTCTGGAAAACTTAGACAGCTTCCAGCAGGTAGTGCAAGCTGAGAATTGCAAGGAGAGTGTTTCCTCAATTTCATGAAGACTCAGTGTGTGGGACAGGTTCAGTGTTTCTCTTTGAGTGTCTCAGCTTGTAACAGTGCCCTCTCTTATTTGCTCTTCAGATATATGCATGGGGAGGGTAGTGAGCGTTAGTGACTTCGCTTAGAGTTTGATGACACCTACTTTTAAATCTATTTTTAAAAGAATAATGACTTCTTGGAATCTTACTGCTGATCTGAAACTCCATAGACTTAGTTTAACTGAACTGGCATGACCATGGAATTTGTGTGTCACTTTTTGTTAATGCTTTTACTGCTTTTTTTGTTTGTTTGTTGTTGTTGTAAGAGCACTGGTGACTTCTGAGATGTGTGTTAGTCAATGTAAGGAATTGTTTTTGTTGACAGGTCACTTGGTCACAAATGTGTTGACTTTCTAATTTTTTTCTTGTTTTTAGGGCAGTAGTTCTTCAGAAAGAGCAAAATCCTTGGGATCATCACGTTCAAAAAGGTTGGTTTGGGAAATAAAAATAAATAAATTACTTTTTGGCATGTGAAACTATAGAAAAGTCCATGCGCTGTGCCAGATACTTCTAGTATATGCCAGTATAAATCCAGTAAGTTAGCAGAGTGCTTGTAAAACAAATGCCTCTTAGTGCACTTAAAATTCAAACCATCTTTCAGGGTCAAAGATTAAGATCATAAAGCTTGATTTTTATTAACAAAGACAACAAGATTATCCTGTGTCTTCAGGATGAAGGTGTTTATACAACTGTTCCTTCACTCTTGCTATTTCGATATGCAGGATTCTTCCAAAAATGTAAATTGGGTCATACAGAAAAAAGGCTTTATGTACCTTACTGGTGCTATTAAGTTGTCCCGTGCAGAAAATGCCATAAACTTTCTCTCTGCTTAATCCTATTTTGCTCTTTGAGTTAAAAAAGTATGGAGTTAACTGTTTACCAACCAGTTTGAACCTTTGCAGAAGACAAATTATTTGTGACTTAAGTAACTGCAGACTTACTCTGGTAAAACTCCTCCTCATTTTTGCTCTCAGCTGATGCTCATTCAAGTTTGGTCCTTCATGATTTTTTTTTAAACCCTAGTGTGCCATATAGATAGGTGAGCTCTTCTAAATGCACGATTTCAACAGCCGCCTGCTTACTGCGCTTTAGTAGTGTTGTGTGTTTGTTCACTCACCTTTTTATCCAAGTTTGTTTATTTTATTATGTCTGCTGAAATTAAACAGAAAAGGGAGAAGGAAAAATATTATTTGTCTTGATTCCATGTTTGCAGGTGTGATTTTTATATTTGGCTTTAATTTCTCCCTCATCTCCTGAAGCCAATGTCCCGCTGAACTCTTTTTCATTTATATCATTTTCAGTCTTGTTGTTTTGCCTCCTGTCTATCACTAAAGGTATTGTCACTCACACATTTATCGCACTGTGCCTGATACTGACAGAAACAGTATCCTGCAGTAGTTCCTGAATTACCAGAAGACTACTGAAAATTATGCTCAACATTCTTTTTTTTCTTTTTCTTTTTTCTTCCCTGCCCTGACATAGTAAATTCATTCATCTTAATGGATTCTGTTCTAAATTATATTTGCGTGAACTTCTGGCAACTGGTCTTCTTATTCAGCAGTCAGCATTTTCATTTCTGCATTTCCTTGATTTCCTTGCAAGCGTCTTTTCTGCCAGGCTGCTTTTTGTCATTTGCTAATTTCTGTTTGTTCTCTTTGCGCTGCCTGTTAAACTTGGAATGATGTATAAAATCCCTGAGCAGACGTTCACATGTGTTGCATTCAGGCTTTTTTCTTGAAAGCATGACTTTGCTGCATACCTTCTTAAAAACACATTGAACCTTGATATGACAAAAAATACGACAAGCCTGCAAAACAAAACTACTTTATTAGTGTATCTTTGTATTTCACTTAGGAGGGGAGAATTCTACCAAGAAAATTAGCCTACAACTTATTTACTGTAGTAACTCAGAGCATCCCACCTCATAATGTCTTAATTTAAAACCAACATAGGTTTCCCCAATTAGTACGATGTTTTGCTTGCAAAGCACCAGGCTTACCTGTATTGCACTATGTAATACTTGTCACAGTGTGGGTTTTTTTCTGTCTGTGCAGGAAACCTACAGTTGTAACAAAATATGTCGGATCAGATGATGAACAAATCTTAGATGAAACTGTAAATGAAGATATTTCAAATGAGAACTCAGAAAACGATGTTGATATGAAAAGCTTGCCTAAAGGTAGTTGATGTCCTTCTTTGTTTCTGAATTCAGCAAATGAGCCAAGATTATGATGCAGCATAAATAATTAACTAGAATGCACCTGTAGTAGTAAAATGCCTGTCTTGGGTCCTGTTGGCTTTTATATATAAACGTATGTGCTTATTCACAGACAACCCCCACCCCCAGTGCATGCGCATTTATGAGAGCAAACCAAGCACCTATAGTATTGAACCCAGCGTACTTTAATCTGTGTGTACACCAGGAGGTGCTGGTGGCTTAATTTCAAATGTCTACTCACTTTTGTATAAAACCAACATGAAACAGGGGAAATAATGTACTTCTGTTCTTTTGTAGAACTCTCAAACTCTGTCACTTGTAAGTCTTATGTATTTTACTGTTCTGTCTTTGAGGTTAATCACAATTACATCAACAAAAGCAAAACTAAAGTTTTTTTGGGGAATGTCATTATTGGATCTATTCTTAAGCACCCTTTTAAAACAATACTACAATCCTACATCCTGCTCTTATTAACTAACTATAGTGTGAGTTTTATTAACCTGCAGAAGGGACAGGAAAAATTGGAGGGACTGCTACTGTTTATGGCATGAGTAGCAGTATTTAAAGCAATAACTTTAAAATTATCTTTTCAGAACTTCAGATTATTTCCAGTGTCCTCACAACAAAAGTATTAAAACTGAGCTCTTAAGTAGGAAGGATGGTTTTTCATTCACATGATTGTGATTAGGACTCTTTTCTGTTTAAATAAAGTGAATTTCTGAATTTTGTTGAAGACGAACCAGGTTTTATTCTATTGTTATTTCACACTGAAATAAGTTAAGATGAGGGAAACTGTAGAAGTGGGAAAAGAGAGAAAAGAGTAGATACTCTAAAGGCTTTTGATAGACTTAAGTGACCCAACCAAAGTTCTTTATTTGTACCATTGCACTGCAGATTCCTGTACAGCACACACCCTGTATGACAGTCCTGTTCTGCACATACCACACCAGGGCAGAGAGAGCAGAGTTTGCTGCTCGTAGCCCATTCAGTTTTTGGCTGTTGACCTACAACTGCAAAACAGACCTAGTTTGAAGTGTGTTGTGGGGTTTTTGTTTGGTTGTTGGGTTTTTTTTCTTTTTTTTTTTTTTTTCATGGACATCTGTGCATTCAAAACTTTGTTGAGTTTTAGTCAGCAGATTGAATTTTTTTTTTAAGGTAATGTGTTGGCTTTTATTTAAACAGGACTTTTGCACTTCATTTGGATGTGTAATGGTTTCCAATTTCTAAATAAAATTATTCTAGGTACAGTGGTTGTACAGCCTGAGCCAGTGCTGAATGAAGACAAAGATGATTTTAAAGGGCCTGAATTTAGAAGCAGAAATGCCGTTAAAATGAAACCTGAAGCTCCCAAAAAGCGCGGAGGTAAATACAATTTGAAACATTTATTAAAATGGGTTTAAATTGTTGCGTATGACCACATTTGGTACATTTAAAATTGTTCATATTTCTAATAAATTATCCTAAAAATACCTCCACTCTTCTGGCTTTTTGCTCATTAAGGATTCTAGCTGGCTGAAATTAGCCTCCATTGCTGCCCCTGCAATGCAGCAGTGAAAGCTAAGATTAGTTCTCATTAAACTTCTTATTTTCAGTAGCTATAGGATGCATCATTAGGTACTCCATATGGACCCTTCTTGCTTTGTATTCAGAACAGTTGCCTGATTGCCATCAGGTGTTACAGGTATTCCTTTTTTAAGGAATTATATTGGAACACCATTGACACGGAAACATTCAGTGACTCACCAAGAAAGCAACCATATTTGAGCAGGAACATGTATAGGCATATTATCAATCAGTGAGCTAAGAAACCTAAAACCTGTAGCAATTCAACGACTTTGTTTTGTTTTGAAACTGTGGAAAATTCCCTACCAGTGGGCCTTTCTGAGGATTAACTTTGAAAAGCTGCTATGCCAGCTGGTTTTCCACAGCTGCTGCTAAAACTGAGGAGAAGTTAGGTAGATAACAGTGATAACAGAAATTAATCTCTCTCATTTTTTTCCAAAAAGTAAAAGAGAGGGAGGATTATGTGTAAAGTATCCAGTAAGAAGGCAGGTATTTTCATTAATACTTCTAGCAGTATCTTAATTCACACACCTACAGCAATACCCGGGATATTCAGACAAACAGCTCTTGTACACATCATTCATTCTTCCCATTGTATCATTTGAGACAGTTGCTCTCTTTTAAAATGTTATTATAATTCAATAAGTGCTATTTCTCCATCTGTGGTTGAAGAGGAGTAAAATGTGATAGTGTAGAAATGTGCTTGTGCATACATATGGGCTCATGCATGATTTTAATCGCGTTTTGAGCGTTGATGTTTTCTCTAAATTATTAGTCTTTGAAAGTTCCCTTCTATTCATGCAAGATGCATATATTCAGAGTTTAGGAATGCTTTTTCCATTTGTGTTTATAACGATTTTGCAAGAGGTCCACTGTAAATCTTCAGGGGTATGGTGTTAACAAGATGGGTAGGACTCTTCTACTTGAGCTTGGTGCCCTGTGTCTGCATCCCCGGGACAACTCCCAGTTTTTTTTTCTCCATCCCTAGAGAATCTGCAGGCCTTCCTCTGACTGTCTGGACTGGTTACTCATGTGCTGGTGCCTGACAGAAGACAATAGTTTTGGAAGGGACATAAAGAGTTTGTTTAAGCCATGCCTTTATCCAGGGCCAGCTCAGCTATGTCCGTGTCATTACTGGTAGTCTTTGACTGGATTTTAAAGCTAGCCTGTGCATGAATTAAGCTCCTGTCAGCCTTCAGGGAAATAGGTACTGCCCGCTCCCATATCGTCCCATTTCCAGACGAAGAAAGGTAGCCAGGCGAGGGACGGGTCCAGTCTTCCTCAAGAGCAGCTGGATTGGGAAGGTATGGGAACAGCTTTGGTATGTGATATGCATGGAAGAGGTAGTGCAGATCCAGTTATTCTACAC
>Ga0181612_126584_pt1 | contig 10491 bp, 6 predicted proteins | sample HoacroProtozoa21_FD_119630 | JGI IMG/M metagenome (GOLD analysis project Ga0181612, IMG submission 119630) | Hoatzin crop microbial communities from Cojedes, Venezuel. Combined Assembly of Gp0051906, Gp0051904, Gp0051908
CCATGAGGGTGGTGAAACACTGGAACAGGTTGCCCAGAGAAGCTGTGGCTGCCCCCTCTCTGGCAGTGTTCAAGCCCAGGTTGGATGGAGCTCTGAGCAACCTGATCTAGTGGAAGATGTCCCTGCCCATGGCAGGCGGGGTGGAACCAGATGATCTTTGAGATCCCTTCCAACCGTTACCATTCTATGATTCTATGATTCCTGATACACATACAGTGCCTTGCTGGGACAAAGCCCTTTTCAGGTGCCCACCACATTTTCCTTGATGATCTTTCTCAGAACCCAGGATTTTCCAGACTGATGACAGCACAGCCTCTAAGGCTGATATTCTTGCACCCTTACTGGCATCATCTGCAGTTTCACCCAGCAAGTAGCATTCCACACCTCATCTCCCATTTTTGTAGAGATCTGAAATAATGTATTTTTCCACTCAGAGAGCAATTACTGAGATGCAGTGTCATCCCTGGTAATGTTTGTGGTAGAACAGACTTCATTAAGTTAGTCAAAATCCATGTCCCACAGTTCAACGCAGAAGAATTTTGACTACTGGACAGGAGTCTACCTCCTCAGTAAATTCATGACAGCATACATACAGTCAATGATTATGTTAACCAGAGCATGTGAAACAGAAATTTTCCTACATTGCTTATACATCTCTATGTTTACCTACCCAGTCTGTACTACTAAACTTTCAGAATTCCCGCTGGAGATAAAAATGCAATAGCCAGCCTGCTGAAAATTTAAATAAAGGGATCTCCAGAAATTTATTTTTCTTTTTTGTTTAAATGGAGTTACAAAACTGCTGCCAGGTATACCTGAAATACATACAAAGTAGTTCCACTAAAATTAGCCCAGCCATTGCACTTAAGGCTACACTACAGCTATGCAAAATGATCCCTCATCAGCTAGAGATTTCAGGAAAAAATCTCCTTGTCTGGTGTTCTTTTAATGGCACAAACCTGGCAAAAGCACTTCTGCTGCTTCTTATTCAGAACATACTTTGTATGCAAAAAAAAAAAAGTTTATGTGTAGCATAAAGTGAAAAAGAGGGCGTTCAGGGGTTAACTGAGGCAAAGGAGGGGCACTGGGGAACGTATCTCTATCGGGGGATCTCACACAAACCCTATCAGTGGCATACATTAGAATACACCCCTTCCTGCTCTTGTACACAGACTGGAGTCCCCATATCAGCCAGCACAGATGTCTTACTCCGGCATTTCTCTCTACTATACTTGAGCACACATAGGAGGGAATAGAAAGCCACAGTCATTTATTTGACTAGTATCAAAACATGATTATGAAGTGATGTCTGAGAGCAAAACTTAGTGCTTTGAAAACAACTGGCTTGAAATTCTCTGCCAATGGACCCATGTCTTTCCATCCAAAGAACGAGCGCTATCAACAAAAAGCGTCCAGTTTGTCTCCAGTATGTTTGCTTGCAGCCACCCAGCACCAACCAGCCTGGTTCAAAGCTCGCTAGCAGGAAAGCTTGTGAGAAAGAAAGACATTTCACGTGTTTGTGTGTGTGTGTATTTAATGGTTTGCTTCTCATCAAGGACTGCCAAAGAATAAAAGCAGTCCTTCTGATTTTTGACCATTCACTGCAAGGTGCTTTCAGTCTTGTTTGAGGTGGTGTGAAATGGCCTGGTGCTGGTGACCACACCTACTGTCTGTCTAAAGAAAGACACACATATTGCTAATAATACCCTGGGCCCTTTAGTCCTTTCTCACCCTGTGTTATATTTACCATCTACAATATCCTGTCTGGTTTCATTTATAGGTTAGACCTCTATAGACAGCAAAACACACTCACTGTTGCTAAGCCTGCTTCCAGCATGTAGAAACAGAAGGGGAATAGAAAACACAAGTGGATACAAGCAAAATTTTAAAGGCCTGAAGGACAACTTTGCATAAGAAAGGACTTAAGAGTTAAAAATGCCTAAGTTTTTACTGTCAGGCTTTTGATTTTAATCATATTGAAAACATTTTTCTCTGTTTACAAGGTAGAGGTTAATGCAACTTGTGGGTGAATACTTCAGTGTGTGTGTGTCTTCATGTTAAGCAAGAGTAAGTCTTATTTAAGACCAAGATGGCTACTGTGTATAATAGGGATGATACATACCTAATATGAGTGACTATATAAAAGACTGTCAATATTCTATAGCAGAACATACTCGAACTGAAGAAGTGTACGTTTTGCTTCTAGCTTGTGTTCCACACTGTAAGTGCAGACACTGACTTTTAAATGTTTTGCAGAAACTGTAGAAATAGCAATTATTACCTCAGGAATTACAGTAAACTTGCATTTTTCAGTCTCCAGTTACTAAAAGCAGATGTGCTTTCACATTTTTAAAGTGTTAAATTTTAAATCAATATAGTATAAGCATCACTGTTACTTTGGGGGACAAAGTAGCTTTTATAGAGGTCTATAATATCATGAATCACATGGAAAAGGGAAAGAGTAACTCTCCACTGCTTTTGTTCGTATTAAAAAGATGAAAAGGACAATGAATAAGCCTCTCACATAGCAGATTAAAAAAAAAAAAGGCAAGAAAAGAGTTCTTGAGCATGGACCTCATGTCTTCAGTATGTTGTACAGGTCAAATCTGCACTGTCAAAAAGGCAGTAAATTTGAGAAAAGGTTTGAATGCAAAGGGAGGAAGATTACATCTGCCCTACGCTCATCTTTGTCTTAAGGCACCTGTTACCAGTGTTGCTGGCTGCAGGGTACTGGGCTCAGTGGGCTTTCAGCATTTTCACTTTGTGCAAGTTATTCACAAATAGTGCTAGGGATTGCACAAACACAGCTAGCTAGCTGTGGATTTGTTAGAATTTAGCAATTCAGAGCTTGAAGGGACCTGCAGAGACTGTTTAATACAACTTTTTTCACATTGTGCCTGGAATAGGGTTATTTTGTGTAATCTGTTTTTTAAAGCAATCTCCACTGAGCAAGGTTCCAACACCAGTTCGCTTTTACCTTCTCTTACTCAAAGAGATTTCTCTGGTATCTGATCTAAAACTTATTTCCTGCAAATTAAGCCAATTACTTCTCATCTGTCCTATACTGGAAATAAAGTACAAATAAACTAACTTAAAATGGGCTTACCATTCAAACAAATATAGGTAGCATCTGCTGCTGGTCTGACTTTCATGCCCCCAGCTCCTGCAAATCAGGGCTTTTCTGATTTCCACACACTTCTCCCTTTCCATTTTAATAAACACTTCCCTTCCCTCATCTCACGCCAATCCCCTCTAATTTTTCTATAACATGCACCTCATTTCCAAATGAGAGCCACAGAACAGGTTTTTTTTTTTAAGATTCCTGCTGCCTTATTGTCTAAACCTGCTTTTTCAGCATCATCTTCCCACTGTTTCCCAGCAAGCTGCTACTGCCATCTACTCCATCGGTAGGTAATGCCTGTCAGTCTACTTGCTGATCAGCACGCAATGAAACTGCAGTGACCTAAACAAACTGCTTTGTGAGCACATGTGCCAGGCCATATGTTGCACAGACTTCACTGACACAAATAATTTGAAGTTCACAAATAGTTTAACTGCTAAGTAGTCAGCATCCACTCTTGTGGGACTGGTCACCCAAGCTAGGGGAAATTTTTTTGATTACTTAGCAATCACAAACATTTTAAACAGTGCAATAACAAAACATGAACACCAAGTAACAAATAGTAAATATTATTTCTAGTACACAAATTCCGTAAAAGTTCAGATGGAATGCAACAACTCTGAAAACATTTCCAAAAGCAGAATCATTCACACAGAGGCTTGCAAACATCAATTAAAAAGTACTGTAAACATGGTTTATGAGAATTATTCCTGGAAAGTGATCAAAAGTTTATTATTCTTACTTTCTCTGCATTCAATTAACACTGTTTGTTGCCCAGGACACTCTTGGTCTAGAATCCCAAAAAACATTTGAGCACTTACTGAATTTCTATTTAATAAAAGAAAAAAGGAAGATGCATGTTAAAAAAACACATAGGAAGCAGCTATAGCTGACTCTTGCACCCCATATGATATTGCTGCAGATATAATTACGTCATACTTAAACTCAGAAAAAACACACAGAAATGAAAAAGATATCTTTATTTATTGAGCAGATGGAAAAAGCTGTGACATTTAAAACTTTCCTTCACATTTTATTTCACTGAAGTCAACTGAAAATATCTCTGGATTTCACGAAGTGCAGACCCTGGCAAGGAACTGCTTTTATTTGTAAAGAATGTCCATCAGTACCTGAAATTGCAGGCTGACATAGAATTCTTCCCTACTCTTACTGGGAAAAATATTACTGGTTTGAGAAGATTTACACACAAACAGAATCTGATTTCCTGCAAATTTACAGCTCTCAGGATAGCTTCATTACTGCAGGACTTACACACTCCACGCTCTCACATGCATTTATCTTCACAGATAAATATGATATAGGGACATACTACTGTTTTTTTCCTATAGACCCGGAGCTCAGTCTCAGAAATAAAGGTCACTTGCCAAAGCTCTCACAGGAATGTTTTGGCAGAGCCATCTCAAACGATCCCCTTACCTCTCCAGTCCTCCTTCCTCTACCACCTTAGTGGAGGGCAGTCCTTTGGGTATCTGTTTTCTGGCCCCTCCTGCCCCAGATCCCCTGGCTCCTGCTTAAGCAGAGCTCCACAGCAGTCGCTGCTGAGAGCACCTGACACCAGTTAGTAAGCGCTACTAATTCAGGGGAAGAAGTAGCGGAATAATGAGGGTATCATCCAATATAATTCAGGTTTTCAGCCTTAATTGACTCTTGATTATTATAATCATCATCATAAAGGACTAGAACTAGAGGCGGGAAGGTCTGTCAGTATATACCAACCGAGGAATTAACATTTTAGCCCCACAGTTGTTGATTTTAATGGACGTATTTCATCCAGGCATTAACTTATTTTTTTGCATTCTATAAAAATAGTTTCTCCTGAAATTTCCTTATTTCCTCTCTTACAAAATTGATGATGTGTTGAAAACTGAATTATATGTCCTTGCTCAGGCTATGGAATTTCTCTGGGTACCAGTGGCAGCCTTTTCACAATATGATGCTTCACACAGCCTTGCAGAGCCACAGGCCAGGATATGAATTTACATTGCAATACTGATTTCTACATTCACTCAGTGAAGATGCAAAAGCTTTGGCCTAAGGTCAGGGTGTGAGACTGTTCTGTTACTCTATTCTATGAGAGCATCTACTTAGTGAGAGTGCACAACACAGCTCAGCTCTGTAAATTCACGCTCCAGTCTAACGTACCATAATAAGCTTTTAGCAACAAGACTTCTGTTCAAGCAGCTGGCTTTTTAGACAGCTGCAATACAGCAGAAAAACAGAGCACAGTGAGTAAATGAAAGTTTGCAGTGGTCAGCTTTGATTAATCACTGCTAATAACTGTCAATAAATGAGTGAGTAGGTACATCAAATATGTAATTTAAAAATGGCTTTAAACAATAACACTGTATATCTAGACTAGTAAATTAAACAATGCCTAGGAAACTCCCAGGCACTTAAATAGTACTGTTTATGCTGGTAAGCTAGTTTTGGCCCGAGCCAAAGTGTGGAAGCTAGAGCCTTCCAGGAGCCACTTCCAATAGGCAGTTGACACATACACAAGCATAAACAAGGACTATTCCAGCTAGTCTCAACAGCAGTGTGTTCCTGTGCAGCTTTAATTTATTAGTACAGACATAGAATAACTGTGTCATTTTCTGTAACTAAGATCTCTTTAATTTTAAGAACTTGTTTTTTGAATATATAGCTCTTTTGAGAGTGCTGTTTAAATAGCTACAAGTGAGACAACTTTCCTTTCTTCTTTCCTCCTGAAAAGGACATAAGAAAAGAAAACCATGAAAAACATTACCGAAATAAGAGTAGGATGGAAATACACCTCATTGCTATACATAACAGATCAAACACACAGCAAAGGCCATAAGTACCAACGATAAAGTTTCCCAGAGTCCTTAGTATCACAGAGTTCTCAGAACTGGACTTAGTTATGGTATTGATGAGGAAAGAGATTCTAAGGCTTGAGGCCCCGCAGCAGTTTGACCTTTCTCTTGTTATGCTACAGGCACCACATGCCACGTCAGGTGGCATTTAAGAACTTCCTGGTTTTAATGTTTCCCCTGGTTTTAACACTTTACTTAAGAGCATTGATTGAGACTCTTTCAGTAATAGGATTTTCTTGTTAACTGACATTCCAAATTATTCTGGAGTGGTTTGAAACGCTCACTGAAAAAAGGAAAATTACTGACTGGAAGTCCCATGGTATGTGCGGCTTTGCCATATAGGTGCACAGACCAAAGGGTCATGCAACAGTTCTCCCGCTGTCATTGTAATGCTCTTTCAAAAGGCCGTTCGCATGGGTTGTCATGTGTTGAAATTTTTTTTAAGGACACTTCTGGTTCATCAGAGGGGTCAGAATTAATTTCAGCCGAACTTCCCTGTGTAAGAAATACAAATATACTACTGCACTGCAGTATGCATCTGAGGTACACAAACAGAAAATCAATAATGTCAATACAATGTTAGTATTAGTTCTGCTGATATTTTTCCTTATATTAACTTATTTCATTAATACAGTAGACTATGTTTGCATAACTAAATCTATAGTACGTACTACTGCGCTTATTCTTATTATTAGATAAGTTATCTAATATTTTAATTTTTAGCAATGTCAACTTATCACAAATAAGACTGTGGTTGCAAAATAATTATAGCATCCAAAGTAGCTCAGACAGATAAAACGCACTTGAAGTGTTCAACTGCAATCTCTGATGCAGGACTTTTAATGACAAAAACTGTCATTAAATGGAGAATAAAACTGCAAACCAGGAACCATTCCTCCTAAAATGTGAGCAGGTACTACCCAGGAAGGGAGGACAGCTGAGGTAAATTAAACCTTGATTACAAGATGACTAATGTTAAGAATGCCATCCAGTGGCAAAAAAATCCTAGTGGTAAGGCAACTAAAGTGTAAATGAACACCAGAAATTTGAGTGAAAAGTGGAAAAAATTAGGAAGCTGACACTTCATATTCTATAATACATACAGATAAATATACATACATAAATATCCAAAGGTGTAAGCTTGGACTTACCTTTGATTTTTTCCATGCATACCAAGCACAAGTAACTCCAAGAATAAAAAGGAACATAAAGGAAATGCTGATTCCTGCCACTAGAAGAGCAAAAAGAAAGGTAGCCATGACTTTAAGCCATTAAGGAAAGAATTAATACCCACATTTGTGGTGGATAATTATGCAGCATGAAATGGTTATATGTGTCTCTAAAACAATAGGTCTTAATTTTTCCTACAGTCAAAAATCTCATTCAAGTCTGGATTTGTACAGAAACGAACTGAGCATGTTATAGCTCATTATAGTCAATGATTTTTTGTCAGTGCAAAGTATGTGCTATAGTCATCTCCAATCTTAATATACGGACAGCTATTGCTGCTCACAATATTATTGGTGCTACAGATTTTACTGACAGAAAAAGCCCAAAAAACTAATTATGGTAATAAGAAAGTAATGTTTCTGTAACGTAATACATAGTAAAGTGATATTTTTATTACTCAGATCACCAGAGAAACACCGTGATTTGCGGTTAAGGAGTGTCTTTAATACTCTATTATGAAAACAGAGTTTTTCAGGCTAATCTAGGCAAGTCCATACATAGCTTTTGTATTCTATAAACAATTGCAGTAAAAGAAGTTACAATTTCAAAACTTCAGAAATAATTTCAAAAATTATTTAAGCAGAAGTATTATATTGAAGTTGTCAACTTACCTAAGAGAGTTGACAGATGTTTTTCTGTTAAAAGAAAAAGAATGGAAATCAGAAGCATGAGAAAACTGTACAACTATGTGTAATGAAGCTAAAGCTGTTATCCCCACCATTTTTTGTAATTACAAAGCACTGAAGTTACAGTCAGGTGTTAGAAAGAAACATTATTTCCTGCCAAAATAGTAGATGGCTGCTATTAACTACTCTGTACCTACATTCACCATACTTGTACGTTGATTTCTGTCTACCCTCCTTCATACGTGCTTAGTCTGTTTGGCACACAAGGCTTTGTGTGCTGGAGCCCTCTCATACATTTAGAGAGCTGTGCATTTACATGTATTTATAATTAGCATAACTAAGTCCAAGTCAGAACAGCAGCTTTCTTCAGATCCTGCCATGCTGAACGAGGAAGGAGGAAGCAAGCAGATAAGACTGTTGCCGCCGAAAGTTTCCTTCTTCTTTTTGCTTTTCTTCCATCTTCACCACTCAGCCTTGAATAGTGTCTTGAAATAAGAAGCACAGAGAAGACACAAGCAAGAAAACAGGCAGGTAAAATTACTGACTTTTCTGCTAGCAACATTGCCCTAGCAGCTGTTTCAGAGACCACCACCACCACCCAAACCCTCACAAAAGTAGGAATTAAGAAAGTATTAGCGTTGCGAAACTCTGGCCTGCACCTATAAAGTTTCATGCAGCTCGTAGCTGTGGTCGTAAGAGCAAAAACAGGGCTTGTGAAAGCAGTCACTTCATAAAGCCTCCAGAAACATCAGCAGGAGCAGGGTATCCCCTGAGACACACACAGAGGGGTGTTACAGAAAGAATCAAGACACTTAGCACGTCTATGGAGCGTTTTGCTGCTGTTATCTTCTTCATCAGTTTTCTGCCTTTAGCTCAGAATACCAAGCTATCCACTGATCATGAAAAGTGACTGACATTTTACACTAAATGATTTATTTTCTGCTTCTTGACAGACAATTATTTAGACTGTGTATTTGAGATATCTGAAATATTCTGTGTGCTTCCACCTCTGTAGAGAAACAGGAGGAAAGCTGTTTAAATCAATCACAGGGCTATACTGCTGCTAAATTGATTTGTGTCTGCAATTTTTTTAAGGCTTTTGGATAGAGTCATTGGGTGGAAAACAACAGGGGGAAAGTGGAACAGCATATTCACAAGACATGGGTGTGCACACTGACGGAAAAACTGACCCAGGATTCGGAGGAAACAACAAATTAAAAAACAGACCTGGAACCTGATCATTCCCATGTGCTATTTCTGATTCAGAAGCTTGCTTGACTTTGGAAGCAGGTGAGAAACTATGTGGTGATGTTGTGGTGTTTGCAGCAACGTCCATATTGTTACAAAGATATCCTAAAATTAAAAAAATAAATAAATTATTGCTGGACTGTGCCATACCATTTATTATTAAGATTGTTTGATAATGTCAGTTATAAAATCCTGCTTTCAGATGCTAATAACTTGGACAGTCTTGCCTGCTGTTTTACATTTGGAATGTTTCCATCCATCTGACTGTCTCACCTTTCTGTATGATAAATTGTGTTGTAATTGCTAAGACATTTCTCACAAAAAGTTTGAAAAAAACCAAGACTGACATTTACTCAGCTTAAAAAAACATTTTCATAGATATTCTTCTCACATACTGTTTCCTTGCTTTGGAGTAGGAAACTGAAAACCAGGAAGGAACAGTAGCAGAGCTATAGCCTTTACTAGATTTGGGCACTCTGTAAAAATTAGCAAAACCATTTTCATTTGCTTTGACCAGTCTTGATAGGATACAGCAGCTAAATTCACCTGGGATGTTTATTGATGTTCATCCTTGTTCTCACTTTTCCTCTTGGCCTATAAGCTTCTCATATGGGAAGCAATCACATTAATACAGATGATGACACTCATTAGCTCGCTTTAGTTAACAAATGAAAACACATTTTCTTTCACATTCCTCCTCAACTTCGACTGCAAATTAATCAAAAAGATTTGGGGAAGGTGAAAGATACTCTCCCTGAACTTTTTCTGAATGACAGGAAGAGAGGAAAACTACACCCTTTGCTAAATTATTGGAGGATTAAGCAGATGTTTTCTTACACAGTCTCAGTTGTGACACGAAAAACAAAACAAAACCTCTTCTACACAAACAACTTTAGCCAGTGAAGTTCCAGGAGGTTCCACATGGGAAGTAATTGACTGAAACAGCACAGGGGGAGAAAAGCTGTGCCACGTGAGATTCTTGGACATACAAGTTAAAAAAAAAAAACCACACCATCAAACATTTGAAATTCTAATCTCCCCTGAAATCTCGTTATCTATAAAGTACTTCCTAGAACTATAGTATCATCGCCAGGTATAACATCCACAGCCTCTCTGGAAGGGAGCAAACAGATGCACCCATGGTGTTGCAATAAAAACGAAAAGTATTTATGGGCAGATGCTGCCTCTCTCTGAGAATATGCTGCACTTGCTCGCAATGGGTTTAAGTTCCTCAGTGGTCAGGAGAAAAACTTGCTTTGTCACTTTTAAGCTTTTATAGGACTCTGCCAAGCAGAGCACAGCTCTACAGAGGGGACCTAATGATATGCATATCTCCATGAACTCCTTTGAAGAGGGATGGCATAAATTCTCAGCCAGGCTTGTGATCTTGAGAGCGCCTGTATGTTCAGGA
>Ga0181612_152243_pt1 | contig 10491 bp, 10 predicted proteins | sample HoacroProtozoa21_FD_119630 | JGI IMG/M metagenome (GOLD analysis project Ga0181612, IMG submission 119630) | Hoatzin crop microbial communities from Cojedes, Venezuel. Combined Assembly of Gp0051906, Gp0051904, Gp0051908
CTTCAAATTAAATTTTACAAAGATTTAACATAAAAGATGGTTCATATTGTAGTGAACCATCTTCATTTATATATTAAGCATTAATACCAGTAAATGTGTATTCATCTAACTGTTCTTTATGTTCCTTCTTATTCTTCTTAGTCTTTTGTTTAGGAGTGTAATGTTTACGTAAATATAACCATACGTATGGAGCAATAAAGATAGATGAGAATGTACCAGCAATTAGACCAACAAACATTGCAAAGTTAAAGGTAATGATGGCGCGAGATCCAATTAACAATAAGAAGATAACTGGGAATAATGTAGTTAGAGAACCATATAGAGACATCTTAATTGTCTGATCTAATGATTCATTAACAACCTTATCATATTCTTCATCCTTTAGCTTACCACTCTTCTTAGTGGCCATAACTTCTCTTACTCTATCGAAGACAATAATGGAGTTATTAATTGAATAACCAATGATTGTTAATAGAACTGATACAAGTTCGGTATTTACTTCTAGACGAAGAATAGCAAACGCAGCTAATACCATAAAGACATCATGTACTAAGGCTACTAAGCATCCTAAAGCATAATCCCATTCATAGCGAATTGTGATATATGCCATCATTGCAATCCAAGCAACGATTGTAAGAATAATCGCATTCTTAACTAAGTCTCTACCAACTACTGGTGTAACAACGTTGTCACCTGGTTCTTGACCATATACCTCCTTAAAGGCTGCTTTGATTGTGGATAGGCTTTCTGTGTCTAAAGATTCCTTAGTTGTCGCATATACAGTATAGTCACCACTTGCTTGATAACTAAAGTCATCATAACCAAGTTCATTTAACTTACTTTCAACATCACTTACGCTAACTGTCGTTGAATCACTTGTAATTGTTAACTGTGTACCACTAGAGAAATCAATACCAATATTCATGAAACCATTACCACGAACCGTATTGAAAATACCAAGTAGAATTGAACAAGCAAAGATAATTAGAGCAGTACGAACAATATATTTACTCTTACTTACATAGTTGAATTGCTTTGTGCCAGTATAGAACTGAGATTCACCCTTACTAACATCAGGTACTTGTTCTTTCTTTACCGCAAACCAACCAAGCTTATTATCACAAAGACCACTCTGAACGAATAGATTTAATAATAACTTAGATAAACCAACGTTAAGAACAATTGTCATAACAACCGTAATAATTAACATTGTTGCAAAGCCCTTAACAGCACCATTACCCCAAACATACATAATTAAAGCTGAGATAAGCGTAGTGAACTGAGCATCGAAAATAGCAGATAGAGATTGCTGCTGACCAACTTCAACAGCCTTTCTAATACTTCTACCCTTCCATAGTTCCTGTCTAATTCTTTCGAAGTTAATGATATTAACGTCAACCGTCATACCAATACCTAAGACTAAGGCACCAATACCACTTAAGGTAAATACTGCGCCCATTAAACTATAGATACCAAATACTGCCCAAATATAAGCCACTAACATGATTGAAGAAATAATACCAGGTAAACGATATTTAATAATCATGAAAGCCATAACGCAGATAATACCAATAATACCAGCCATAGCCGTCTTATTTAAGGCATCAGCACCAAATTCAGCACTAACAACGTTAGAACTAATTTCTGTTAACTTAACAGGTAATGAACCAGAATTGATTAAGTTAGCTAAAGTACGAGCAGATTCTTCCGTAAAATTACCACTAATTTGGCAATCACCACTGATTGAACTAGAAACACTAGCTGCAGAAATATACTTTGGTTCTTCGCCCTTTTGAGCCTTAGCAGCTTCAGTAACATATGAATCACCAGATTCATAGTCTAACCAAACAACCAAGATATTTTCACCACTTGACTTACTAGCAATTTTACTTGTAATACTTGCAAAAGTACTAGAGTCAGCAATTTTAATAGATACAACTGGTTGAGAGTTTTCATCATATGCAAGAGATGCTCCACCTTCAACTAGAATTGATGAATCAGCTAATAAGTTATCATTAACATCTCTAAATGTTAGATTAGCCGTAGTACCAATCATTTCACGAGCACTCTCTTGATCACTAATACCAGCTAATTGAACACGAATACGATTATCACCTTCCACGGAGATATTAGGTTCGCTAACACCTAAGACGTTAATACGCTTTGTAATAGAGTTAACAACTGAAGTCATATCTACTTCAGTACCCTCTGTTAGTGGAGATACTTCATATAGAATTTCAAATCCACCTTGTAAATCTAATCCCAAATTCAAATTATTTTTAATTGAATTAAATGTTGATAGGGCAAGGCCAAAGATCAAAGCGACAATTAAGCCAAATTGAACTAACTTCCCCTTCTTGATTTTGTTAGCCATGTGTTAATTCCCTCCTATTATGTCTGAAAAATCTTCTAAATCAGCATGAGCTCCATCAATAATCGCTTTCTTACTTAAGAATCTTACGATTTGGGCTGCATCAATATGTAATATTTGATCAGCGGCTTCATGGAGGGATGATGGACATCCTCTTTTCCATAGACATTGATTTAGAAAATCTTCAAGATTTTCATAGCTTAATGAAGGAAGCTGTCCGCGCTGTAAATTTTGCATTTTTAAAACCATTGTTAGCTGTACCAACGTATTATCTGTATCATAAACCGAGCTAGACATATTCCCTCCTTAACAGTGTTTAATTATATCAAAAAATATGATATCTGAAAGCTCTTACTAAACAAATTCAGATAATTATCTAAAAAAAAGAAAAGAACTCTTTCAAAAATCGAAGAGTTCTTTCATATTACGCAAAATAAATAATTAAAGAAAGAATCGCAAATAGAGCTTCAACACCCCAGAACATATATACAATATTCTTTTCATTCATTCCTTTAATTCTAAAGGCATAGTGAATTGGTGTATATATAAATACTTTTTTATGAACTGTTCGGACGGATATTTGTTGAATGATAACACAAATTGTCTCAATTACCGGAATTCCGGCAATAAATACTAATAATAATTCTGTCTTAGTAATCATAGCTAAAGCCGCTAATACTCCACCAAGAGCTAACGCACCCGTATCACCCATGAACACCTTAGCAGGCTTCATGTTGAAGTGTAAGTAACCAACTAAAGCACCCATCAAGCTAACCACAAAGACAGCTAAACCAATACGATTCTGATTTAAACAAATCACTAAATATGGAATTAAGGCAATAAAAGAAACACCCGCAGCTAATCCATCCATACCATCAGTCAAATTAACCGCATTACTACTACCCGTAAACATAAACAATACTAAGATAAAGTATAACCATCCAATTTCTAATGGTTTATTTGTAAATGGAAGAATAATACTTAAATTCGCATGACTCTTATACAAGAAGAAGAACACAATAGCTAATACTAACTGCATCAAAAACTTCTGTTTAGGAGATAAACCATCATTATTCTTTTTAATCGCAATAAGATAATCATCAATAAAACCAATTAAGCCATATCCTATAAAAGCTAATAAAACAATCCAAACATTAATATCGAAAATTTGTTTAAAGGATGAAACCATCGATACAATAATTGGAATAATAATGAATAAGACACCACCCATAATAGGCGTACCAGCCTTTTTCTTATCATCTTCTAAAGCATATTCACTAACAGTCTGCTTTAGACTCAACTTCTTTAAATACTCAATAAATGAAGGCATTGTAAGTAATACTAATAACATACTAACCACAAAACCCAATACTAATTTAATCGACATAACAATCTCCTAGCTAAATAATTTTATGCAAATAGCTATCCGAATTCAACCTCAATTTCTGTACCCTTCGTCACAGTCGTACCCGCTGGTATCGATTGCGATACCACTTTACCTTCGCCATTCAACTTAAAGCCAAAACCCGTTACTGACCATAATGCGCTCACATCCGCTCGCGTCCAACCCGTTAAATCAGGCATTGTAAAACTATTCGTATCCGTTAATAAGAATACTCTTTGATTAGTTTGAACACTCTGCGACACCTTAGGATATTGATCAATAACGGTTGATCCACTACCTAATACAATCGTATTCGTATTATAGCTACTCAATGCATCATTGGCATAATCAACGCTATGATTTAATAAGTTAGGCATCTCATTAACCACGACATCTTCCGTACTCACTACTTCTTTACTACTTGTTGATGAACTATTAGTTAATCCATATAACATCGTTACTTTCTTAATTAACTTTTGGACAGCCGAAGTATAAGTAGACGCATATTTATTGTAATCAGACTCAAAAGCGTAATAAATCATAATTTGAGGATTTTCCGCTGGTAGTGCCAATACAATTGAACTAATATACTTACTATTACTATATCCACCCGTACTAGACGCAACTTCAGCCGTACCCGTTTTACCAATCATCTTTACTTCACTAACTTCTACACCATCATTAGTAAAATCATGCGAATAACCATAACCCGTACCATCTTTATCATTCATTACTTTGTACATAATACTCTGTAACTGTTTAGCTGTATCACTAGTAATCGGATTACCAACGACTTGTTTTTCAGCTTGATAAACAATCTTACTATTATCATATGCATCACGAATAGACTCAACAAAGTAAGGTTTAACCATTTCACCATTATTAAAGACCGCACTATATGCCTGCAACATCTGCAACATCGTAACCGTAGAACCCTGACCATAAGAAAGAGAAACACGATCAGCCGGATAACTAAAACTCAAAGAACCAGTTGATTCCGCAAGACCATCCGTATCTACCGCATTAAAGAAGCCAAATTTCTTTAAGTATTCTAAGTGGGTTTGAGGCGTAATTAATTCATTTTGAATTTGACTGGATACTGAGTTTAAAGAACGAACTAAACCCGTATCATAACTAACCGTACCATACTTTGTACCATGCGCATTATATACACATCCAATCGCATTATCTTCACTTGTACGAACTGGATTATTATTCGCATCACTCGTATAGCAATACTCATTACCATCCGCATCCGCATTACCATCATATACACCTTCATTAATGGCGGCAGCCCATGTGAAGACCTTTAGTGTTGAACCTGGTTCATATGGAATCTGAGCACCAATATTATTAAATTCCGTAATGTTATCTAAAGTATTTGAGTCAAAGGATGGATATTGACCCCAACCGATTACTTTACCCGTATTCACTTCCATTACAGCACCCCATACGCGGTCCGCATTAAAAGTATCAACCGTTTCTTGGAAAGAAGCTTCTAATTGTTGTTGAATTGTCGCATCCAGAGTCAAATAGACACTATTACCATTAACGGCACTCTCAGTTTCTTCAAGCATTCCTGGCAAAGAGTGACCATCTTTATCTACTTGATATCTTTTATATCCGTCTTCACCTCTTAAATAGGAATCTAATCCTAGTTCTAAGCCCATTTGACCAACGGTTGTGCCACTTTCATTAGAGCGGGCATAACCGATTAAATTAGACGCAAACGTACCATATGTATATACTCTTTTAATTGAATCAGTAAACTCAATTCCTGGTAAATCGAGCGCTTCTATAGCTTCTTTCGTTTCCTTAGAAAGGTTTCTTCCTTCCGTTCCAAGTTCCGTTTGGTAAATATTAGATTGATTTAAGAAGTCATGTATTTTTTGTTTATCCATATGGAGAATATCACTTAGCTTTTGTGCTGTGTCTTCTTTATCCACAACATATGCTGGATCGCCATTAGCCTTTGTTCGTGACGTACTTAAAATACATACAATATTATAAGTGTATGTATCCTGAGCTATGATATTACCATTTCGATCATATATATTACCGCGTAAAGCCTTAGTTGTTTCGGTTGTTATATTCGCATTATCCGCATATAAACTTAAATCCGTATTAGAGCGAGCATGCGTCTGAAGCACAGAAACAGAAAATACATTGAAGACAATGATAGACATTGTAATCAATGTAATTAAGGTCATATTACGCATTGTATGATTTCTTTTTTTACTCTTCATCAATACTACTCTCCATCACTAATAGTAATAATATTAGCCTGGTTATAAGTCAAGCCATCATTAGCTGCTACTTGATCTACTCGATCTGTAGAAGCTAGCTGACTTATTTCTAGAGATGTAGCCTCATTTTGAACATTTATAGTTGTGACATTGTCATTAATTTCTTGAATCTTACTACTTAATTGATTATTAAACTGTCTTAAGAAAGTAGAACTCAATAAAAATAAAACAGCTGATAAGAAACATGTTACACTTAACGCTTTAGATAATTTAGCACTTAATCTTCTTTTCTTCGCAACTTTTTTTGACATATCTATCACCTTAACCTTTCAATAATTCTTAATTTGGCACTATGCGAACGACGATTATCTTCTAATTCCTCTTCATTAGCTAAAATTGGTTTTCGATTAACTAATTGATAATCAGGTTCTTTAATATCCTCAACTCTAATAGGTAAGCGAGGATCAACATAAGGAACACTAGTATATTCTTTAAAAGTATTTTTAACTAAACGATCTTCTAAAGAATGGAATGTAATAATGGCACAACGACCATTTACTTTTAATAATGAAAGCGCTTGTTTAAGAGCGTCTTCTAAAGCCCCTAACTCATCATTTACTTCAATTCTTAGGGCTTGGAATGTTTGTTTAGCTGGATGTCCTTTTTTTCTTAACTCCTTATTAGGAAGTGAAGCCTTAATAACATCTACTAATTCAAAAGTCGTTTCAATTGGTTTAACACTACGACTCTTCACAATATTTTTCGCAATTGATAAAGCATATCTCTCTTCACCATAATCGCGAAGAATACGAACTAAATCTTCTAATTCATATGTATTAACAACTTTATATGCATCAAGTTCTTGTTCCTGATTCATACGCATATCAAGTCGAGCATCAAAGCGATAACTAAAACCACGACGAGGATCATCAAACTGCGGAGAACTAACCCCAAGATCCATCATGATACCATCAACTTCACTAACACCAAGTTTATTTAACTCTTCTTTCATTGATCTAAAGTCATTATGAATAATTGTTATCTTATCCAAATGATCTTTAAGATTTTGTTTAGATTCAACAATTGCCATCTCATCTTTATCAAAAGCATATAAATGACCATTGTCTAATTTCGAGATCAAATATCCAGAGTGGCCTCCACGTCCTAAAGTACCATCAACGTAAATACCATCTTTCTTTACATCAAGACCATCAACAGTCTCATGTAGTAAAACACTAATATGTTCCATTATGGTAAGTAGTCCGTTAGACTCTCGGCAAGACTATCAAAGTCTTCTTCTTCACTATCTTTAACTTCATCGTATTTGTCTTCTGGCCAGATCTCGAAATGATCAGAGACACCAACGATAACGCATCCTTTTTTAATATTTGTATCATTTACCAAAAACTGTGGAAGTAAAATACGACCCTGACTATCAATACTACCCTCATCTGCTTTACCCTTTAAACGTCTAACAAAAGCACGAGCCGCTTTATTCGTCTTAGGAAGCGTATTTAATCTTTCAACCATGTTCATCCATTGGTCATAACCAAAAGCAGCTAAACAACCATCCATCCATTCAGTCACGAAAACACTCGTAGCTAATTGGTCACGAAATTTAGCTGGAATGATCAATCTATTTTTAGCGTCAAGATTATGTCTATATTCGCCCATGAACATGACCATAGTTACCACTTTACTCCACTTCTTACCACAATATTACCACTTCACACCATTTTTTCAATACTTTTCCACAATTTCCCACATTTTTTAAATTATTCCACAACAAAAAAGACCTTGGATAACCCAAGGTCTTAATTGTAAATTTTCTTTTTTAATTACTTAGTTGAAGCAGCTTCTACACTACCAACATTTCCGCAACTTGGACAAGCATGATGAGGACGCTTCATTTCACCGCAAACTGGACACTTAACTAATGTTGGAGCAGTTAGCTTATAATGAGTTCTTCTCTTATTCTTTCTTGTCTTAGATGTTCTTCTCTGCTGTACAGCCATTGTCTAGCACCTCCTAATCACTATTCATTCTTGAATTGCTTCAGTTTTGCCAGACGCGGATCTAATTGATCTTTCCGGCTTTCCTGATACTCAGCTTCACTATATACCTTCCAGCCATCGCCTTCGGGATATTCATCTTCGGAAGCTTCAGTCACCTGTAATGGTACTTCTAACAAAATATCTTCGATAATTGCTGGAAGTAAATCGATGACATCATCGGTAACAGCGCGTTCACTTTCTTCGTCAGGGTCTCCAAATACGTAAGTTTCAGAACTTTCCGTATCGAATGGGACTTCAATCTGCTCATTAGTGATAGCATCTGGACATAGCATCGTGCCTGATACATAAAGTTTCACATAAAAGCGATCGTTCTCATCGTCGAGATAACCACTACCAGAAACATGGACATCTTCTATACCATTAATACGTGTATTATCCTTAAATACACTGCTATCAATTTCCATATCTTCATCAAAATTAATATTCTGATTTCCATTTAGAAGTTCAAGTCTCGTCCACTTCATGATAGTCTCCTCGCGCGTTAACGCTTATAAATTATAAGCAAACGTTTTTCTAAAGTCAATTAATAAAGCCAATAATCCCTATTTTTTTTCAATTTGAACGTTAATCCAATCAATTATCTCGTCCATTACTCTTTCCCCATTTACTTCATGGTACATCTCATGACGCATGTGTTCCTCTAGTTTTCGCGTAATATCAAGATAACCAACACTCTTTAAGAAGTCATATGTCTCACTAAATCCTTTTTCGCCACCAATACAAGGATCATCGTGTCCAGCTATCATTAAAATAGGTAAATTAGGATTCTTAACTAAAAAAGATTTCTTATCATGCATGCGATCCATACCATAGAATAAGTCTAAATATCCACGATTCGTAAAAGGAAAACCACATAAGTCATCTTTCATATAATTATCGACATTTTCATTATTATAGCTTAGCCAATCAATATTTGTACGTGGATTCTTTACCACTTTATTATATGTGCCTAGAGCCATCGTTTCCATTAACTTACTATATTCCTTATCACCTTGGACTTTACAAACCGCCTCACCAATTTTTTGGGCAATCTTACACGCCCCATTGTAATTAGGAGCACCCGATAATACTAAGGCATCAAAGCAATCATCATTTTCTTGCATAAAAGTACGCATCAACATCGTACCCATTGAATGTGAAAAGATAACTGTGGGAACTTTATGTTTATAACTATTTTCCACAACTTCTAAGCCATCATTAATACTCTCCACAAGCTTATTCCATCCATCATTTCCAAAATAGCCTAGTTCTTCATGATGACCATGTCCAGGTAAATCATAAGATACCACCGCATAGTTTTGGTCTAAGAGTTTATTAATAAACTTCTCATACCTTTCACGGTGTTCTTGCATACCATGTACAATTAAAACAACACCCCTAGTTTCTCCCCTAGGTTTAAATAAATCATAAATAAAATTTTCATTCATATTTTTTCCCTCAATAGCTATTTTTATTGTATCATTTAGAGGCTTGAAAGGAATAAAAAAAAGATGAAAACATGTGGAATAATTGCGGAATACAATCCATTTCATAATGGACATAAATATCAAATCGAAGAAGCACGCAAACAATCAAAGGCAGATGTTATTATTGCGGTTATGAGTGGTAACTTTGTTCAACGCGGTGAACCAGCTATCATTGATAAATGGCAAAGAGCTGAAGCAGCTATTAAAAATGGTGCTGATGTCGTTATTGAACTACCTTATATATATGCAACACAAAGTGCTAATAACTTCGCGTATGGTGGAATTGAGGCCTTAAAATTAGCTAATGTGGATTATATTAGTTTTGGTAGTGAGTGTGGTAACTTAGAAAATCTAATGGATATTGCGGAGACGCCGATTAATCCTGATAATCTTCATGAAGCATTGGATAATGGTATGTCTTATCCTAAGGCATATTCTTTATTAACGAGTAAGATGTTACCAAATGATATCTTGGCCGTCTCATATCTTAAACACTTAAAGGAAACTAATATTAAACCAATCATCATTGAAAGAACGAATAGTTATAATGATACGGATATCAATCGTAATGCCAGTGCCTTAGCTATTAGAGAAGCCTTAAACCATCATGAAGACTTACAAGGATCAACACCAATGGAAGAAACACTATTAAATAGCGAACTTGTTAGAATAGATGATTACTATCCATATTTAAGACTATTCCTATTAACAGCCAATAAAGAATATTTAGCTAATATCTTCTTAGTCAATGAAGGAATTGAGAACCATTTTATTAAGAATGCTTTAGAGTGTAACACTTTCGAAGAATTCTTAAATAAGACTACTAACTATCGTTATACTAAAGCCCGTATTAAAAGAACTTGTCTACAGATTCTTAATCAGATTTCCAAAGAAGAAATTAAGAAGCTAACACCATATAATCACTTAAGAGTCTTAGCCTTTAATGATA
>Ga0181612_106530_pt1 | contig 10490 bp, 6 predicted proteins | sample HoacroProtozoa21_FD_119630 | JGI IMG/M metagenome (GOLD analysis project Ga0181612, IMG submission 119630) | Hoatzin crop microbial communities from Cojedes, Venezuel. Combined Assembly of Gp0051906, Gp0051904, Gp0051908
CGCTGCGCTTCACACCTGGGTGCCGGCGTCGTTCCCCGGGCTGCCCCGGCGGGAGAGGTGCGGGGCTGTTGTGCGAGTTTATGTCCTATTTTCTCCTTATTTGTATCGTTGTTGTTACTGTTCCCTCTGTTTTGCTGTTCTGTTAAACTGCCCTTATCCCGACCCACCAGTGTCTGCCTCTTGCTTTCCATTCTCCTCCGTACCCTGGTGGGGGGAGGGGCGGCCGCGTGGCGCTTTTTGTTGCCGGCGGCAGCCGAAACCAAGACACAATGGCATGTCCAGAGTCAGCTACTGTACACAAAGAGATTGAGTGAAGTCCTGCAGGATTATAGGATAAAGTGAGTATGAAATTCCCCCCCAAATATAATACAAGCTTCCACATTCCAGTGACATTTCTCGTCCATCTCCTTCTTTCCTCAATCCTGTGGGATCCAAACCCAATTTCGTAGCCATGGTTTTCCCGCTATACCTCCTAAGGCCTTCCTTTATCCACACATGAACAAGATCTGAAGGTGTCTCAGAACTGAGTTTTGTCCTTTTTTGGGGCCACATAGTGCAATTTTCCTTACCCTGCTGAGAAGCCTTAAGATGGCTCTGTTATTAGTGCCTTTTTTTGCAACTGTCCTTGAGTTGCTTGATTGTCTTGTTATATTATACCAGTACTCAGTTTTTATAAACCAGCCCAAGTACTGATGAATACAATTTCTGCAGATACTCATGGTCTGGAAAAAAAAAAAGAGGTCTATCTTCCCTAATTTGTCAGATAGCACGTTATCAGGGGTAGGTATGAGGCTCAAAACTGGTATTACCGGAGATTTAATGAATGACAATGATCCACAAACAGCTGAGTTTACAATAAGAATGATTCAGGAGAGCAAGTGTCAGGCAGAAAGTAATTCATAATCAAGTCATAAGTTCTCTACTGATCATTAATTGTTCATCCTCCAGTGATGCAGGAGAAGAAAGGAAGAATGTGCCTGGTCCATGGAAGTCCTGACTTAGTTTTTGCAAGCTTTGAATTTGAACCCAAATAACTTAGCCTCCGACGTTTTTGTTCATATGCTTGTTTTACATTGTTATTCCTACTCGGGATGTAATAGGATGATTTGCTCTGTTTGTCAGGACTCACAGTGAACACCCAGAAAAGATGGACAGCCTCAGTTGCCATATTTCTTTTAGTAGTCATATTTCACAACAAATGGGGAGACTGATACAACTGGGTGTATAGGAAAATAATCTCTTACTTGTAGCTTTACAGAACTATTTGTGATAAAGTAACATCAGACTCACTTGAGTAAATCAGTGAAGCCTGTCCTTCCCTTGACTCAAGCACAAATGGCGTTTGCCCAGCTAAGCAAGAATTTGTACCTCTGAGATTCACTTGGACGAGCATGGAAGGGCTGAAATACTACAGGGAAGAATAAACTTTCCATATATCCACACAGACAAGATACACTGCTTCTTTTTTATTCCCCCCTGCCTAGTTAAAGTCCTTGCTCGTCTTCTTTGTTTGAGTGATATTTAGATGAGCATTTTTGTTTGGCTGAAGCGTATCCTCTAGAAGCAAATTTCCAGACTGTACCCTTGTACTTCTTGTGCTGTGCTTTCCATTGCATAGAGGTCTCAGCTCAGGCTCTGAGGTAAATGGATCCTGTTCAAACTAAACTAAACCGAAAGATGTATGCAATGAGCACATACAACCTCATTCCATCACTAATGGGAGTTCAATCCACAAGAGGAGTAACTATTCAACTATTCAAACCCCCTTGAAATATGTATACTGTGGGTTCTCAGCACGGTTTCTATGATTTCCTACTGGTCTGCACTAAATCCTAACACAGACATAGCTTGTAGACATGGCTGAGAAACAAGTACCATGCAAGCACTGCCAATATCAAGACTAGAATTTTCATTAGCAGATTTGGGGAACTTCTAATTTCCCCAGTGATTGCTGGGAATTTTCATAATTTTCAGTTATAAAACTCACGGGACATCAGTTTCATTCAACAGCTGTAAGTTCCAGGGAGTTTTCATTTATGGAAGGTTGTATTAATTTTGAAGCCTTTGAAACCAAAGCTAGATCATTAAAAAAGAGATGAATTTTTTTTTCCCTGTGTACTAGCCACACTGCTTTTTTGTCAAACTGTTTTTCAGTTTGGGACCTGCAACTTGAGGTAGAGCGATTTTTCTCCTCTCTTCTAAGTAAAGAGAGGCCATACATTGTGAACAGCATAGTGTGGATATGTTGCTTTTTTCCTTGGGGTACAAGAGCTTTTATAATTTTCCAATTCGCTTTAGCTTGGGAATCTTTAAAGGGAAGGGACAGGGTGTCTTTCTTTAAGTCCTGTTAGAATATGCAACACTGATGGAGCTGAAGGCTTTTTTGTCACCAACAGAAAAGTCTTTTCATACTTTATGTTTGAAGAACAGATCAAAAACTCTTATGATTTTCTGTAATAATTCCTGAGTGTGACATACTGAGCAAGCCTTGCATGGGTAAACTCTGTCCTTTTTCCTCAGGCTGGGATATATCATCTTAATATAGCTGAGGTAGAGTCCCTTAGGCTGGAAGGCCTTCTCTTCTCTCTATCCATTAAATACTTAGCTCCTTTGTTGCCCACACAAATGCTGATATTAGTTTTAGTCATGATCAGAGTGGGCCTCGTTTCTTTATATGGATACTTTGTTGAGTGGGTCACTGACCTGTTTTTTTAAGATTGCGAAAGATCCAGGTTTGAGAGCTTTTGTTCTCACCAAGCAAGGTCATCAACGGACATTTATATTGACAGAGGGAACCCTCATTTCTTCCATATGTCTTTTGCTCTTCTATTCCTTGGATATTCTCTCAATAGTAGGGAGGTAGTTAAATATTGGGATGTAAAAAGAGCCGTCCTGTCTGATGCTTAAAGACCTTTGTCTGAAAGCGATTGAAAGAGGAATGTCAGAATGCCTCTATCTTGTCCCTCAAGACTTGTGAAGATGGTGCTACACACCAACTTTTTACTGACACTTGGCTTCTCTGGGATGTCAATGACCGATGCAATCTCAAGGAAAGAGAAATATGTTATGTTAATTTTGCTTCTAGGCAAAACATCCACAAACCTACCTGACTGCTAGTTCTGTAGAATTGTGCTTGCTTTGTGCTTTCTTGGAGAGTGTGTGCCAACAGTCCTGGCTCAGAACAAACTCCACTAGCAGTGACCTTGTGCTTTCACTCCTGGTTATGGCTCTGAGAGCCTCTTGAGTTATGGGGCAAAGTCCACACAGAAAGAAACATTGTGGGTTTTTTGGGGGGGCAAGGGGAGGGATTTTTTTTAAGTGCTTAGATCTTCGCAAGAAGCACTGGAATGGACTGAACTGCTGCCAGGCTGCAAAAGATCTCTCAAGAGCTGCCTCCCTTCTCATCTATCTTGGACTCACGATGAGTGAGGTGAACCACCTGCTCCACACACTTGCCTCCTTGTGCCACAGTCTGAGACACACCAAAGTATTGCACTGAAATTCTGCTGCAGAGGTTGGAAGAAACCTAGATTACTTTAATCTCTTTGTCAGACCAAAGCAGTTCTGGTAAAACAACAGGTCACGTAGTCCTCTAGGCTGCCTCTGAGGCACGTGGCTCCAGCCTTTCCTTCTCAGCGAAAACTGCTCTGCATCAGGCAGAGTTTTGCAAATACCCTGAGTATTTTACAATGGCAGCATTTTTTATGGCAGGAGCTTTTGCTCACAATCACTTATCTGTCCTAGAAGAGAAAGATACGGGATTCATTCAGTGGTGAGTTGTTCTCCTTGAATGGACTGTTCCTTTGTGCAATGTACAAAGTACCTCTCTCTCCCAGCTTTACAGAGCTACAGCTTTTTAGATGGTACGTATGGCATATAAATTTTCCTGAATATTTGCCTCATTTACGGGTTTTTATGTCATCCAGAAAATAATGTAAGTTCCTATTACATTACAACTGAAAGGGCATGAACAACAGAGGGGAGCAGGACAGAGACTGCTTCAGCTGGAAACAAATCTGTGTAACTATGGCTTCATCAGCTTCAATGGTCTTTGAGCTTCCCTTCTAGTGGTTTCTCTTGTGTCAGGTGTTACATGCAGATACAGTAACTGATGTTATAATTTGCATTATTTTGGTTGTTGGCAATTACTGTCTCTTCTAATGAGGATTTAGAGCGATATTTACTTCTTAGGGTATTTATTAGGGAGCTCAGTGAGTGTAGATTATGATTGACTAAGGCTATTTGTTATTTCAGCGTTGTGATTTAGGCTGTTTGGTTCTGCTTGAACAGCCTATTTGCTTAGGGTGGTTTTTTAATGATTTAGGTACCTGAAGCTGTGACTTGCAGTGTGGGCCCTTCACTGACATAAATCTGGATATTGTGTCCAGAAGGAACATGGGCAGCCTCAGAAGACTTTTTGCTACCTCTGTTTCCTTCATTTTCCCTCTCTTACACTCTCACATATTGTATATAAGATAATGAACCGCAACATCTGTTCTATGTTTTCCAGGAATAGATTCTACATTTGAAACTTTTGACCTGATAAAGACTATCCAGCAGCAGCAGATGTTTCAGAAGACTTTAATCCCTCACTTTAAAAGTTCACAGAGGTCCTTTTGACCAAATTTTCAAGGTTTCCTTGAATTCTTTCTTGTTTATTTTTATTGGATGACTGTTTATTAAGGAGTGGAACCAAATCTACAGATTTCCAAAAAACTAAGGTAATTACCTCCCCATTTATTATTAAATCTAAAACTACATCTGATATTAAAACAAAATCAACAAGATGTCAAAGCTGACAAGCCTTAGATGCTAGCTAACACATTCAGTTATGAAATGAAAAATGAAGCCTTGATTTTGTTATGGATATTGTTGTATTGTCTGCCTGAAATGTGCAGTGAGGCAAAGGTTTCTGAACTGCTTTGGTGGATGAACTAAAAGTAATTAGAGAGTCACTTTTCATCTCACCTCAGTTTTTCATGAGAGCAGTTCCCGTGACTGACACGTGCTTATATTATGTTGCTGTGGAAGGGTACTGCCTGCCTGCCCAAAGCAACATTAAAAGATTGTGCCCGGCACTGAGAAGCAGAGCTGTACCTAAGGCAAAATCCCAAAGTGTCCCTGAAAGTGTAGGACCCTTCAATCTTGAACTTGGCCTATTTCTCCATAATGACTTCAGTCCAACCCTCTGATGCAAATAGTGATGAACTTCGGGAATATTTGGATGTGGTTCCAAAGTCTGTAACTTGAATCCAGCTATATCTAGGAGGACAGATTTGTAAAACAGATGTTTTCCCACTGGAAGTGTGTAGATGAGCCCTGTTAGCAAAACAAAAGGGTTTGTTCTGCAAAACATGTCTGAAACACTCCCTAATGCACTGAGTGAGTAGAAGAGGACAGTTTATTCTCCAGGTAGTAAGCTAATGTCTCACTTGGAGTCAATTTGAAAAGCTTCCAGTATTGCTGGATTCTATCACCACGTTGAAACAAAAGCAGTGGCTTTGAAAAGTATCGTGGATATATATTATGTCCTATTTGAGTGCAGGGAGTAGTTAGGAACCAAATGAAGTATCGGGTGGTTATTGTCTCATTCAGACATAAAATCCAAGCCTACTGAGATTTGTGGAATAAATCCCATTTATTTCAGTAGCGTTAGGATGTCATGCCAAGTCTTCAACATCGCAACAGGACTTACCTGTTTCATACTACATAATATCTGGAAAACCTACAGACATGCTAACTAGATGCTGTTTCTTGACGAAGATAATTTTATGCACCTGTTATAGCTGAAAGCTGAACGGTACAAAAGATGTTTACTAAAAACTAAGGGAACGAGTCAGCATGTCACACAATTGTGATCGTTACTGATAGAAATGCTCTGCTACTTTGAGTTTCTGACAGTTGATAAAATGTCAAAGAACAATTTGATATTACCAGGTTAGATCTTTGAGTCTGTGTTTTAGCTTCCATTTTTTGTATTTTTAGTGTCCCAGAACCAAGTAATTACGTATCTTAATGTGATCCTTCATTTACTTTGGCAATGGATCTTCATCTGTCAACATTTTAATCCATCTACTGAGGAAAACGATAGATTCTGCCATACCTGAGAAAGAAAGAAAGCTATCTCAGATTTCTCTGTGCTTGAAGTATTTCAACAGATGCCATTTTGTGTCGTGCCTCAGAACCGCCTCTTTATCTGAACTCTGAATACTGCTGTTTGTCCTATAAATATTTTCTAGTATTTAACCACTGTGTATTTGACTTTTTGAATGACAGACTGTAATTCCTCTTAAGCCATGGTAGCCTATCAAGTTGACATCTATATCAATTTTACACTGTTTCTTTTACCATTCCTTTCAGGATTTGTGGGGTTACAGTCCAATCTAGTGCATTAAAGAAAACAACTATTTTGCAGCTTCACAAAAACAAAAAATCTTCAAATTACAGCAGCAGATGCTCTGAGCAGTGTTACCGTCAAAGGACTCTGTACTAGGCATGAGAAAAGAAACAGGTGATAATGCACAATAAGGGACAGTCCATCTGTAAACTCTCTAGTGGCTAATATAAGATGCCGGAGGGAAAACAAAGAGATGAAAACATAAACAGGAATTGCCCATTGTTACCCCATGGATTTACCGCAAAATCAGGGCTAGAACCCAGACGCATTATTTCAAATGCCTTTCCCATATCTGTTGAACAAGAATTTACTTGTGACAGGTAGATATTAAATTCCTTTCCAGCACTATCCAAGTAGACAAGCACTCTTCATTCATTCTAGAGATGGGAAATCTGAGCTACTGGGAGGTGAAGATATGTGGATGAGATTAACACTGAGAAAGGTCAGAGTCTTTTTAAAAAGAACTTGAAGTGCTGTCCATACGCTGTGTCCCACTGGGTGTATTCACTTTTCAACTATGCTGTAGAGCATGGGGTAGCTGTCAGTCTTGGAGCCACCCTGAACATCTTGGTATTCAATTTTGCAGCCGTAGTATACACCGTGCAAAAAAGTTGAACATAGTCTCTGCTGTTTCCATTCAAATGAACAAGGAAAAAAAAAGTGTTATCTTGGCAGTCTTAACTTTTACATTAACATGTAATATTGGGTATTTCCACAGGCAGCTGCCTGAATACTATTTAAACTGGGTGCTGAACTAGGTGCATGCAATGACAGGCAGTAGTTAAGCTGCTCGTATCTTTTTTTCTTCATGTCATTGATAATGATACTCTAATTCTTTTCAAACTGTGTTCCTTTGGCTATGTTTTGACAGGATGGTTGTTATTCCAGTGGTCCATGTTATTCTCTGACAGTGTCATTTCTGCCAGAGAATTTTCTCTTAAACTTCATTTTTGAGCATCTTTACAAAAAATTGTTTTCCTTCATATTTTCTAATAATCATTATTGCTCTAAACCAAAAGGCTGTCCTTAAGCACAGTGGTGTAAATCAGTGTAGCTTTTCTGGAGTTCACAAGAATGTTTGCATTTTATACCAGCTGAAAATCTGCTTTTCCATTACTTGAAATATGAGACGGTAGATTTTTTTTTTCTGTTACAAAGTAAGAATTGTATTATTTTAGCAGAAATGAAGGAACTTTTCAGAATGTTCTGCAAGATACTATCTAATCTGTGTTTGAAATAGCAATTTTTTTGACCTATAGGAACATAAATCAAATCTGGAAATTCCTCTTCTTTACTGTTGTATTCTTGTTAAATTCATAGGCAAACCTATTGTAAATTGTGGATGATTAAAGGTGCCGTGTGTATGTATCTGAAGAATAGTCTACAGGAATTAAGGATTAGATTTTGGTACTGTTTGTTATGCAGTATCTTCCCTTGCCACTTTCAGTGGGAGCACTCCCGAAGTAAGACAATATGAAGCTTAAGAAAATAAAAATCAAATTCAAAAGCAGTAACTAAGCTTTTTTTAAAAAAAAACAAAACAAAACTTGCTCTTTGGACTTTATAGTTAGCTGAAGAAAATGCCATTGTTAAAATAATTGTTATTATTTTTCCAAACTATATTCTTCATTTGTATGGAACTGCCCAACTTTCTGTGTCACCAATGATCCTAACAAAGGCATTCTTGAAATAATTATATTCTTTGTCACCCATTAGGTGACAAGAACATTTGGTCTGTAGACAGCTATTGCTCAAACCCAATAAAAGAAAAAATCCATACTTAATAGCGACCAATGTAGATTGGCTTCATTCAAAAGAAGTCTGATGTGAAGGAAATGAGGCACCTCTATACTTCAGAGGCACCACTTTAATTGTGAAGATTTATCAAAATTTGATGAGGTGTTCAGTCTAAAGAATTGCAATTTCAACAAGTCTGGCAGAAATTCAATATTCCTTAGGTGCTTTATTGTCTTGCAATTGCCCTTGCATCTCTTATAGGAGCAGGGAGAAAAGAATTGAGCAGGATGGGACAGAGATTGGACTCAGGTGCATAAAGGATGACTATGGATAGTATAGACGTTAGAGAGACAGGAATGTGGAGAGCCGTGGGAGGAAACTGCAGGAAACTTTCTACACTGTACTTCCATGGATTTGGAAAAGCATGTGAGACTCCTGAACTGTAACATTCCTTCAGGCTGTGAAGCAAGTAGTTGTGAAATATACTGTCAAGCTTCATCCTCATCCCATTGCTAAGGGCAGATAACTGAAGATAGCAGCCTCCTGCTTCCCATTGCTGTTGGTTACTCTGTTTGCAGTAGAAGGTAATGTTGTGGAAGCCAGTTGCAGTCCTATTATGATTCCCCTTGATGCAGTTTTATGTATAAATTTTAAACATAACGTTCTTGTATTTTTGTTTGATTTTAATTTAGGTTGCATAAGCATGTGGTCAGAAGCCAGCGATATCTGCCATCAAGTTGTCAATGCAGTTTGAATTTGAATCCTTTTACAGGTTCGTGTTGCTTATGCATGTGATCATGAATTTTCTTACATTGCTTCTGTGTCATTCAACAGGACTAAACAAACCTGCTCAAGGAACAAGTCAACATTGGCTAGTGAATGAAGATTTTACCAGGACTTTTGTGCCTCTGATAGCAGGATTTGGAAAATGTGCAGTGGGTGAGTTAAGATGGCAGGAAGAGATTGCAAGATTTTGTGGCAAAGGCAGCATAATACTTGCCATCAAAATGGAATTACACCCTTCTTAGTAGCACACAATTTCTGCACAGTTCTGGGAAATCCATGGACATAAACATTGGGTGGCTGTTATCTGTGTCCCATTTTCCTGCAGTGCGTTTCAGGCACCCAGTGGCAGCTTTGCAAGGTGTTAGGTAATTACAGTTGAATTTTAATTTTTCTGAAGATGTCAGTGCATAAAATGATATAACAAGCAAATGAACCTGAAAAATTCGATCTTAGGTTTGTCACCTCAGGAATGAAGAACTCATCTGAACTCCTGTATATAACTTAGCTCTTCATTTATCAAATGGGGAAAATCCTATGCTCTTCTCCCATAGAGAAGTGTGAAAGATCAAACCACTCATACCTGGGAACAACAAAAGTATTAAAATGCTGGGTGTCAATGAAGAAATTGTTGTCTCTGTATGTAGAATAAGATTTATGTGCTGTCTTCTGCTCTGAGGTTAGTGTGTGGGTCAGTAAGGGAATAGTATTGATTCCCATTGTGGAGGCATTGTCTTTCCTGTACTCTAGTTGAGGCAGGGAGCAAGAAGAAAATAGGATGTGACTGAGTGGTTAAGCACACACAACTGGGCTCTGTTAAGTATTCACGGGCTTGACTTTGTGGCCTAAATTTTCTAATGCACTTGATATTTTGGAACAGTAACGGTCTAGAAACTTTTTTCTGAGATGCCTATAACTGTGTAACATGTATTACTCATGCCTGTAATATGGTTTTAACAGTTATTAGTCAAATATTAACATTTAATAAGCCATCTGTAAGTAGGTCCTTAAGGTAACATGCTGTGTGAGAATATCTCCATAATTTTCTTCAACCAGACCTCGCATAACCAGGGATTTCTCAGGACCAATGACAGTATTTAACAGCTTCACATCTCAAAACACAGGCAGTGCTCCATACATTGTAAGAATTGCAATATGCTGAAGGCAGCTCTGGCATCATTCATCCAAGTGGTCAAAAGTCACTTCCAAATCTCTGCTCATTTCCAGTTTCAGCAAAGTTCATCCCATGGGAATGAATTTCCTGACCTTTTTTTTGCTGTGAATAGCTAGCACACCCACTCAAAGTCACATCCAGCCAATCATTGATGAGGCGAACCTCCTGAAATAATCTGAAAAATCTTAAAATAGCAGTCTTTATTTACACAGAATACAGAAATGACATACTGTTTTTCCTTTCCTTTCTTTTCTCAAGATAAACTGAATATCGTCTGCAAGTGTCACACTTCAGCTACTCTCAGAATCCCAGGCTAAGTCTCTTGACCTAGAGTGTCTGAAACCCACCCTAGCTAGGCTATCCAAGCCATCACTTCATTAATTACCCTTTTAGGGAGAC
>Ga0181612_128003_pt1 | contig 10490 bp, 2 predicted proteins | sample HoacroProtozoa21_FD_119630 | JGI IMG/M metagenome (GOLD analysis project Ga0181612, IMG submission 119630) | Hoatzin crop microbial communities from Cojedes, Venezuel. Combined Assembly of Gp0051906, Gp0051904, Gp0051908
GTGATTCTGTGATTTCCTTGATGATTCTTACACCTCCACAAGTTAGAAATTGAACTTCTGATTTCGGTGCTTATAGAATGAAAGGGACTTGTAATGAACTTTCTTTTGAGGTAAAAACAGCAAAGAAACAGATGCAGCAACTATGAGAGTGATCCCCTGTAGGTGATGTACCATGTATTTGAAAAAAGATTAAAAAATATTTTTAAAATACTTTTAATTTAGTTTCCTTTCACTCCAAATCCCTCTGAAATGCTTTCTTGATAAAGAAATCAAAGTCTCCAATCTTCTGTTATAGGACAAAGGTTTTTTAATAAAAGCTTATTCAAGAATTCCAGTTTACTAGTCAGATATCTGAAAAGATTAATGATTTATGACATTTTATGACATTTAAGATGGCATTTTGAAAGACTGAATGTCATTCTCTGCAGACCTAATTTTATTTATGTAGATGTAAGTTGCACATCCCCCAGATAATTAAAGTATCTTCTGAAACTGCCTTTTTAGTAGTTGCCTGGGGTTTTTCTTTTCAGTTGGATGGGTTTTTGTGTTGTTTTATTTTAGCAGTCTAGTACAAGATACAAGGCAGGTTATCTTTTGTCTAAATCCATCAGAATATAGCTACATCCCTGCCTCTAAAAGAAAACTGAATGGTCAAGATACCAAAGATTATGATGGTCTGAAGTTTATTAACCAGAAGGTAAGTTTGGGCTAAAACGTCGTCAGAGAGAGAAACAGCTTCAAACATCAGCAGAGAAGGCTGATGAAGTTTCATTGTCTTTTTCAACTCACAATTGTCACAGGAGGCAATTTCCATCATTACATGAAAATATTGAAATAGTGGTATCATTACTGAGAGAGTATTGTTGTTTTTACCAAAGTAAGCACCCTAGAGCTAGGAAGTATCACCATCAACTTTCTTGCACCTTAATTTAGTTCCCATAGTGCTATGACAAGCAAAACATGTTTTTTATTCCCTGACTTTTTCAGGCTTTGCCTCCTTTCATGGATGCTCTGATAGCCTCTATGCTGGGAGCTCTAAAGAGCTTCTCTTGAAGACGACCTCTTCCTCCAGCTCAAAAAATGCGGATTTATTTAGAGTCGATCAGTGTCAGCAAAGGAAATCAAGCAAGAGCCATTCCAGAAGGGCCACTAAGCTGCTAATCAGAAGCTGTTTATGATCCATACTCTACAAATGTATCTCCAGCCATTCTTCAAAGAACCGAGGGAGAATCATGATTTTCTATAGTGCTATTGTAGTCTGCTTTTGGTAGTAAAGTACTCCCTTTCATACAACGGTTCCAAGCTCTCAGTTTAAAGCTCTCACTCATACAGTGAGATCTAGGTTGAATTCCCTCCTTGCCTTAAGGAGTTTGAACAGACACTCTTGGCTTTTGCAACAATGCTTTCACAGTGTTACTCTGATTGACAAAATCTCTTGCTGAAACTGTTGTCATGCAGAAATGATTATACCACAGTCAGGGGAGGAATACTCAAAAGCACCACAGAAGCTAATCAGTGTGTCCAAGACAATAATTTTATGCTTTGATACATTCACTCTGCCTGTAATTTCCAGCTTTTCATTGATCTGACACTAGCTTTGGTAATTTAGATTGAACATTTCGTGTAGCTGAGATGTAGCTTTCTTACACTTTTCTTACTCAAGGTATACTGACTACATTTTTAACCCCACTTCTGACCCCATAAACTCTCTTTCCTACATTTATTAGAACAGCAGTTTTATTCCACTGGTCTATGGGATGCACCAGACTCTAAAGTAATAAGTATTATGGAGTTTTCAGTGCTCAGTTGTAAATGAGATCATGCCTGCTGCTCATTCTAGACATAAAGACCACAGAAGTGAACAGGCTTTGATAGTAGAATGGTACTTCCAAAGTTGTTCTGATGGAAAACTGAAATACATTTAAAATAACCAAAACATCCCAGAGTTCTGTATTAACTTATTTGTTTATCAAGCTTGTTAATACTGCAGTTCCATAAAGCAGACAAAGTGTTCTTGGAATGGTTTTCCGAGGTCCAAAGTTAACTAAAAAGAGAAAGACAGACAGACTTTGTGTTGGTTTGTATTGAAGATTCACGTTGCATTCCACCCAGTTCATGCATTCCACCAAGTTAAAAATCTCTTGCTAATTAAACACACACTGAATTACAGCAAAAGTATCACACTCCTTTATCAATATTAATGGCTTTTGTTTGGCTTTTTATCTTTTTATAAAAGGGTTCAACTCAAGTTCATATTTTCAGGATGCTTTTGAAGCAATATCCAAAAATTTCTTCCTTGTTCAAATTCTTTCACTATTGTTTAAATGCGAGTAAGTTAATTTGTATTCCTTGTAGAGCTACGCAGACATATTTGATTTGTTTTGGCACTAGGCATCTTTTCATGCTCAGATGTTCTTTATTTTTTTCAGCCAAAGTAGGAAGTCTAAGTTTATTTGTAATGATGTACATTTCCCTGTTTCTTTCTTTTCCAGAAATTACTATTTGTATAGAAGGTGCAAGATAATGATAGATTAAAGAAGGTAATTCAGTGGTTCTCCAATGCTTTAAATCTGGAGCTTTTGCTAGCAACTCTGCTACTCTGTAGAAGCAGAGACAGAAATCTGGTATTGAAAGCTTCCTCAGCATTACCATGTGGCCATAAGGTTCCTTCCTTGTCTATCAGCCAGAAAGATGTCTACAAACTTTTCATACAAATTGCCCTAGTCCATCAGAAAATACTAGCTTATTTTATCTAGTAGTGAACATATCTGAGCCTTCTTATCAAAATCATACTGATTAATGAAGAACTTGCCAAGCACGTGAAAAACAGATCCCTGGAACAGAATATTCCTGTTTTGTTGTTCATTTGTTTTATAAAACAGAGAGTCTACCCTAAATCTTCGTATCTTAGGTGAGTACCTTAATCATCAAATTACAGACTGTATTACTCAAGCACAGTGGGCCATGTCAATATACGTGTTTAAAACTCAGTTCATTCACCAGCTACTCTACGTTTTAAAAATCTGAATAATACTTTGGAAGTGGAAAATCTATCCTTACCTGTAGTTTCCCAAGCTAACATTCTCTTTCTAAATATTTTTTATTTGCAATACTTTCCAATAACATTTGGACTACAGAAATTTCTTGCCAAATTCCAAAGCTAGAAAGGCATTTATTTGTTCAGAACATAACTCGTATTTCAGTCTGATGAGATTTTAATGATTTTTCTTTCCACTTTTCGTGCTGATGTTTAGAAGCAACTTTTTGTTTCACAAAGACAGGGTTTTCTGTATACATTAGAAAAGTGCATGTGTAAATAATTTTTAAGGACAATGAGAAGTGTTTAGCCACCTACAATTTTTCATTTTTTTCTTTTCCAGTTTTAACCACATTAATCAATCAGCAAGTGTATATTAACTTTTACTAACAGAAGAGGACACCACTTAGAAAATAGCTGAAGGCCAAGCTTAATTCTGAGCGTGTACTGAAATTAGAAGGATTTAAGCAGCTAAATGCACTGCTTATGATAGGATTATATCACTGAAGACCAAAAATGTACATAAAAACCAATCAGCTTTCCTCCTACCACCACCTCTTCTTAAATACAAAGAAATTATCTGATTATTTATCACTGTTGGTTTAACCAGTCTAATTGGAAGCACATACATTAATATCTTGGGCAGTCTTTGGAATGCTTATGTCCTTGCTTTGTCACAGACTTCCACAAAGATCAACTGTGCCCAGATCCTCAAAAGACTATTTATCTGCCTTTCACCGATCACAATATCAAATATTTTTGAGAATACCAGCTTTATGGAAACAGCAGCAAATGAAAAAAACCACAGTGAAGCATAGTGATGTTAAATACACTACAGATTGGATGGTGCAGAAGTAGGGCACATAACTTAGAAGTGCATAATAAGCTAAGATGTAATATTTAAGAAGGATGTACAAAACAGTTGGGAAAAGATTTTTTGTTTTTATATCACAGATTAACCGGTACACATAAAGAATAATACAGCTCCACATTCCTGAATTCAATTTCAAGATCAGAGAATAAGAGAAAAGAAATGTATTCAACAGCACAGCAGGGCATGCTGTTCCGTTTTTGGGAAGATGCAACTGGGGAATATATTCAGAAATACATATGTAAAAATGCATCTATAAATCTGGTGAACAAACTTCAATCATCTAAATAAAACCTAAATTCAAGTCTAAAAAGGCCAGGCACAAGGTTTAGCATACATTTTCAAGCAGGCACTGTCAGGAATACTAAATACAGCACTGGTTATTGATTTTCAAGTAGCAGGGTAGTAACAAGTTCATACAACTGCTCTGTAGCTATTACAGTGTTGCTGAGAACTGTGACACTTCATCCACTCTGCCCTGATTTACCCATGACAGTCCAGACCTGCTAGAAAAATAACCATGTTGTCAAACCAAAATACTACAAGGAACTAACTGACTCTCCTATGAGGAAAAGAGAACAAACTTTTCTTATGGTAACTAACTCCTTTATGAAATTATAATATTTGTAATTAAAATAAATATTTATTCTATCTAGGCTCTACTTTTAACAGCCTCCTTACTGGTCTGCCCTCAGCTGAGACAACATACTTCAAACTGTCCAGCTTTCTCTTATTCACAAATTAAGATAATATTTAACCAACTCTGGCTAGGCCCATTGCCTCATACCAAAGTGTTTAAATTTGCACCACAAGAGAGTAGCAATCTCATACCCCACTTGGGAAAGTTACAGTGAGGCATTTCAGTTCTTCTTATGTTGCCCCATTGTCTCAGGACCGTTCATTGCCAACCTCTTCTCTCTTAAAGGACTCAGGTATATTTGAACAGTCAATGCACCCAAACCAAGCACCTTTCATTCTTTGCCATGTCTGCAGCCCTGTTTCCAGAGCTACTAGGCAATCACAATGTAGAAAGGTGAATCTAATTCAGCTTTGCATCCATCACATAATACCACCATACCAATTTTCAAGAACTGAATGTTTAGTTCAGTTCATTGGAATAAGGTCGTGTAGTTTCCTTTATATGATTACACACGCTTCTGTAATTCCAGTGACAATTGTCACCTGGGGAGAAAATTTTGCACCATTGTGCTAGATATTCGAGAATATGCTGGAAACTCACTACTATATAGTAAACTAATATAGGAACAACACCTATTACTGGGGCCAACTAGCATGGAGCAACATGTGTCTGCACTATTAAGCTATCTTTAAAAAGGTGTCACAGCTACCCAGTAGAAATGGACTCCTATCCCACACTATCTTCTAATGTATACACAGAAAGAGAAAGGAAAGGCCCAGCTGACATGGGCCCAAAATAAATAAAAGAATAAATATTGGCAGAGATTTTTCTAGCAGTTTAATAGTAGACAGGATTGAATTCCATTACCTAGGAACTTTCCCTGTAGCTATTTAACATACTAATACAGACATAGCTGTAATGTCTTGGATATCTTCATTCCTGCTACATCTCCCCAAGCAATATCTTCCTGCTTTGGATATGATACAGTGACTAATTTTACACTTTAAAATTGTAGTGCATTACTATATCTTCATATCAGTCAGACCTTTAAATGCCCACCTGTCAGCATCTAAGCTACATTTATTCTCTGAACAGAAGCAATGCCTTAAATTCCTTCATGATATCCTTCAAGGTCTGAAAGATTGATTAAATCTTTTATGCTTTACAGCGTTAGAGGAGATTAGAGACCCTCTAAAAAATGCTTTTGCAGTGGTCTTTGGTGTAAAGAAGGGTAGCTGTCACTAATGGTATTTTTCTCAGTAAGTAGTTCGAAATAATTTTCTAAACAAATTATGAAAGAGAGGTCGTTTTTGTCTTCCAGAACTTCTCTTGCCTGAGACAGATAATAGAAGCAGCTGGAGCTGTAGCACTACAGGAAGTGAAAACACTGCCAGTATCAGCATAAAACCTGCCTTCACTGTAAAAGCTTTCTAGAAGTACCTGTCAGAAGAAACAACTCTAGAGGCTGCAAAAGGATGGTAGAAGGGAGAGAGAAGAGATTTTATTGCTGCTATCATTAGCCTTAGGAGTGAAAGCAGCACTGGAGTATACTCAAAAATATATCTACATTGCAGGTTGGCTGATTGTGTAGGATATCTGAACTGCCTTCAAATGCACTCCTTAGGTACCACGAGCAATGATAAACTGCAACAACTGGAGATAAGCAGGACAAAGTAGCCAATACTGAGCAGCAGGAAGGCTGCTGGCAAATGTGCTAATCCATTTGCATATGCTTGGAGCATCTCTGCACTGGACTGCAGCACAGATTTCAAGTCCGCACTGCATACAAGCAGCATTCAGGTTTTTATGTCAACTGATTGCCTGCTCATAAGAAGACAGGTTGAGTCCTTATTTATGACATCTGTTTTGTAGCACTCAAAAGCCCTTATGTGCCTCTGTCACATCAGAGTGATCTTCGTCTGCCTGTAATTTGAAAGGGAGAGCTGTAACTGGGTGCTTTCTGCTTGACATGGATACCAGATGTGTTAATGCTCCTTGGGAATTAACAGTGAATAGCTTTAAGATACAGGTAGAGATGGTGGATTTTTGTGTTAGTGGGAAGTTAAAGCAAACATATCGTACCTATAATAATCTCCTCTGTAGAACAGTTTTAATTACAACCCATATATAAGCAATTGTGGAAAAGGAGGGGGAAAGGTTAATGCTTTTTTAAACAAACATTTCGGAGATTATTTTGGGATTTTACACAAGGTTATTGTAAAATGGGGAGTGTATTTTCTATATTACATTGAAATACGTTAACACTACTTTTAGCATCTCTGTCCTATGAGAAAGCTTCATTTGAATCCCAGAAGTGAAACAAATTGATCTCTGGGACCATAGTAACTCATGGGCTTGTCAGCGTTTACGTCAAGTAAAAGCAATTTCTAACAGATGAAAAGAGAAAGCCTATCTTAAAATGAAAACATATAATCCTAACCCCTGTCTAACAGGATTTTATTCATAGCCAGAACTCAAGATCTTCCAACAACCAGAAGAGAAGCTGAATAGTCCTAAACCCTGTTCATAGGCTTCGAGGCAGTCATCACACAGGAATGTATCGAAGAAAAACACCAATAAGCCCTGAATAACACAGTCAATAAATACTGAACTAGAATGTCAAGGGTAAACTTATTTTTATTTCACCGTCCTTCATCTGTACTTCATTCAACAATATTTCTGTAAACTCCAGCTTTAAAAAGAGTTCTTACAATCCTCCTGAAATAATTGAAAGGGGCTACATTTGTGTTGGACTCTTCTTCAGGAGCTGTATCCACCATCTGTCACAAATGCAGTACTGAGCAGGCCAGCATCCTAAGATCACAAAATCTGATTTTCAATACCTATCTAAGAAAAGAGACAGAACAGAAAAATAATCGTAACCTGTCAGTAAACACGAAACAACCCATCCATGTTAAAATCCAGATTTGAGCAGGCTATAGGAAAGGTATCAATGCAAGATGGGATGATTATAATATCAATAATAGCTGCAACTTACACTGGGTATCACTTGACAAAGAAGAATCTAAAAACGCTAAAGAAAATACATGGGAGAAAGAAAGCTAAAAAATACACTATACTATACTATGGGATAAATTTACTCACATAACTTGTAGCACTAAGTCTAAACAGAACATACGCTTAATCCCTACTCATTCCTCTGATATAAATAGTAAAATGAATCCTTTGTGCATTTTCTGTATGTTTTAGAGCAAATATCAGATTATAACTCTTTTGTATATAATAAAAGCAGACACTGGATACACAGAACGCATGTTTGATTTTATGAGCTTTTAGGAACTGAAGGATGCAGGAAAGTATTCCTTAAATGCTTGTAACTCTCGGAGAGTTCTTGACTTTAGAATACCCCTTATTTCTTTTTTTCTTTTAAAGGTTTTCACTTGATCTTTGACATTGGTCACCTGTAAAATGATAAATCCTAGTCTTTTAACATACAGGAATCAGGAATTTACGCACTGCAAACTCAGTCTCGGTTTTACTTTGGCTGTGGTTATACTGTGAACCAAGTTCAGCTCTTCTTCCTGGTTGCTAACACCACTGTGAAGATATCCAAATGCTGAACTTCACATGACCAAAGCCTGCTTGAGTTTAGTTGTGCCATTGGTTCTCTAGATGGAAACTATAGTCCTTGTGACAGTAGGAAGAACACAAAGCAAATGCCCAGGCCATTGCATCATTTTTCCACAGCTGTCCAGCATTTGCAGGCTTCCAGGAATCTGAGTTAAAGTTTACATCTTAAATGATGTAAACCAATGAAAGAAAACAGGTAAAATCTTAGCAAAAAGCTTGCTAGATCAAGTATACTTAAGAGATAAAGCAAGAAAGACTATAGATTCTTTTGATGTATAGATACATTTACAGCTCTGTCCTCTCCAGCTCTGTCCTCTATGCCATGGAGAAGGACTGCAGTACATCTGTATGGGGTAATACTCACCTGCTTGCCAGCCCTCTGGGACTTCTGCAGTAGTTCTCATTTCACTGTCTCTTCAGACTTCTGCAGGAGCTGTCCCATTTGAGCTGCCAAAAAAGGCCAACCAAAAGAGCGGAACTCTTTACAGCCACTTCTGTCTGTCCAGTCCTCAATCTGGCAACTAAAGCTGGTGGTCCAGGTAGCCTTACTGGGTGGTAACATTAGTTGTTACCGTTTTTCTTGGATACATAATTGTCTATATTAGGGATGGCTATTTAATCAGCAGAGGGCAGAAAAGCTCAGAAATCATAATACAAGATGGTAAATTTGATGCCAGTGTAATTTGGATGTTATTTCTTATAGTAAAATAATTTTTTGTAATGACATAAATCAGTCGCTAACAAGGAGTTTTTTGCTGCATAGTGGTAGATGGACATACTCACTCTAAATACTTTTGAACTTGAAGCATTAGGACCACATATTGCTATTAGAAAGTTCATCTTTTTCTGACACCAAGGCATTCAATTTCCAACTCTACAGAGTAGAATTTTGATCACTGCAGATATATTTAGCAGTGGTTTGGTTTATGACCACCATAGTTTAGCTGCTGAAAGTCCTTAATTATACCAAAATAACATGATTTGGCTGGCATCTGCTTTGGAATAAGATTCTAGAAAAAGTTACTCCAGAAAAAGAACAAGTTGCTGCTGAAAACTACATTGAACTTGGAAACACTTTACCAGTGTTGGACATTAACATGACAGTGCTGGCAAAGCAAATCCGGAATGCTCACCTAGACCTGAGCTTTCCACCACCCTTTACAACATGTAAGTCCTTCAGCCATGCTGTGCAGCGCAGATGTTAAAGGCGGAGACTGGGAGAATGAAGAACAGAAGATCAGGTTCGAGACCATCTAAAGAACCTGAAGGTGCACAAGTCCATGGGACCTGATGCATCCACTGGTCCAAAGGGAACTGGCAGATGACATTGTAAGCACTGTCTATTATATTTGAGAGTCATGGCAGTCTGGCCAAGTTCCCACCGATGGAAAAGGGGAAACACAACCCCATTTTTTAAAAAGGGTAATAAGGAAGACTGGAGAACTACAGCCCAGTCAGTTTCGTCACTGTGCCTGGCAAGATCGTGGAGCAGATCCTCCTGGAAATCATGATAACACATAGGGAAAATAAGGAGGTGACTGTTGACAGATAACATGGCTTCACTAAGGGCAAATCGTGCCTGACAATTTTGGTGGATTTCTATGATGGGTTTACAGCGTGGGTGGAAAAGGAAGAGCAACTACTGTCATCTACCCGGGCTTGTTCAATGCATTTTTCACTGTCCTACATAATATCCTTGTCTCTAAATTAGAGAGAAAAAGACTTGATGGATGGAACACTCCGTGGATAAGGACCTGGCTGGATGGTTGCACTCAAAGAATTGTCGTCAATGGCTCGATGTCCAAGTGCAGAATTACTCTGCGTTTGGTATTGGGACCAGAATGGTTTAACATTTTTGTCAGCGACATGGACAGTGGGACTGAGGAGACCCTCAGCAAGTTTGCTGATGACACCAAGTTATGTGGAATGGTCAACATGCTGGAGGGAAGGGATGCGGTGTGGAGGGATCTTGACAGGCTTGAGAGGTGGGCCCACGCAACCCTCATGAAGTTCAACAAGGCTGAATGGAAGGTCCTGCACATGAGTTGGGGTGATACAAAGCACAGATACAGGCTGGGTGGAGAACAGATTGAGAACAGCCCTGAGGAGAAGGACTTGGGGAGGCTGGTTGATGAGAAGCTCAACACGACCCAGCAGTGTGCGCTCACGGTCCAGAAAGCCAACTGTATCATGGGCTGCATCCAAAGCAGCATGGCCAGCAAGTCGAGAGAGGGGATTCTGCCCCTCCACTCTGCTCTGATGAGACCCCACCTGGAGTCCTGCGTCCAGCTCTGGAGCCCTCAGCACAGGAAAGACATGGACCTGTTGGAGTGGGTCCAGAGGAGGGCCAC
>Ga0181612_130669_pt1 | contig 10490 bp, 6 predicted proteins | sample HoacroProtozoa21_FD_119630 | JGI IMG/M metagenome (GOLD analysis project Ga0181612, IMG submission 119630) | Hoatzin crop microbial communities from Cojedes, Venezuel. Combined Assembly of Gp0051906, Gp0051904, Gp0051908
GGCTGTGGATTCTCCTTCTCTGGAGATATTCAAGACCCGCCTGGACAAGGTCCTGTGCAGCCTGCTGTATGTGACCCTGCTTCAGCAGGAGGGTTGGACTAGATGACCCACAGAGGTGCCTTCCAACCCCTACCATTCTGTGATTCTGTGATTCTGTGATTTTGGAGGTGGTGGTGGTCCGAGCACCTTGAGACCCAGCAACAAGCCAGGTGGTTCCTGGCAGAGAGCAACGTGCACCCAGGCATCATTGTGAGGGGGAAAGGACCCTGCTGACACCACCCATTTTTTGGAAGCCAGGTGCTGGACTTTTGCTTTTTCCCACTGTTTCTGCAGGAACACGTCTTGGTGAGGCAGGGGGTGAGGACATCTCTTCTGAGATCCTCACAGTGGTGGTCCCAGAACAGGAGCTGAGCAGGCAGGGAGAGCATAGCCAGGAGGAGGTTCACTTTCCTAGGGGGCAAGAAGGTCCACATAGCTCCTTGATCAGCAAGGAAAGCAAACACAAGCGTCAAAGCAGCTATCAGGAAAGAGGGAGATGGCTTAGGGCTTACAGTTCAGGGTCGGCTGGACCCAAGAGCTCTCTCAGCACAGGGAGTTGAAAGTCCTCTTGACTTGGTAGAGGAACTGTAGAAACTTCTGCTTCATCTCAGCGGAGCTGCTGCAAGGCTTGACATCAGGCTCTCAGTGATCTTAGCTGAGAGTCCACCTTTCAGAATCGTTTTTACAATGAATATGTTGGGGTTTTTTCTGTCTCCTGGGCCAGAAGGACGGCTTTTGTCTGAGCCTTGCTAGAGTTTGATTCAAGATGAGAGTTGGTGGCCAGGTCTCTGCCTTCCCCCTCCTCCCCACTGACCGTTGAAGTGGCTGGCACCTTCCTTCTTACACGCGTGGATCAATGTTCGGGGTGGTCACAAGGGCTGGAAAAGTTTTGGGTTTTTCCTTTGGATGAAAGCAGGGGAAGCTGCGGGATAACGTGACTCCAGCAGCTGGAGCCTCACTGGAGCATGTAGACCACAGGCAGCTCTTGTGCGCACAAGGATCCAGGAAGGCTACACCTACAGCAGCCTAGGCTAGCTGAGACATCAGAGAAACTCTCCTGGTCTCCAGCAGTTGGTAGCTCAGGGATTTACTCAATGATCCGAGCTTTCCCTTTTGCTCCATGACTTTTTTCTGGTTGCTTTCTGAGCCCCTGCATGCCCTTTAGCATCCACCAGCATCCTCACCGCTCCCACCACCCACCCAACAGCCACCTCCAGCCTTTCAGTCCTCAGCTGGTCCCAGTGGGTGCTGCCAGAGCCTGAACTGCAGCGCTAATCGATGCAAAACGAACTCACACGCCTGATCCTCACACCAGACCACTGGCATGGAGATACACAGCTCTCCCCTTCTCTTGGGGCCAGATCCTGATTGTGGGCCGGCGAGATGCTCCAGGTTTAGACAGACGTAACGGAGCCCATTCTCTTTGTAGGAAGCTCAGAAGAAAGACGATCATATTATTAACACATGCTGCTCTTCACACAAACAAGTTTGCAAATATTTATCAGCTGGAGATATACACGGGCTCGGAAGTTGCCAAGTAACGTAACAAGAGACGCTTTTAAATAAATATATGTGCGTCTGCGGGTGACGAATTAACCAAATCCCTTGGTATGTGGCCCAAAGACATGTTTTTCTCTGGAAGCCCAGCACCAGTAATGATAATAATGATCCGAGCCAGGAAAAAAACCTGTGAGAAACAACTGCTGCTCGTGTTTCCAGCACCCAGTGAATCCCAGGGGAAACGGATTCCCCACCAGGAAGCTCCATAAGCACCGGATCCGTGTCTGCCAGGGAGAAATTGGGAAGGAGGATGGGATATGGTTTTTATTGTGCAGAGGAAGTAAGAGCAAGTCCAGTGCACTTGGTGGGGTTTCATCCTGCATTGATGCACCTCTCCTACATACCTGTAGGACCTTCTCTATAGGCTCAGGTTTTCAAGACACCTTGTTGTAGACCCTGTATCATTCAGTGGTTCTCCATGTTTCCTTCCCTCCTGTCCCAAGGCCAAGCAGCAGGGCACACTGGACCTCTTCCTCTCCATACCAGGTGGCTATGTCCCACCAATCCAGCGGGAATGTTGCTTGCCCAGGCATGCTCTGCACCCTCTAGATGACCAGGGTTTTCCCATTTCCCTGTCACGAAGTCCTGCTAAATCCCTGCTGTGAGGCCAGTTTACAAGTTCTGGGGGATTATTAGGGGAGTTGGAACAGGTTGCCCAGGGAGGTTGTGGATTCTCCTTCTCTGGAGATTTTCAAGACCCACCTGGACAAGGTCCTGTGCAGCCTGCTCTAGGTGACCCTGCTTCGGTAGGGGGGTTGGACTGGGTGACCCACAGAGGTCCCTTCCAACCCCTAACATTCGGTGATCCTATGATTCTGTGATTCTGTGATTCTGTGAGTCAGTGCTGCCAGAGGAGATGAGATGGATTTGCAGATGAACGGAGATGTCTCACCCAGTTCATCCTTCCATGGAGAAGCCGTGGCTTGTGGGGCTGGAATTTGGTGGAGATGTTCCCATAGATGTCCACCATCTCGTCCCCACCATCACAGGAGAGCATGGCCTGAGGGTTTTCTGAGGGTTGTAATTTTGGGGCCACTTTGGGGTTCTTGCCCAAACCACAGCATGAAGACAGGCTCCCTGGGCATGAAACTGGTAGGCAAGGTCAACTGGGTGAGCATCCCCAGCTGCGTGGTTTTGGGGAGGATGGACACTGCCCACCCTCAACGTGCCCAGGGTAAAGGGGCAAGAGGAGACAGCCTGGCCGAAGTGACAGTGGTGGATTTTGCCCAGAGAGGTTGTAGATGCTCCATCCCTGGAAACATTCAAGGATGGGAGCTCCTCCCCAAGCTCACAGCCATCGCAGCGCCCTGCAGACACGCTCCAAAGAGGATGCGCAAGGGGAGGTCAGAGCTTTTATTAGCCCAGCTGCTGGAGCTGGAAAAACCAGACCAGCTTTCGGGCACAGGAGCTCATCTCCTTGTCTGTGCCTTCTAATTATATCAGTTGATCTAGCACAAGCTCGTTCCACTCCCCGTGGACCATGCCTCCATTACACCGCCAGCTCTGCCCTTCGCAAGCACTTGGAGTAACAGCCAAGCCATCCCACTTGAGAAGTTGGGGATGGGAGGACCGGCCATCCCACCTCAGACATTTCCCTGCAGAGGGATCTTTTGCCTCCAGCGATGCAAGGAATTGCAAGGGGATAGGGAGAGGGGACAGGGGGCAAGGGACAGGGATATGTTGGTGTTTTGTTTGGCCAGACCATGCATCTTGCCCTGCTGTTGGCCCTTTGGGGTGATTGCTCCAAAGTGTTGTGTGGAAAGCCAGGGAGGGCTGTCCCTGTAATGGGGGTCAGCCAGGCTGGCTCCTCAGGGTGTCTCAGAGAGTTCAAGACAGAAAGGAGAGGATGAAAGCATCCCGAAAACTATCTGGGATGGGCAGAGCTGCACCCCCATGTCCCCTGCAGTGACAGAACTCAGATCCCACATCTCTTCTCTTCCTCCAGCCACCATGGTCCTGCTCCCCCTGCCCAGAGCAGGGGGGGTCTAGTAAAGACCAGAAGCTGTTCTTGGCTCAAATCTCTCCCTCCTCAAATAAATACATTTCTCAAAAGGCCTCTAGGAGAAGCCACAGCTCTACCAAGTTTCAGCTCAGCAACAGCATAGATACCCATCTCCAGGAGCAAGCTGAATACAGCCCATAAAGCACGGCTCTCGTGCCAGTCTCGGGGAGACCCCGATGTTCTCCACGGCTTCTAGCTCCTCCTGTAACACAAACAACAGATCACTGCTGCTGAGCTGGTCCTCAGCCAGCCATGGCGCAGAAGGATTTTGCTCTCCTCCTTCCTTCGATCCACGCTCTTCCCCCCTCCCAATGGTTTTCTGAGCCGGGATGCAGTTGCAGTTGCATTTGCAGACCCCAGGGACTGGTCCTTTGGGGATCAGGACGTGCCCAACAGCCACGAGTGGTTTTAGCGGTGTTGAATCCCGAGTGGAGAGTTTGTTCTCTGTTTTGTGCTCTGCTACTGGCATTTCGTGTGGCCCCTGGCATGTTCCTTAACGTGCAGACCTCAGTTTCCCTCTGCTAGGCTGTATTGCAGCCCCCAAAGCCCAGGGCAGCAATGGCAAAGGACTGTAATCAGTGGGAACTAAATTAGGGACTGTGATGAGATATTTTAAAACCTAATCTTGTGGTTAAAGCAGTGAATGTGTGACCTGCACGTGTTTGGGGCAGGCAATCCTCCACGGACAATGACCAGTCTGTTTCCCAGCAGAGCCTGAACAAACTCATCTCACCTGTGACCTGCAGCTCAGGAGGGCTGTGCTGCACTGCTGGGACCGGCCAAACCAACCCACGGCCTGTTGACATTCCTCAGCGCCAGCCAAAAGGCTTTGTCTTCCCCTCCATGCTCTGAGAGGCCCAAATTAGCTTTTAATAATAATAATACACATACACACACAAAAAAAAAAAAGCCCTGGGCAAACAATCCAGCGCCGGACTGCAAACACTCCCCGAGGGGCACCAGGTGTGGTGCATTCCTGATAGCCGGGAAAGAAAGGAGGGATTATTTCCCTCTCCAACTGGGTGAGCAGCAGTGGCCAGCCCGGCCGGCAGCCATGCCGGCTCCAAGCAGGGCTGGGTCATGCCCAGCATCGTGCGAGGTGGGTATGTGGCTTTGGGAAGAGGTCCTTCAGCCAAGGCGTGAGCAAAGCCTCAAGCTCCAAAGGTGACTAACGGCGGTATTTCTTGGTTAAATATGTTTCCTCCATCAGGGGTGAGGGGTTTCAGGCAATAAAAGGGAACTGTTTATTTTAAAAACAAGTCCTGTGGGTCACCCGAGCTATCCCTGAGCTGCCTCCCCGTGCCGTGAATGCCCACGTAGCCTGCTCAGCTACCTCAGCATTGAGTTGTGCAGATGCATCCACCACCTAGAGGTTATTCCTTGCAGCTGGAAAACTTAATTGTTCCTTCTTTCATGAACTTTCCCATCATCTGTTGACGTCTTTTCCCCTCCTCCTTAGCAGAGAATTCGAGCAAGCGTAGGACAACGGTGGTTATAGCTCCAGCCTCGGCTTTGGCCAGAACAGGAACTGGGGAAAACACTTTTGCTTCAGTTCTCCACACTTGGCATGGGGGTCAAAGCAATTTTGCACCCCTTCGGGGTTATAAAGGCAGGCAGAGATTTCGCTGGGCCAGCTGCCATGACAAAACCAGGGCATCTGCCAGCTCCAGAGCCAGGCAGCAAAACTCCCCAGCCTAAAGTCCAGCACAAGATGACAGCAACCATCCCTTTCCTCCGAGGGAGAGCACGCAGGCGATAACACCAGCCACCCCCCCCACCCCGCATCCCAGCGGGGGCCATGTCTCTGTGTCATGCCCCATCTCGGGAAGGAGAATCCTTTCATTTCCTCTGGACACTTATCCTCTAAGGATCTTGATCCTGGGGGCGAGCGACACAAACACCCTTTAAATCAATCACAGCAGGCTTAAGGGAGGATTAGCCGATGTCTCTACAGGCTTTAAGCCGGTCTCTGGCTCCTGGGTGGAGCTGGTCCCGAAGCCCCATATCCCGCCCTGGTAGCCCCATCCAGCTTCAGGCTTGCATTTCCCAAAGGAGATGCTTGCAGGTAGAAATGGAGCGAGCCCGGCTCTGACTCCCATCGGGAGATCGTTGCATCCCAAGAAAACCCAGGCTGGCAACTCGCTTCCAAAAATGGCAACCATTGTTAATTGCAGAGCTGGTTCTGGTGTGGGTCAAGGACGTGGATGAGCGTTATCTCCTGCCCTCTGCCTGCACCATGCCTGTGGACGGGGAGGAGAGAGATCTTCCCAGGCTGTTTGACCCCGGCATTGCCTGGGAGAGGAGAAATCCCCCCTGCTCCCCTCCTTTGGAGGGGGGGGCCCTACAGAGCAGCCCGGATATTTCCCCGATGAAGAGCTGACTTCTCCCTTTCATCTCAGCCTGGCTGGCTGGTGGTCTTCATCTCTCTCTGTCATCCCCTTCCTATTTGCAAGCCATTACCTGGATCGCTTTCCATTCTCGGCACTTTTCCTTCTTAATTTGTCTCAGCAATGTTTTTTTCCGTCTTAGCTTCACTGCTACCCACTGCATCCCCTTTAACTCTTCCCATTGCCCATCAGCGAGGACTTTTCGATCAGGACAGTTCTCACAGACCCTCCCAGGATGGCTTTACTCCAGCACGGGCAAGGGCAAGCTTGTATAACAGCTGTTGACACCGTAACATCATTTCAATCGATCTTGTTTGCTAATTAGCTGATTGCAGTAATTGGCATGAATTACCTCGGGGAATTCTGCCTCCCTGAAGGTCTGCAGTGGCCGGCTCGTCCCACGTAGGAGGTGGGAATTGCAGCAGTGAGATGGCTTCTGCTCCAGGGCCACCTCTTATACACGTATCCCTGTAACTTGTAGAGAAGCAGAGGAATTGCAAGAGGGGAATCATAGCCTGGTACAGTGATTTTTAATTCCCAGAGTGCCTGAGAGGCACCAAAACTTCCAGCATATTCAGACTGGCTACTTTAAGCCTAAAATAAATTAAAGTACCTGTTTATGGCATGAAGTGATGAGTGGATGCGGCTCTTCGCTCTTCCTCAAAATGCATCTGGACATCACTCAACTGTTGGCTTAAAGACAAACCTAAAGCAGTAGCTTTTCTCAGAGGGCATAATTCCCTTGCAAAAATCCACCGCCAAAAATTCATGGAGGACAAAACGTCATTAAGTTGGGTGAGGAGGGACCAGGCAGTGTCATGGAGACTGAGTGTCCTCTGATGGCATCAAACCATTTGGGGGGGTCCAAAGGCAACCCCAGGCATGAGGTATCCCTGAAAAGCTGTGTGACAGGGGAGATATGGGGAAGGATCAGTGAGTTTTAACACTTCCTGCTCCTTTTTTCTCTAAGTACCATCTGCACGGGGAGGATGGAGGCTGGGAGGACCTTTGTGGAGCCCAGCTAGAAACACCCCTGTCCCAGACCCTTGGCACCCAGTCAAGACCCGTCATTTCACCGCTGCCCATCATACACTTCAATGATAAATCATACTCATTTTTTCACCAGAATAACCGTGTCACTCCAAACCAAAGCACCTCACAGGAGCATATTTCCATCTGTGAAGCTGCCTGGGTCATCTAATACAACCTGCCCAAAATGGAGTTGAACAAATCTGCAAAGTCCCCTTTTGCATGAGGCATCTATTTGTATCGACAGCTTCCCACGCTCCATCCCTCCAACACTGCTTCGCTTTCTGCCGGGCTAAGCTGCGTCACTCCAGCTCTTTTTCTTTCCCCTTTTCTTGAATATTACCCTGCAATTATCATCTTTCCAGTCTTATGGGATCAGAAAGAAATCCCAGGACTTGTTAGAGAGGATGAGCAGCAGGCCACACCACTCCTCACCCTGCTTCTAAGGGACTCTCGGGAGCAAATTAATCCAAGCCCACTGTTTAAAAATGTTTATCCCTAGGCCATGCCATTTAGTATCTTCCTAGGTTACTAATGGACTAGAAAGCACTTTGTTGCCCCTGTGCAACACGAGAACATCAGCCTGCTTTTGTCAAAGCCAGAAGAGAAATTATTGAGCGTTTCTGCCTTTTCTCCATTGTTATCAGCAATTTTCTGATCTCCAGCCTGGGGACAGAGAATGCTGCTGCAGCTCAGTTATTTCACTGCTCTTCATTTTGAAAAATCAAGACAAAAGTTGCTTCCTCCCAGTTGTCTGTGAACCTCCAGGAGAGATCTGATATGGCCAATGCTTGGGAAGGGGATTCATTCATTGCAAACTGAATTGCAGAGTAAATGCCATCAGTTTCTTGAGCCAGAATACCAACAAGCGCTTGTCCTGGTAGCCAGTGTTGGTTCTTCTGCGTTTTGAGTGGAGAAAATAGAGCTCAAATGGAACTGGGGTCTCCAAAACCCTTCCACTCTCTGCCAGAGCTGCTGAAAGGCCAGATTGTTAGCCAGACTTCTTATTCTTTATTTTAAGAGGGTGAGATTTTTAGCTGGGCATCCACTGGGTGAATAAACATCATAAACAGGTCTCAACCCCATGTAATGCCATCAGTCACTGCCAGCGGCCCCGGCTACAGAACGCTGTCACCTCACCACCTGTGTGGGTCATTTGTCCTCCTCTGAAACTACATAGGGGTTCCATAGGGAGTCCCGGGGCCAAGTGCCATGGTCACAGCAGATGCAGCCCATCTCTGTGGCCAGGATTGCAGGGCGACGTCACCTGAGGCTCCCATTACCCTCTGTTACCATCTCTGATGCATTTTGAGCTCTTGGCAGGGGTAGAAATCAGGCAGCAGTGGATACTAAGGGAGATCCTGGGTTTGCACTATTTATCTGGTGCTTTAGTCTCCAAACACGCAAGAACCAGCTGGACCCATCCATGAGGTCTCAGCAGGACAAAAGGCACACTGAGACTTTGTGATGACTTGCATTTTGTGGAGCAGAGGGGTGAAGGCCCCCTGGCAGCTCACAAAGAGACTGTGTCAGACCCGGCCAGGTGCGAGCTGGCCAAGAGGTGGATAACCCATTTTTACCGCTGCAGAGGAGGAGTTCTGCTGGTGGAGCTGTCGTTGAACAGCTCTGTGAAGGATGAGTGGCATGCGTGGGGGTGGCTGGCTCGTTTGATCTGAGGGAGGAGCTGGGTGAGGACATGGGACTCATCAGAGAGAAACAGACCCAGGCAGAAAGCAACAGCAGTAGGAAAAGCTGATGCTTTTCCTTGCTGAAGGTTTGCAAGGTTGGACACAACGAAATTCCCTCCTCCCCCTCTTGCTGAAAAAAGCCACATCCCAAGAGGTATTCAATGCTGCGTTTGAATCCATTCAAAACACATCAGGGTCAAACCTTTTTAATGCAAGAAAGAAAATAAACCCAAAGACAAAAAGCTATTCTGGAGTAGGGGAGGGGAGGGGAAGGAAGTGGCTCCCAAAATATCAATGACAACCCTTCCTTTAACCCCAGCTGCAGCTGTGGGTTGGGTGTCTCTACACCAGCAGGACCTAGCAGGGCAGGAGATGTAAGCACATCCTTCTGCACCTTTCTCTTGGTGGCAGTGGGCCTCAGTGATCAAACCGCAGAGCTCTGGGCAGGTTGGGTTAGGACCGTGAGGGTCTGGGTGCTGGAGAGGGGACATCTCTTGGTGGGAAGGGTTGAGTAGGACAGGATGGGCTCCTGCAGGGAGAAGGGAGTTGGCTGGCACCAAAGCTCTTTGCATCTGATTTAAATACTATTAAACAAAACATTGACCTCCTCCTCTACCCCATCTCCTGTGGCCACCACCCCTCTGGCCAACAGGACCCCACCACTGTGTGGGCTCCTGGGGTCTCCTGGTGGCTTTTGGAGGTTGCATTGCCCCTGTCTGTGATCTCAGCTGAGGTGGCCAGAGGCAGCTGGACAGACTCCTGGACGCCACATCTCCAAAATAACTGGGGCTGTCTTCCCTGCGTTTCTGCTCTTTGGCTGGAACCACCAAGTGAGGCTTTTTGAGAAGCGACCTTTGAGCCATTCCCATGTGGGGTTAAAGCTCTGGCACTTGGGAAGAGATGGGGGGGACTTTGACCTGGAGGAGAGGGTGGACTTGAAGCCAGAGACAACTGTAATCCAGTTTGGTGGGAATGGACACAGAAGGTCCTACTTTCTTCTGGGTGTCTTATTGCAGTGGAGGAGGGCACCTAAGGTTTAGAAAACCCCACTGATAAGGCTGAACCCAAGATGGGACCCTAGAAAATCTCTGGAGAAGGAGAAGAGAGTGAGAGTGAGAGTGCTCAGCCCTCCCTCCTTTCAAGCCCACCTCTGCTGGGATGCTGACACATCTCTTCGGTCTCCCACCCCACCACCCCTGCATGCTTGTGAGGTTGGGGATGTCCTTCAGAGGGTGACCAAGGGTCACTCCAGAGACAAGCACAGGGTCTGTTTGGAGCAGCACAGAGAAAGGCCATTTCCCCACAGCCCGTGATGTGTCTCAGGAATTCGCGGTCTGTGATGGGTGAGTCAATGTGAGCGGGAAAAGTCTGGCTATTTTTAGGACCACTGACATTTGGGGGTGTTTAACCCCCCTCCCTCCTCCCACGGCCAGCGTCTCAGCAGGACCTCGCTTGTGGTGCAGCCACCTCAGACCGGGAGCAAAGTCAAAGGCACAGCTCAACAGCCATCATCAGTGCAGTGCTGACATCAGCAATAATCATCAGGCTGGGGAGGGGTCTGGAGAACAAGTCTGATGAGGAGCAGCTGAGGAAGCTGGGGCTGTTTAGTCTGGAGAAGAGGAGGCTGAGGGGGGACCTTCTCACTCTCTACAACTACCTGAAAGGCGGGTGTTGGTCTCTTCTCCCAAGTAACTAGCGATAGGATGAGAGGCGATGGACTCAAGTTGCGCCAGGGGAGGTTCAGATTGAATATTAGGAAAAATTTCATTACTGGAAGAGTGGTCA